>Ga0209373_10003489_pt1 | contig 14446 bp, 13 predicted proteins | sample Higcelweek5metaG_FD_187173 | JGI IMG/M metagenome (GOLD analysis project Ga0209373, IMG submission 187173) | Freshwater pond sediment microbial communities from the University of Edinburgh, under environmental carbon perturbations - High... | ecosystem: Environmental > Aquatic > Freshwater >...
TAGCGGGGCACCTGTGTCCTGTTTAGCGGCAGTTATTCCCTTGCCCTGCTTTACATTGGGTGCTGGTATAGCTGCTGCTTCCGGAGGCGTCTCACTACGCTTGGTCGGTTGCATGCTAGTGCTTGACGGTGCTGCCACAGGGGGTAGCGGTACCGGCATTGTTGACGGCATAGGAGTCATCCGGCTGCTGGCAGGTAACGGTGATGCCTGGGCCTTCATCTCCTTACCGGCGTTTTTTGGAGGTGGCCCAAGGTGGGTCATCAGGATGGTGGAGTCCTTGGGGGCGGGGGGCACAAAGGTGGGTAACAGCAGGACTGCCGCCGCAAAGAGCACCCCATGCAACAGCAGTGAGGTAAGCAGATAGAGCCGGATAGAGCGGAGTTTCCGGCCTGGCTGAAGAGCGGTCATGGCATCAGTGGTGTTCAGACGTTGCCGAGGTGAGGAACAGCTTGCCGTGCTTAACCCCCTTGACGCCGAGCAGTTCGTCAGCAATCTTTTTGATATCAGTACTACTGCCACGTAGCACCAGAACCTCCAGACAGTTATGGGCATCAAGATGCACATGCAGGGCAGAGATCACCTGGTGGTGGTGCTGGTGTTGGTGTTCGGTCAGTTTGTCGGCCAGATCACGAACATGATGGTTATAGACCATGGTAACGGTGCCAACCATCTCTTCATGGCCAATATCCATTTTTTCTTCAACTATCGTCGCCCGGATCAGGTCACGAATCGCCTCTGAACGATTCTGGTAACCTTTCTGGGTAATCAGACGGTCAAAGCTGTCCAGCAGATCACTATCGATTGAGATACCGAAACGGGTGGTGTCGCCCATGGTTGCCCTCCAGATGCGTTAAAGGTTAACAGCATCACAACCGTTAACGCAGAGAAAAAAGAGAGAAGCAGAGGTGCAGAGAACAGCAATAATCAGGGTGCCGTCAAAAGCTCATAAGCGCTTCTTTATCTGCGTCTCTGCTCCTCTGTCACTCTGCGTTAAGGTTTTCGCATCTACCGCTTCATCGCTTCATCCATGACCTTATAGGCACAGAACTCTCCACACATGGTACAGGCGCCATGCTCGGATACCGGTGATTTGGCACGATACTCCCGGGCCCGGTCCGGGTCAAGGGCCAGGGCAAATTGCCCTTCCCAGTCGAGCTTTTTCCGCGCTCTGGCCATGGCGTTGTCTTTTTCAATGGCGCCGGGCAGGCCTTTGCAGATATCAGCGGCATGGGCTGCGATGCGGGAGGCGATTACGCCGACCCGGACATCCTCGATCTCCGGCAAGGCCAGGTGCTCTGAGGGGGTGACGTAGCAGAGGAAGTCTGCCCCGGCTGCCCCGGCAATGGCGCCGCCAATGGCGCAGGTGATATGGTCGTAGCCCGGTGCTATGTCAGTCACCAGCGGCCCCAGTACGTAGAACGGCGCACCGTGGCAGAGTCGCTTCTGCAGCTGGATGTTGGCCTGAATCTGGTTCAGCGGCACATGGCCCGGTCCTTCGATCATAACCTGCACACCAAAATCCCAGGCCCGTTGGGTTAACTCACCCAGAATGATCAGCTCCTGAATCTGGGCCCGGTCAGTGGCATCGGCCAGACAGCCGGGACGGAAACCATCACCCAGTGACAGCGTAGCGTCGTACTCCTTGGTGATCTCAAGCAGACGGTCAAAGTTTTCATAGAGCGGGTTTTCCTTGTTGTTGTAGGACATCCACTCAATGGTGAAGGAACCACCACGGGAGACCACATCCATGATTCTTCCTTCGTTTTTCATCCGCTCAACCGTGGCGCGGGTTACGCCGCAATGGACGGTAATGAAGTCAACACCGTCATCAAGGTGCTTGATGATCCCTTTGAAGATGTCATCGGCAGTCATATCCACCAATGCCTTTTTCTTGATCCGCACGGTGTCGGTGGCAGCCTGATAGAGCGGAACCGAGCCGATGCAGGCGGTGGTTTCAGCCACGATGGCGCGACGGATCTCATCCACAGGGCCGCCGGTGGAGAGGTCCATGATGGCGTCTGCACCATGCTTGACTGCAACACGGGCCTTTTCCAGCTCTTTGGTGATGTCGGTGTCATCAGCCGAGGTGCCGATATTGGCATTCACCTTGGTGCGCAGGCCGGTTCCCACAGCCAGCGGGATGCCATGTTTGTGGGTCTTGTCGTTATGGCTGATGATGATGGTGCCTTTGGCAATACCGTCACGGATGAACTCCGGGGCAACTCCTTCAGCAGCAGCAGCGGTCTTCATCTTGTCAGTAATAATCCCTTGGCGGGCGGCTTCAAGCTGGGTCATTGGTCTGTTTCCTTTGCTGCAAGATAGTGGTTGATCGGGCCATGGCCTTTGCCCATCGGGCGGGCCAGACGGATAGCATTGGTAATAAAAATCTTGGACAGACGAACCGCTTCACAAAGCGGTTCCCCTTGGGCAAGATAGGAGGCAATTGCAGAGGCAAAGCTGCAGCCGGTACCGTGGGTGGCGCTGGTAAAGAACCGTTCTGAGCTGAAACGGTGGATGGTCTGTCCGTCAAAGAGGATATCAACGGCATCGCCGCCACTGAGATGCCCACCTTTAATCAATACGTTGGCAGCTCCCATGTCATGCAGTTGCCGTGCTGCCTGCTCCATGGTGACTTCACTGTGAATTCGGCAGTTAAGCAACCGTTCGGCCTCAGGCAGGTTTGGGGTTAACAGATAGGCATGGGGCAGGAGCGTCTGGAGAAAGACGGAAATGCCGTCCAGTTCAAGTAATGAAGCACCTCCTTTGGCCACCATAACCGGATCAATGACCAACGGATAATAGCGGGTCTGCTCAGACAGGTACTCTGACAGCTGGGAGATAATGGCCGGGGTATGCAGCATACCGGTTTTTATGACATCAATTGGAAGATCAGACAGGACCGTATCAATCTGGTCTTTAACAAAAGATGGCGGGATGCCGTGGATTGATTTGACCCCTCTGGTGTTCTGGGCAGTAAGTGCCGTAATAGCGGTTGCAGCATAGCTGCCCAACAACGTAATGGTTTTCAGGTCGGCCTGGATGCCTGCGCCCCCGCTTGAATCGCTTCCGGCAATGCTAAGCACAGCGCCACGGGGCAAGGAGGAGGTTCTGTTGAAAAGCAGTCTTAGCTCTGTCGCCGCAATATCAGGGCGGTCTGCAGAGAGAACAGACGAAATAACCGCTACAGCGTTAGCGCCGCTGTCCACAACCCTACAGGCATTAGCCGGACTGATCCCGCCAATGGCCGCAATCGGCAGCTTGACCTGATTTCGGATGGCAGCCAGCCCCGAGGTGCCGGGCATATGGGTGATGGTTTTGCTGTCTGTGGGGTACATGGCACCAAAACCCAGGTAATCAGCGCCATTGGCCTCGGCCTTGAGCGCTTCATCCAGATTATGGGTGGAGATACCGATGATTTTGTCAGACCCCAGCACCGCACGTGCTTCCTGAGCTGTGCCGTCATCCTGCCCCAGATGGATACCATCTGCGTCAAGAGCAAGAGCCAGTTGCAGATTGTCATTAACAATGAAGAGTGTTCCCTGACGGCTGCAGAGCTGTTTCAGGCGTCTGCCTTCCTCAAGACAGTGTTCCAGCGGCTTGTCTTTGGGGCGGTACTGCAGAACCGTGACCCCACCGCGCAAGGCCAGACTCACCCGCTCCAGCAGGTTATCCTGCTGATCAGTGATCAGATAGACCCCGGAAATGGAGCGATTACGCATGGATTTTGGCGGGCTGACGACCAGCCGTAGTGGAGACATATTTTCTGACATGGCTGTACCTCTTGGTACTAAAAAAGCCGCACTGATGTAGATCAGGCGGCCTAAAAACATGCTGATGGAGACAAGGCCGCTTTCCTCCGCCGGCATTACCCGGTTCAGGTTCAAGGGGTCCGGCGTATGCCGTCTCAGCCATCTATTAACAAAAGAGGCTCCCCCAGGGCAGGGAAACCATACGATAAAAACAGCAGGCCGTCAACCGCTTCCGTAAACAGGAGTTTTCAGATTGCCCCCTGCGGCGGGCCGTGGTAAGTAAGTGGCATGTTTGATAGTCGCCCAACCTTTGCAGAGATAGATCTTGGTGCCCTGCGGGAGAATTACGCCGTTGTTCGCGCCTCTGTGCCATCACGTTCAGCTGTGTTGGCGGTGGTCAAGGCCGATGCCTACGGCCATGGTTTTTTGGAAGTGAGCAAGGAGCTGGAACGTCAGAGGGTGGATGCCTTTGGGGTGGCCTTTCTGGCTGAAGCGATCCAGTTACGCAAGGCAGGTATCGATAAGCCTGTCCTGTTACTGGGGGGTATCTACCCCGGCCAGGAGCGCAAGTGTGTCGGATTTGGCATCTCTTCTGCCGTTTTTTCCCTTGAACAGTTAAAAACGCTTGATCTGGCAGCGGGTAAACTGTACCGCAAGGCCCTGGTGCATCTGAAGGTGGATACCGGCATGGGCCGCCTTGGCATACCCTATGATCAGGTGCCTGCCCTGCTGGATGCCCTCAAGCTGCTGCCCAATATCTATCTGGAAGGGGTTATTTCCCACTTTGCCTCAGCTGATGAACTGGATGAATCGGGCCAGTATTTTACCCGGCTGCAGGGAGAGCGGTTTGGCTGGGCAGTGGAGCAGATTCGCAAGGCCGGTTTTTCGCCCCGCTATATCCATATTGCCAACAGTGCCGGCGCACTGCTGAATGATTATCCTTTCTGTAATCTGGTGCGTCCCGGCATTGCACTGTACGGGGCGCTGCCTTCACCTGATTTTCAGGGCAGGCTTTCCCTCCGTCCGGTCATGCGTCTGAAAAGCAAGATCGCCATGCTGAAATGGGTTGAACCCTCCACCACCATCAGTTATGGCCGCAGGTTTACGGCTGAACAACGCACCCTGATTGCCAGTGTGCCGGTGGGCTACGCCGATGGTTATCCCCGTGCCCTGACCAATAAAGGCCAGGTTTTGGTCAGAGGGGAGCGGGCACAGGTTTCCGGCACGGTCTGCATGGATTGGCTGATGCTTGATGTTACCCATATCTCCGGAGTGGCTGTGGGGGATGATGTGACCCTGATCGGTGAAGACCGGCAGGGAAACACGGTCTTTGCGGAAGAAGTGGCTGGTTGGGCCGGTACCATTCCGTACGAGTTGCTGTGCGGCATCAGTAAGCGGGTGCCACGGGTGTATGTAGGAGCCTGCCGGACTTAGGGGAAATCTACTGCAAATTTGCCTGGACGGTTCATATCTTGCCGTTTTATCGTTCAATAGAACAACTATTGACCTTTAATAACGACAAAATCTGCCCTCGCCCAGTCAAATTTTTCGCTACGATTTCCTAAGTCCGACAGACTCCTTGGAACAGGAAAGTAGGAAATGACCAACAAAAAGATCAAGCTGACACAAACCGTTAAAGCTGCCGGCTGAGCGGCCAAGCTGGGCCCGGAGGGCCTTGCCACCGCGTTGGCTGGACTTAAGCGTCCTGCTGACCCCCGATTGATCGTGGGACCTGAGACGTCCGATGATGGGGGAGTCTATTATCTTACGCCGGAGATCGCGTTGGTGGAGAGTTGCGATGTGATTACCCCCCCTGCTGATGATCCCCGTGCCTTTGGCCGGATTGCGGCTGCCAATGCACTTTCGGATATCTATGCCATGGGGGGCAAGCCGTTGACCGCCATGAATATCGCCTTTTTCCCAACCTGCAGCATGCCGCCTGAGATTCTTGGCGAGGTGCTGGCCGGTGGACAGGATGCGCTGAACGAGGCAGGCTGTTGTCTGGTTGGGGGCCATACAGTTGAAGATGAAGAGCTGAAGTATGGCCTGTCGGTGACCGGCATCGTACATCCTGATCAGGTGCTGCGTAACAGTACCGCCCGGCCCGGTGACCTGCTGTTACTGACCAAGCCGTTGGGCAGTGGTATCCTATCAACTGCAGTCAAGGGTGAGATGGCAACGAAGGAACAGGAAGCCGAGGCGGTGCGCTGGATGGCGCTTTTGAACCGTGCTGCTGCTGAGCTGATGCTGCGTCACAATCCTTCTGCCTGTACCGATGTAACCGGCTTTGGCTTGATTGGCCACAGCTGTGAGATGGCTCTGGGGGCAGGGGTAACCATTTGTCTGAGGCTTGACGCGATCCCGTTGATGACAGGGGTTACAGATCAGGTTGCTGATGGCATGGTGCCTGCCGGTTGCTACCAGAACCGCAGTTTTTACCTTTCTCGCATTGATGCAGGCTGCTGCAAAACGGACCGGTTGCTGCCGCTGTTTGATCCCCAGACATCCGGGGGCCTGTTAATCGCCTTCAGTCCTGATGACGCGGCGCAGTATCAAGAGGAAGCATGTAAAAACAATGTCTTTTGCGTGGTAATTGGCGAGGTGCTGTTGCAGGCAGGTGTGCCGGTCCTTATTGCCTGAATTCTCTTGTGTTGTATACGTGTTGCAGTTTCAAAAGCACTTGGCAGGCCCCTGTCTCCCATGCTACAAAGCTCAATCCTGACCGCAGATCATTAAGATAATCAAACCACACATCATATACAAAAAGAGGTGTCATTATGGCCAAAATCACACGGGCGCTGATCAGTGTTTCCGACAAGACCGGTATTGTTGAACTTTCCAAGGCTTTGGTAGAGTATGGGGTGGAGATTCTTTCCACTGGCGGAACTGCCAAGCTGCTGCGCGAAGCAGGTCTGACGGTCAAGGATGTGTCTGAATTTACCGGATTTCCCGAAATGCTGGATGGTCGGGTGAAAACCCTGCATCCCAAGGTGCATGGTGGTCTGCTGGGAATACGTGACAACGTAGAACATCAGGCCAAGATGAAAGAATACGGCATAGAGCCGATTGATATGGTGGTGGTAAATCTTTACCCCTTTGAAGCTACCGTGGCCAAGCCGGACTGTACCCTGGAAGATGCAATTGAGAACATTGATATCGGTGGCCCTACCATGCTGCGTTCTGCTGCCAAGAACAACCGTGATGTGACGGTACTGGTGGATGCTGCCGATTACACTGCTGTACTGGATGAAATGGCAGCTAACTCCGGCTGCGTATCCGTAAAGACCAATTTCCGTCTGGCGGTTAAGGTGTATCAGCATACTGCAGCCTATGATGGTGCCATTTCAAACTGGCTGGGTGCCCGTCTGGGTGAGACCGCTGCAGAATATCCGGAAACCTTTACCATTCAGGTTACAAAGGCTCAGGACCTGCGGTATGGAGAAAATCCCCATCAGTCTGCTGCCTTTTATATTGAGCGCGGCATTACCGAACCTTGTGTCTCCAATGCGGTCCAGTTACAGGGTAAAGAACTTTCCTTCAATAATATTATTGACCTGGATGCTGCCATTGAGACGGTCAAAGAGTTTACTGACAAGCCGGCTGCGGTCATTATCAAGCATACCAATCCCTGCGGCGTTGCTCTGGGGGATTCTCCTGTCTCCGCCTATCTCAAGGCCCGTGAGTGTGATCCGGTCTCTGCCTTTGGCGGTATTGTCGGCTTTAACCGGATTGTTGATGCCGCAACAGCCCGCGAATTAACTTCCACATTTCTTGAGGCGGTAATCGCCCCTGGCTATGATGAAGAGGCATTGGCGATTTTTACGGCCAAGAAAAATGTGCGGGTGATGCAGGTTCCGCTCCTGGCTGGACACCTTCAGACAGGGTACGATATGAAGCGGGTTGTGGGCGGTTTGTTGCTGCAAGGTCGCGATCTGGGCATGGTTGCAGCGGTGGATTGTAAAGTTGTCTCGGAACGTCAACCAACAGCTCAGGAGCTGGCAGCCCTTGATTTTGCCTGGCGGGTCTGCAAGCGTGTTAAATCCAATGCCATTGTCTTTACCACTGCAGACCAGACCGTTGGCATTGGTGCCGGTCAGATGTCGCGGGTAGATTCCTCCAAGATCGCTGTTCAGAAGGCGCTGCTGCCGATTAAAGGTACGGTGCTGGCTTCCGATGCCTTCTTTCCGTTCCGTGATGGTGTTGATGCTGCTGCAGATGCCGGGGTGACAGCCATTATTCAGCCGGGCGGTTCGGTGCGTGATGAAGAGGTTATTCAGGCAGCCAATGAGCATGGTATGGCAATGGTGTTTACTTCAATGAGGCATTTCAGGCACTGATTTGCTAAACCTTAACGCAGAGACGCAGAGTGGCAGGGGTGCAGAGAAAAAATGAGATGTTATTTGCTTTCTCTGCTCCTCTGCCTCTCTCTGTTTTACTCTGGGTTATGATTTTGAAAGGTTCTCTCGTATGAAAGTTTTGGTAATCGGCGGCGGTGGCCGCGAACATGCCCTGGTCTGGAAGATAGCCCAGTCTCCGCTGGTAACACAGATCTATTGTGCTCCAGGTAACCCTGGTACAGCGAAGCTTGCAACCAATCTGCCGATCAAGGTGGAAGAGATTGATAAGCTGCTGGGATTTGCCAAATCGGAAGGGATAGATCTCGCGGTGGTGGGGCCAGAACTGCCACTGTCACTGGGGATCGTGGATCTGTTCCGTGAGTACGGGGTCAAGATCTTCGGGCCCAGCCGGGCTGCGGCGCGGATTGAGGCCAGCAAGGCATTTTCCAAGGATCTGATGCAAAAATATGCTATTCCGACTGCTGCATACGGTGTCTTTACCGAGATCCCTGCTGCTGAGGAGTTTATCCGCAAGACCGGTGCGCCGATTGTGGTCAAGGCCGATGGTCTGGCTGCAGGTAAAGGGGTGATTATTGCCCGGACTGAAGCCGAGGCGATTGGAGCGGTACAGGATATGCTCTCTGGTAACGCCTTTGGTGATGCCGGGTCCCGTGTGGTTGTGGAGGAATTTCTGACCGGCGAAGAGGCTTCTTTTCTTGCCATTACCGATGGAAAATTTGTTATCCCGCTGGCTTCGGCCCAGGATCACAAGGCGATTTTTGATGGCGACCAAGGGCCTAACACCGGTGGTATGGGGGCCTATTCCCCGGCTCCGGTGGTGACTGCAGAGGTACACCAAAAGGCGATGGAACAGGTGGTACAACGTGCTGTTGACGGTATGGCTTCTGAAGGCTGCGCCTATCAGGGTATTGTCTATGCCGGCCTGATGGTCAAGGATGGTGAGGTCAAGACCTTGGAGTTCAATGCCCGTTTTGGTGACCCTGAGTGTCAGCCGTTGCTGATGCGGATGAAATCTGATCTGGTACCACTGCTGCTGGCAGTAGCAGAAGGTGATCTGTCAAAACATGCTATAGAGTGGCATGATCAGGCCGCGATCTGTGTGGTCCTGGCTGCAGAAGGCTATCCCGGTGATTACCCCAAAGGGGATGAGATTACCGGAATTGAGGCAGCCGAAGCTGTTGGAGAAGTGACGGTCTTTCATGCGGGTACCGCTGAACAGGAAGGCCATATCGTGACTTCCGGTGGTCGGGTGTTGGGTGTTACTGCCCTTGGGAGTTCAGTGGCGGATGCCATTGAGCGAGCATATCAGGGGGTTTCACGGATTTCATGGCGTGGCATGCAGTTTCGCAAGGATATTGGTCAGAAAGCTATTGGACGCTGCTGATAGTGGTTTTGGTATGCTTAATGCTTGACTTTTTTGTAGGTGCTATGGTTAAGTTCCCGAATCTTTTAAACACTGTCAAGGAGGTTGTACAATGAAAAAGACTATTATTGCCCTGTTTGCCCTGGTTGCTTTCTCTGGTTCCGCATTTGCCGCCGATAGCTATGAGTACAAGGGTGGCGCAATGGGTAAGGTTGCCTTCCCCCACAAGGCTCACATGAAACTGGGCTGTGCCAAGTGCCATGAAGGCGCTCCCAAAAAGATTGAAATGAACAAGGACGTTGCTCACAACAAGCTCTGTGTCAAGTGCCATAAAGCTGAGAAGAAAGGTCCCCAAGGCTGCAAGGACTGTCACAAGAAGTAGGGTGTAACGGTTTAGAGTTCGTTAAAGAGCCAGCAGATGCTGGCTCTTTTTTTATTTATTTGATTTTAATCAAACTTCTATGTCAAAAAACCGCTACCCATTTTTTTATGGATACGTTATAACAGACAATACAAGACTTAAATGGTCGTGAATCAATCCTTCTTCATCATTTGCTCTGCAAATTAAAGTCAACGGAGATTTCTGTGAGCACTAATCAACGTGGTGTTGTTCAACAAATCTGGGATTTTTTCTGTTCTCTCAAGCTGACTCTTTTTTTGCTGATTACCTTGGCAATAACCTCGATTATCGGTACGGTCATCCCTCAGTTTCCCAACATTGATGAACGCTACTGGGCTACGATAAGTGCTGGTCGCAAGGCCTTATACGAGAAACTTGATTTTTTTGATATGTATCACTCCTGGTGGTTTCTTGCCCTGTTGGCATTGTTTTGTGTCAATCTGATCTGCTGTTCAATCAAACGTTTGCCCCATGTCTTTACATTTGTCAGTGAACCGGCAAAAACCCTTTCTGAAACCCAACAGAAGATCTTTACCAGCAAAGAGTTCAAGCTGCACAGCTCTCTTGATGAGTCTCGGGACAAACTGGCTGCATTTCTGGCTGCCCATGTTGCAACTCCGGTTATCACGCAGGTCGGAAATCAGTACCATCTATTTGCCCAGAAAAATGCCTGGTGTCGCCTTGGAGTTTATGTGGTCCACTTCAGCATTCTGGTGATCATTGCAGGTGCCATCATCGGTAATATCTGGGGATACAAAGGCTTTGTAGCGATTGTTGAGGGAGATACGATAAACACCATCAAGGCCCGGAGCGGTAAAGATATCCCTTTGGGTTTTGAGGTCAAGTGTGATCAGTTTACGGTCTCATTTTACGATGCTCCGGGGGGCGGTGGTCCAAGCCAGATGCCGAAAGAATTCAAAAGCATTCTGACGTTGACTGAAAATGGCAAAGAAGTCTCTGGTTACAAACATGCCCGAGTTGTGGTTAACGAGCCGCTGACCTATAAAGGGATTACCTTCTATCAGTCAAGTTATGGTCAGGCCAATGATCCCAGCTCCTTCTTTTTTGCGGTAAAAAATCGTGAAAGTGGAAAAACCGATCAGATAGTTCTGCGTCCAGGTGTCCAGACCCGACTGTCTGATGGTCGTGTGGCCTCAATTGTTGACTTGACCGAGAATCCGGGTGAAGGAACGGCAGCTGTACTGAGCGTGAGCGATAAGGGAGCCGAACCTAAATTTTTCAAGGTTTTCAAAAATGCCCCAACTCTTGATGACCTGCGTGGAGACAAGCTGATCTTCTCTTTTACCGGAAGTGATGCACGGATGTACACCGGTCTGCAGGTGAACAAGGACCCTGGGGTCTGGGTGGTCTGGACCGGCTGTATCATGATGTGTCTGGGGCTTTGCATTGCCTTCTTTATGTCCCATAGGCGGGTCTGGATTGTGGTCCAGCAGGGCTATGTACGGATTTACGGTAATGCCAGCAAGAACCAGCCGGCATTCCTGATCGAGTTTGAGGCAATGGCTGAAGAACTCCAGAAACAGAACATTTAAGCGGGGGGATTTACGTAATGTTGAGTGCAAAACTCTTTAACGCCACCACTATTTTTTACATGCTTTCTACGCTGGCATTTTTTGGTTATCTTGCTGGTCGTAACAAGCAGGTCGGTCTGGCCGGTTCTGCCCTGGCCTGGATCGGTTTTATCATTCAGACGGTGGCTACCGGTATGCGCTGGAAAGAATCATACGACATGGGGGTGGGGCATGCTCCCTTATCTAACCTGTATGAGTCAGTAGTGTTCTTTGCCTGGAGCACGGTTCTGATCTTCGGCATTATTGATGCCAAGTACAAGTACAGGGTGATTGGTGCCTTTGTTATGCCCTTTGCATTGTTGGCAATGGCCTGGGGCCAGCTTTACCTGCCTGCTGATATCAATCCTCTCATGCCTGCCTTGCAGAGCAACTGGCTGCTCTATCATGTGTTGACCTGCTTCCTGGGCTATGCTGCCTTTGCCGTGGCCTGCGGGGTCTCGATCATGTATCTGGTTAAAGCAAAATTCGAAGAAAAGGGTAATGATGCTGCGGGCGGAGTTGTTTCCCAGTTTCCGCCAACCAAGATCCTTGATGATCTCAACTACAAGGCAATTATGGTCGGCTTCCCGCTTCTTACTCTCGGGATTATCACCGGCGCTGCCTGGGCAAACTATGCCTGGGGCACCTACTGGAGTTGGGACCCGAAAGAAACCTGGTCACTGATTGTCTGGTTTATCTATGCCGCCTTCCTGCATGCCCGTTTTACCAAGGGCTGGGTAGGCAAGCGGGCAGCATGGCTTTCGATCATCGGTTTTGCGGCAACGGTTTTCTGCTATCTGGGAGTAAACCTGCTATTATCAGGTCTGCATAGCTATGGTAATTTGAACTAAGTCATTAGTTTTCATGAATAAGATTACGTAATTTTCGTTCGGCCTGAGCTTGTCGAAGGCTTGATTCTATGTGGATTTAACGATTCGACAAGCTCACCGTGAACGGTAATGGTTTTAATGAAACGAACTACTAGATTCTGACATAACAGGTGGATATAACAAAAGACCGGAGTAATCCGGTCTTTTGTTGTATATTCTAACCTCAAAGTCTGTTTTGGACAAAATTCTCTGTTTAGTGTCAATTTACGTAATTTACAGCACTTTACGTCCTTGAATAACCCGTACCAGAACGACAATAATTGCAATGACAAGTAAAATGTGAATCAATCCACCCATGGTGTATGAGGTAACCATGCCCATCAGCCACAGCACGATCAGAACCAGAATAATAGTCCACAGCATACGACCTCCTTGTTAACCCGTAGTGTCGCTAAACAGCTACCGCACCCACCTTAATCATGCCTGATACAATTCTCTATTCCAGAACTATTTCAAAAAGAACGCGCATATTTGACTTTGCTGCAGGTGAGTAAAGATTTTTCGGTGCAGATTCATAGGTGGCCGGAGATGATTCGCCATAACCGATTTTTGTAAGTCTTTTATCTGTTATGACGCCTTCTTCTATAAGGTATTCTTTGACTGCGGTTGCCCGTCTTTCACTCAGTTTCTGATTGTATTCCTCAGTTCCAGAGGCAGAGGTATACCCCGCAATACGGACCCTGGCTTTAGGGTTATCTTTCAGAAGCTGGATATTCCTTTTCAGGATTGTCTTTGCTTCCGGCTTCAGGACGGATTGATCAAAATCAAAATGAACATCCTCAAGGGCCAGGACAACGATCTTCTCAGCCTGTTTCTCTGACGCAACAGTAACAACTTTTTCTTCAGCCTGCGGCTCAGCTACAGCAATGACAACCGGCTCAGGTTGTGAGGCTGTTACCGGAGTTGCCGGACAAAGGGCCTGTGCCTTTGCAATTGCCTGGTTGGCAAGATCAATCCCTTCTTTGGTGTGGCAGGCGGCATAGACTGAATACGCCTTGTTCTTCAGGGCTTCGGCTTCTCTGAACTCAACAGGGCATTGCCTGTCTTTACCGGCAGTGCGTGCAGCATCTATGGCCAGGTCTGCGTCCACCAGTTCCTTGTGAAAATACCTGTCCTGTTTGATGTTGTATTCCAGTCCGGCGCAACCAAAAGCCATACTCAAAGCAAACAGGCTAAAGACATATTGTATGGCTCTGTTTGGATATTTCATATCTACATCTCCTTGTTATCTGTTGATTACGCTTGGAATGCAGGTGTGACAGAATTAGTCTGATGTAGCATTGTCGGTACCGCCACCGGGGCGACCGCAATCACAGCTATCCTGTCCGCTATGTACACCGCAACCCGTTCCAAGACGCCCGGTTTTTTCCTGAACCTGACCGGCTATCTTCTCATCGGTACCGTCAGCTTCCATGTTTGAATCATTAACCAGTTTTCCAGTAACTTCCTTGATTTTTCCCTTAACTTCATGAAACGTTCCTTCTACCTTGTCACGAATACTCGATTGCATGGTGTTTCTCCTTTTTTAAATAATATATATCTCTCTCTGATCTGCTTCTGCCGGGGGAGTGCTGAAAAGCAACCTCCTTCCTCATCAAAATTCGTACTTGATCTTTTCTGCAACTTTTCTGAAGTGAAACCCGTAGACCGCATAGGTGATTGCCAGCGGGAAGAGTCTTGGTCGTTTTAGCAGAGACCAGAAGAAGAGCTTCCAGAAATGGAACCGTTCTCTGCCGATAACTCCCAGAAACAGGATTGCTTTTAATAATGCCCCTATGTATCCCGGTTGGAGGTGGTACTTGCCCAGATGTAGTGGCCGGTACTCGGTAAGCAGCCTGATTACCCGCTGATAGTAGTTTTCAGGCAGGTAAATGGTGTCCAGAATTGAGCGAAATCCCCCAATAAGAATGTCAGGCTCCATGATTGGTACAAAATTGAGGTCAGCGCACATATTGCTGCCGGAGCTTTCACTGATAAGCCGCCCTTCCTGCTCCATGCGATGATAGAGGCGGGTACCACGCATGGCAGAGAGCAGTCCGACCATGGCGGTAACAATGCCGCTTTCCTGAATGAAGTTGATCTGCTTGTCAAAGATAGCCGGGGGATCGCTGTCAA
>Ga0209373_10003490_pt1 | contig 14443 bp, 18 predicted proteins | sample Higcelweek5metaG_FD_187173 | JGI IMG/M metagenome (GOLD analysis project Ga0209373, IMG submission 187173) | Freshwater pond sediment microbial communities from the University of Edinburgh, under environmental carbon perturbations - High... | ecosystem: Environmental > Aquatic > Freshwater >...
TATTTCATCATCTATTTTTTATCTCAGACTTTAAACTATCAGCTTCAGACTTTTTATCATCACGCATTAATAAACCAATTTGACCACTTAGTTCATTTTTTTTGTTTCTTAAAGTATCCCCTTTAGTTTTTGTCTCTCTAAAACTTTTATCAAGGGCTATTGCTTCATCGACTAAATGAAGTTTATGCTCTTGAAATTTCTTTTTGATATTTTCTTTTACAAGTTCAGGATTTTCTCTAATTAATTTTATATCTATCATAAGACACCTTCTTAATTTAATTTTATCATAATTAATATTTTTTATCTATACTACTCTTTTAAACATTTTTTCTAATTCATAAGTACTAAAAGTAATTATTGTTGGTCGGCCATGAGGACAATTATAAGGATTATCACATTTGAATAAATCTTCAATAATACGTTCCATTTCTGGTATATTTATTTCATAATTAGCTTTAATACTTAATTTACAAGCTAAAGTAATGGCGACATTTTCATTAAATTTAACCACATCAAAGTCATTTTTACTTAATACTAATAAATCTAAAATTCTTTTAATTGATTCTTCTTCATAGCCTTCTTTTAACCAAGTAGGATGCTCAGTAAATTTAATGGTATTAATACCAAATTCTTCAAAAATAAAGCCCATATTAACTAAAACTTCCTTAAACTCAGTAATAACTAAATATTCGCTTTTAGGAAGTTCAATCGTAATTGGTACTAATAAAGCTATTCTGCTTATTTTTTTAGCTTTTAAAGATTGCATATTTTTTTCGTAATTAATTCTTTCTTCAGCGGCATGTTGATCAATTAAATAAATTCCTTTTTCATTTTGACAGACAATATAAGTCCCAAGAAGTAAAGCGACAGGGAATATTTTAGAAGGTTTGGTTTCCAACACTTGATTTTGTTCAATAAAATTAAAATTAAACTGTTCTTCTTGAATTTTTAATGACTCGCTAATATTTGGATCTTTGACTTCTTCGTATTGAATTGGCACGATTAAATTGCTTTCATATAAAGCTCTTTTAATTGTATCAGTTATTAAATTAATTAAATCATACTTTTTACTTAGTTTAATATCTTGCTTAGTGGGATGGATATTAACATCAATTAACGTTGGATCAGTGTCAATATTTAAAACTACAATAGGAAATTTATTTTCTGGTTTATGTGTATAATAAGCATCGTTTATCGCTCTATTAATATCATTATTTTTAACTGTTCTGCCATTTACAAAAACAATTAAATGATTCCGGTTAGATTTCAAAATAACTGGTTTGCAAATATAACCACTTAAATCATAATCATTATTACTATTATTTATACTAATCATATTAGATGATACTTGGAAACCATATATTTCATAAATGGTTTTTAATAAATCACTACTACCACTAGTTTTTAAGATTACTTTATCATTATTAAGTAAAGTGAATTTAATATTAGGTTTAGATAAAGCTAACTTCTCTAAATAAGCCACAACTATTGCTAGTTCTTCTTTAGGACCCTTTAGATATTTTAATCTAGCCGGGGTATTATAAAATAAATCCTTTACTGATATACTTGTCCCTTTTCTGGCTTCACATTTAGTTGTATTGATGATTTTACCACCTTCGATATTAACTTCATAACCAATATCATTTGGACAAGTTTTTAAACTAATTATTGATACTGAAGCAATTGAAGGTAAAGCTTCACCTCTAAAACCTAAAGTATCAATAAAGTATAAATCATCTTCTTTTAGTAATTTACTAGTAGCATGACGCGAAAAAGCTAAGATAGCATCTTCTTCATCCATCCCAGTACCATTATCTGTTACTTTGATTTCTTTTAAACCGCCTTCAACCAAAGAAACAATTATTTCGGTACTTAAGGCATCAATAGAATTTTCGACTAGTTCTTTAACTACAGAAGCACAGCTTTCTACTACTTCCCCAGCGGCTATTTTATTAGCGAGACTTTCAGCCATTACTTTGATCTTACTCATAATAATTACCTTTTTCAAATTCATTTTTGTTTTTTAAATGATTTAAAATTATTTTTTCAATAAAACGATTTATCTTGGTCTTTTTAAGTTCTATATTACTTATTTTGTCAACGAAAATGCTAGTCATCTGAGCATTATTAGCCCCATAAACATCAGTCACTATTTGGTCTCCTATAGCAGCAATTTCATAAGACTTAAAATTATATTTATACATTAATTTTAAATACGCTTTAATAAATGGTTTAGCAGAAAGAAAATTATAATCAACACCAAGCTTTTTAGCAAAACTAATAACTCTTTCTCTCTTACTGTTAGACATAATAATAACTTTAAACCCCATGATTTTAAGTTTACTAAAAAGTCTAATATCTTCACTATCAGGATAAGGAATAAGAATTGGTTCAATAGTATTATCTAAATCAAACAAAAGACATTTTATTCCTTTAGATCTTAATTTAGAATAATTAATACTAAAAATATCTTTATAATACATATCTGGTTTAAAATTTTTAAACAGCATCGGTTGTCCTCCTTTTATAAGAAAGTGTTTGAAGTTGTTCTGGTTCCAATACACTAATGACATTCCCACTAATATCAACTATAGTAGCTCTATTTCGGCCATTTCCTTTGCTTTGATACATGGCTCTATCGGCTTTATCTATTAAAGTTTTTAATAATGCAGAATATCTTTCGGTTGGTTCAAAAGCAGCAACACTAGCCATTAAATCCACAACTTCAGATGCCGTTATCTGAACTGCTCCTATGCTCAAAGTTGGAGGAGACTGTAAAGAAGGAATATCTAGTAAAAAAGTTTCAGGATTTTGAGCTTTCCCCATTATCATATTAATTTTCATAATTATATTTTCAAGTAAAATATTTGGCAGTAATAAAAATATTTCATCGCCACCATATCTCCCAACTATATCTGTACTTCTAACACTTGCTTTCACTGCTTTGGCTATAACTCTAAGAACATCATCACCAACTAAGTGCCCATAAGTATCATTGATAGCTTTAAAATGATCAACATCAAGCATTATTAAAGAGAAGCCTTGCGGATGATTTTCCAAGCTTTTCAAATAACCAGCCATCAATCCTTCAGTAACTTCGCCATCCGGTAGACCAATTTTTTTAGCCATATCTTTTGTTATATCTGTGATAATAGCAGTATCGCCAATAGCTGGGCTAGAGGCTTTCTCTACTTTATACCACTTATTTTCAAAAAAGCTTAAATCAGATCCTGGCTTTATTCTTGTAAGTATCAGCTTTATAAAAATTGTTTTAACAATATCAGTAGGAAAAACAACTTCTCCTCTTTTTAATATTAGAATTTTTTTATCTGGATATAAATCCAAAAAACATGATATATAATCAGTTGTTTCTTTTGATGGAGTCATTATACACCTCCTGCATATACTTATTTATTATACCATGTTAGCTAAAAAGAAAAAGAGTTTTTTAAACTCTTTTATTTATTCTTCAATAACTTCATCCATACTATCAATTGTTTCTAACTGATTCTCAATTTCTTGTTTAATACGTTTTTTATAATTAGCAATCTTTCTTTTTAAGAAGATTGTTTCATTTTCGATGTTTTCTGATTTAATTAGTGCTTCATTTATAATTCTTGAAGCATTTTTCTTGGCATCCATTACTATAGTATTACTTTCCTCATAAGCCATTTTCTTAATCCGATTAGAAGCATCTTCCGCCACTAAAATAGCCCTATTTAAGGTGTTTTCCATATTTTCAAAACGTGATAATTTATCTTTAATCTCATTTATCTCTTTATCACGATCTTTTAAAGTATTTAACATAGTTTCATATTCTTTGGTTACATCATTAACAAAAGCCGTGACTTCTTTTTTATCATAACCGCCAATACTAGTATTAAATTTTTTCATATGTCACCTCGACAAAAGACTTTCTACCAATCTATTTCGTCTTCTAATTTTTCTTTTTCTTTACCTTTGCCCTCTTCATCAGTTATTTTCCCTTGAACACTAACATTCTTTGGGGTACATAAATAAATGCCACCACCTATATTTTCTAAATCGCCACCTATAGCATACAAAGTACCCGTTAAAAAATCAATAATTCTTTTGGCTTGATCAGAGGTAACTCTTTTTAAATTAACAACGACACTATTACGATTTTTTAAGTGATCAGCAATTTGCTGGCTTTCAGAATAAGCACGTGGTTCCATAAGAATCATTTTACTACCTGATTTATCTGCTTCTTCAAGCGCTTCTTCGGTTGTTACATTATAAAACTCATCTTCATCCATCTTTTTATCTGGTTCATCACTAAATAATTTTTTAAAGAAACCCATATTTATTCCTCCAATTGTTACACTTCTTTATATTACTATACTATTTTAACAGAATATTAAAAACAATTCAAATACTTTTGATTAAAACCTAATCTTTTCTTCAATATACTTATCTAAATCATTTAAATTAATAATTTCTTGTTTCATGGTATCTCTGTTTCTTACTGTTACAGTATTGTTATTTGAGGTTTCATCATCCACTGTAATACAAAAAGGTGTACCACTAGCATCTTGTCTACGATATCTTTTACCAATACTAGATCCTTCATCGTAAGTAATCATAAACTTTTTAGCTAGCTCTTGGTATAATTCCATCGCTTTATCACCATGAACTTTTTTAATTAAAGGTAGAATAGCTACTTTATAAGGAGCTAAGAAAGGATGTAATTTTAATACTTCTCTTTCACTGCCATCTTCTAAAGTCTCTTTATAGTAAGCATCACATAATAATGATAAAAACATTCTTTCGGCACTAACTGATGGCTCGATAACATAAGGAATATATTTTTCATTAGTTTCTGGATCTAAATACTCTTGCTTAATCCCAGAAAATTCTTGATGCTGTTTTAGATCGTAATCAGTTCGGCTAGCTATCCCCCATAGTTCTCCCCAACCAAAAGGAAACTTATATTCAATATCAGTTGTCGCATTACTATAGAAACATAATTCTTCTTTAGAATGATCACGAAGCTTAATATTCTCTTCTCTTAGACCTAAAGATAATAAGAAGTTTTTACAATATGCTTTATAATATTTAAACCAATCTAATTCGGTTCCCGGTTTACAAAAGAACTCTAATTCCATTTGCTCAAATTCTCTAACTCTAAAGATAAAGTTTCCAGGAGTAATTTCATTTCTAAAACTTTTACCTACTTGGCCAATACCAAAAGGGACTTTAAGCCTCATACTTCTTTGGACATTTAAAAAATCCACAAATATACCTTGCGCAGTTTCAGGTCTTAAATAAACAACATTCTTAGTATCTTCAATAACACCTTGAAAAGTCTTAAACATTAAATTAAACTTTCTAATATCAGTATAATCTAACTTTCCGCATTTAGGACAAACTATTTTATTATCATTAATATATTTAATCATTGCTTCTTCAGTCATTTTAGTTGGATCAACTTTAGCATACTCTTCAATTAGTTTATCCGCACGATACCTAGTCTTACAACTTTTGCAATCAATTAAAGGATCTGAGAAAGTTGTGATATGACCACTGGCTTCCCATACTCTAGGATTCATTAATATTGCACTATCCATACTAACATTGTTAGGAACTTCTTGAATAAACTTTTTTAACCACGCATTTTTAATATTATTTTTAAATAGAACTCCTAAAGGGCCAAAATCCCAAGTATTAGCAAGTCCACCATATATTTCACTACCTTGAAATATGAAACCATATTGCTTACAAAAACTCACTAATTCTTCCATTCCTATATTTTGCATATCAATCATCCTCTTTCATTAACTAAATTATATCATATAATTAAAGTTTAATAACTGCTTTTCTATCGTCAGATTTTTTTCTTAAATCACCATTTTGAACTATAAGATAACAGGCATATCTTGATAAATTATAGTCAATTATAGATTTTGTGGTAGCTCCCGCTTTCACGATTTTGCCAACATTGGCAAAATGGTCTGCCACCGCATTTTAACTGTTTTTGCATGCCTCTTTAGCTCGATTAACAACATATTTAAATGCTTGGCTTTAATATTTGCTTAATGCTTTCATTTCCTTTTCACCCCTGCTTTTTCTCTTTACATTTTATCATAGTTTTTTACTTTGTTAAAAGAATAACTTTATTTAAAATGTCACCATATTTGCCAAGAGCTGTTTCGTGCTTGTTCACTAAAAATTCATTAAAATCAACATCTCTTTTAATGACTTTATCTTTAGTAATTATTTCGGCTTTTATAAAACCTTGGCCTTTTTTAAATAACTTTAAAGCATCCTTGGCCTTCACTTTTACAACACCATCTAATTCATGATCAAAATTAAACTTTGTATAATCTTTATCATCATAGCAATAGACATAGACATTGGCAAAAGCTCGATCACGAAACATCGTTCCATCAGGTTTTTCTTTATCCATTTGCCATATAACAACATCAACTAAAGTAGCTTTTTCATAATCAATATCAAGACCAATTTCTTCTTGTATTTCTCTACCAAAAGCTTCTTTAATTGTTTCTCCTGCTAATACATGGCCCGAAGCTGTTGTGTAAAAAGTTTTTTCATCAGATCTAATTTGAAAATATATATTACCTTTGCTATCATAAAGCCAACAATGAACTGTATTGTGCCACAAAGCATTTTTATGGACATTTTCTCTGGTTTCTTTACCTAAATAGTTTTTGTTTTCATCATAAAAATCTAAATATTCCAAAATAAATCACCCGGTTTTATTTTATCATAATATAAAAAAAATTACTCATTTGTTGAGTAATTATCTTTTAATATTCTTTGTAAATTTATTTTCTTAAGCCATCTAGGAACTTCTTACTATTTAAATATAAACCTGTATAATTATCATAATAGTTATTCAAAAACGAATTTATCTTATGAGATACATCAAATTTTATTTCTATTTTAGATATCGAATCAATTTCCACATAATAATACATTCTAATCATTTTTATTACTTTAGGATCTAAAACCTCTTCATCTTTGTGACATTTAGCACAAATATAACCACCTTGTAATGGATCAATGGTAATAATATTGTCTTTGTTACCACATTTAATACATTTATTTAGCTCCAAATTAACACCCAAATAATCAAGTAATTTAAGTTCTAAAATATTGGTTATAACTCTCGGATCTAAACCACTTTCTAATTTTAAAATAGTTTTAATATATAAAACATAAATTTCATCAACTTTATTTTGTTTATATACTTGAGTAGCTAACTCCGTTAAATAATTAATATAACCCATTAAAAGAATATCCTGCTTTATATTACTTAAATTGTTTATAGTATCAACCGTTATTAAAGTTGATAATTTATCTTTTTTATAATAAATATTAAAAGTCCCATAAGTAAATCTAGTTGTTACCGCCCTTAAACGGCTTTTCATACTTTTAGCACCTTTGCAAATTATACCTACTATACCATAATCTTTAGCAAAAACATTAATGATTTTACTTGTTTCACCATAAGCGATTTCACTTATAACAACACCTTCTATTGCTTCTATCATCTTTAACCCCTATTCAAAATCATTAAAACCAAATTCTTGTAATCTTTTTTCTTTATCGCGCCAATTATGAATTGTTCTAACATATAATTCTAAGTATACTTGCTTACCTAAATATTTTTCAATATCTACTCTGGCAGCCATGCCAATGTTTTTTAACATACTCCCTTTTTTACCAATAACAATCTTTTTTAGAGAGTCTCTTTCGACAATAATATCAACAGTTATATTGAAGATCCCTTTTTTTTCTTCAAATAAAGTCGTCACGCAAGTTACACTATGAGGTACTTCCTTATCAGTCAGATCAAAAATCTTTTCACGGACAAATTCACTAACCATAAAATTCTTACTATTAGTTGTTTTAATATTACTATCAAAATATCTTACTTCATCTGTTAAAAAGTTCTTTATAACACTAATTAAAGTTCTAATATTGTTATTTTGTAACGCCGAGATAGGCACAATACTAGCAAAATTAAAGAGATTTTTATATTCCTCAATCTTTTTTATTAAATCATCTTTACTAATTAAATCAACTTTATTAATAACTAAAATAACTGGAGTCTTAGTGTTTTTTAAAACTTCTAGAATATATTTTTCTTGAGAGCCATAAAATTCACTACCATCAACAATAAATAAAACTAAATCTACTTCTTCAACTAAAGATAAAGCTTCTTTATTTAATATTCGCCCTAATTTATTAATTGGCTTATGAATACCCGGAGTATCTACAAATATTATTTGTGCATCATCATCATTATAAACCCCTTGAATAATATTTCTAGTAGTCTGAGGTTTAGTTGAAGTTATCGCAATCTTAGATCCTACTAATGTATTAATAAGGGTGCTTTTCCCTGCATTAGGTCTACCTATCAAACTAACAAATCCACTTTTCATTTAAACCCACCTACTTTAATATTTTTAATTCCGTTAATATTTCGTCTTGTAAAGCAAACATTTTCTTTTCATCTATTTCATTTATGTGATCGTAACCAAGTAAATGAAGTAATCCATGTAATCCTAGAAATGATAATTCTCTTTTTTTACTATGACCATATAATTTAGCTTGTTTTTTCATTCTCGGAATACAGATAAAAATATCACCCAACATCCAAGTATTTACTTTATCATGATTATCTAAAAAAGCAAAGGAAATTACATCAGTAACACTGTTTTTTTGACGATATTCTCTATTTAATTTTTTAATATAATGACGACCTACAAAAGTAACTGAAAAAATCGCTTTTTCGATATTTAATTTTTTTAAAGTGTAATTAAAAACATCTAGTAAATAATCATGTTTTTTATATTTATATATTTCATTAATAATTATTTCATTCATGATAACCATCCAAAACTAATCACCCCGAAAAAGTATAGAACTACTAAAACAATTATAGCAATAGAGATTATATTATATAAAAAATCATTTTGGAATAACCCTGGCAAGTGTTTCTTAATAGCGGAAAGCCCAATATAAAGAAGAAAGCCTAATATCCCACCAATTAAATAAGTAATAATATTGTCAATGTTAAACGACCCAATAACTTGTAGTTCGACAAATTCAATAACAATCCCTGTTAACAAAGTTATAACAAATATAGAACCAATCTTCTTTGCTTCAATATAACTTGATATAAAGTAACCAAAAGGAATAAAAATAATAGCATTAGCTAAGATATAGCTTAAATAATTAGAATCAGTTAAAAAAGCATTTAAAGAATTCACTACCGGAATAAAGTTAACACCTTGAGGAGAGACATCTATTTTAACTAACAAATCATAAAGAATTATTAAATAAATAATAAATAAAAGCGCTAAAATTTCTTTATAAAAAGTAAAAGACTTACCATTTAATTTTAAATAATAAACTCGCGTAATTATTAATATCGAAGCAAATACTGTTAACAATGGCCAAATACTTTTGACCACTTGAAATAAAGTATTATTAAACACTTTCATCAACTCCTTATATCTATTATATTCTATTTTACTATCATTTATAGTTTTTTTAAAGTGTTTTTCAATAAAAAAAGACTTAATTATAAGTCTTAATATCTATTCTTATTATGTTTCTTAGCATTCTTGATATTTTCTTTTTGTTCATTACGTTTTTTTACGCCTGGTTTTTCATAATGTTTTCTTTTTTTTATTTCAGAAGGGACGCCACTTTTGGCTAATTCTACTTTAAATCTTTTTAAAGCTCCATCAATGTTACCATTTCTTACTTCTACTTTTGTCATATTATCCCTCCCTTCAAAGACAAAAAGATTATAACACTGTTATAACTTTTTTTCAATATTATTTATTAACTATTAAGAATTACATAAGGATCAGAAGATGTCCCTGTTCCCGTTGCTTTAACTCCGGATATTAAATTAATAACTGGTCTAACCCCAAAACTATAATTAACGGCATAATTATATAACTTACCAGTGGAATCAAGATACATAGTATAAGATGTTCCATCTTGATACCACATGCTTGGCGACATTGTCCACCAATAAGTATTAACAAAAGTACTATTATATAAATAATAACTATTGTTAGAAGTATTCCATCTTCCACCAGCATAAATAACTTCATTACCAGAAAGCAGACCTATCGAATTAGTTAATTTATAAAGATCATTATAATAGTCTTTAACTAATATGCCTTCATTAGAACATAATAAGGAAGCAGTTTGATCAGAAACTATTTTTGTATAAGAAGTATAATACCAAGAAGTACTTTGATAACCCCATAATTTATCATTACAAAATTCACTATCAGCTATTAAAGATTCATGAGCTTCTAAATAACTACTATAAAAAGTATTTAAAGCCGTTTCAATATCACTACCAATAAAATTAACATAGCTTTTGGCTAATGCTGCTTGTGACTCACTTGGAGCTCCAGAAGTAAGATAATAAGTATTGTATTTACTATTTGATCCAGCACAGCTACTACTACAATAAGAAGCTGAATCTTTAAGAGTAGTACTAGTTAAACCATCTAGGACAAGCCTTATTGTACCATCACCATTAATTCTTACCACACGCCAAATAAAGCCCGCAAAAGAAACATAATTTCGGCTAGCGTTACCACGATAATAAAAAGTTGTTCCGCCATTATCTAAAGTATTATAGATACCATTCTCGGCTACTTCTGTATTAGCATCGGAGACTGTGGTAACAGCTGCTTTAGATAGTGTGGCGGCACTACAAGACTTTGTAACATTAGCATCTGATAATAGTAAATAAGCTAAATCAACTGTTGAAGTATACTCAGTAGTAATATCACAAGTCATTAAAGAAACTGATTTAGATATATCACCAGTTTCTAACTCATTAATAATAGTTTTATTGATTTTACGAAGAACAATTCGGGAATGTGCATAATTAACTAAAATGGCAATCATTATAGCAATAAATAAAATTAAAAACGAATAAATTAAAGACATTGCAATAAAACCATTCTTTTTCATTAAAAATACTCCCTTTTATTATTAATTACATTATATTATATTTTTAATGATTTTGAAAGTTATTATTTAGTTGTGGGATGTTTTCTAAATTTTAAGCTTCTAGTTAATCTGGGAGCTCCCTCTGTTCTTTTGTTAACTAAATAGTATCGATTAGTTCTAATTTCATTATATAAAGCTATAGTATTTGGGGTTTTATTTGTGCTATGTTCAAAAGCTCTTAAAAGCTTATCACCACATTCATAATCACCTTGAATATAATAGCATTTAGCATATGTTAATTTGACTACATCAATTTGTTCAGGGGTCATTTCTAATTGCTCACAAGCTGTATCTATATCTAAACCTGAAGCTAATATATAATCAGTTAGATGATCCAAATCACCAATTTCACAAGCAATTATTTTTCTATCTGGTGCCCACGTTTTAGGTGTCGGGCTATTTCCACAAGCTTTTTTATCAGATATAGAAAGCTTCAAATCAGCTATTAGCCCTGAAAAATCATGCTCAAGGTCTGTTAAACCCGCTTGTTTATAAAAATAATCAGCAAGAGTGAAATAATTAATGGCTCCAACTATTTTTGAATAAGACTCTCTATAACTAGAGAAAATAATCCCTAGTCTTTCACAAACAATTGGGTCAATTTCTTTGAATTGTAAAAGTCTTAAATATGTTTTTCTAGCTGCTTCAAAATCTTTTTTTGTAAAAAAAGCATTGGCACAGCCCATTAAGCTCTTAATATCGTCTGGCTTTATAGATAAGTCAATGCATCTTAAAACCACCTGTTGTTGGTGCTCATTTTCAATTACAATCATTTCAATTTCTGGATGACTCTTAGCCAAGTATTCTGATAACTCAGTAATTTTATCATCGCTCATTTTTTTTAATAAACTAATACCAAAATGTTTTAAATAAGTTTCTTTTTGGGTTTTTATAAACTTAGCTAAGAAGTAATTGTTGGGTTTTGGAGTATTATCAGCAACTGCTTTACTACTTGCTAAATCTGGTTGCTCTGTATCCACCTTTTTAGTGGTAGCTGTTAAAATTAAGTTACATATTTTGTCTAACAATAAAAACAGAATATCACTATTTGCATCTATAGCATTCGCTTGGCAATAATCTTCTCTTAACTTTCTAGCCCAACTATAATTGAAATTATTAATAGCGTTAAAAACATTATTGGTTAAAAGTACTTTTGGTACAGGTATTAATTTTTGTTCTTTAATAAGGGTAGCTTGTTGAGCTAATCTTAACAGATAATCTTCCAAAACGCTTGGAGTTTGTAAATTCTTTTGCTCTTCAAATAAGCTAATAACTGCTACATAATCTTCCTGATTTATTAGTTTGATTACAGTCGTTTTTTTAGCTTCTAAAATTTGATACAAGAGTTTTATAGTAACTAAATTTAAAGGTTTTCTGGCATCTGGATAATAACTACTATTTTTTAGTTGGCCTAAGGCCAAAGAAAACCTTTTGTTAAATATATTAGCTATAATACCATTTTGAAAAGTAGGACTTAAAAATCTTCTATCATCTAATAGAACTTTTATATCCTCTAGTGTCAAAGCTTTCATATAAGCTTCATATTTCTCAGGAATAGCAGTAACAAAGCTTAACAAATATAAATATAAATTGGCATCAACTTTATAATATGGACTATTGGTTGTAAAAAGCCCATCAAAATACTCAAATGCTTTTATGTAATCTTTTTTATTAACGCTTCTTAAAAATAATTGAAAGCAAGCCCTTTTATCTTTAGGATCTAACTCATAACATTTTTCAAAGCTTCTGGTTGCCGCAAGTAGTGACCCGCTGGCAATTAATCTTTTACCATAATAATATAACTCTCCATAACCAATAAATTCATAAAAGCCCCTTTTAATCCTAGCTATAATACCTTGTTCAATTAATTCATTAATATTGTTTGAATTAAATCCCATCTCATTTAATAATGACGTTGTTAATTCTTGATTATTAATAACTGCTCCATATAGCCTATCTAAACTTTCTTGTTTTACCATTTAAATCCCCATAATCTTTCTAAATGCCTTTATAATACTATTTAATTATTGGCAAAGCAACTATTTTTGAAGCCAAATTAAAAAGAGACTAAATCTCTTTTTAAATACATAAACTTAAACTATATACTAATCTCATAAAGGTACCAACATATCTACCTAAATTTAAGATAAATGTTATAGTTAAGCCGATTAAATAAAGCCATAAGGGCGAAGTAATAATTAAAACAATAGTAATTATTAGCTTTTTATTTATTAATCTAGTTTGCATAAGTTCTTATTAGTTATTCTTCTAATGGCTGTTCCTAGACTTCTACCCGCTTCTAATAAAGCATTAATAGCTCTAGACATAGCATTAATTAAGGTGCCAGTTAAACTAACACCACCAACAACCATGATTAATTCTTCTTCATATAATTTCATAAATCTTAATGACATTTAAGTGGTCTAACAATACCATCAACAACTCCAATTAAAAAAGTTATTCCCGCAGCTATAGCGGCGATTATTGCCCACTTAATTGCTCCTCCTTTGACTAAAAGTAATTCTTCCCTATTTAATATTTTCATATAATCCCCTTTCTAAAAAATAGTTTTAAATGATCCTTTGTTCTAAAGAAACGACTCTTTCAAATAGTTTATCTTTATGACGATGCGTAACATAAATAATAGTTTTATCTTTAAAGAAAACTAAAAGGTCTTTGATAATTAAAGTCTCTAAATTAGTTTCTACTTCACTTAAAGCCTCATCTAAAATAATAATCTGAGCATTTTTAAGTAACGCTCTCGCTAATAGTATTCTTTGGATTTCTCCCCCTGATAAATTAAAGCCATTATCAGTAATCATTGTATTATCACCAAAAGGTTTGCTTTTTAAAATATCTTTAACGCGACAAATTTTAATTATTTTTTGATAATAATTTTCGTCTACCGCTTCATTAAAAGTAATATTATTTTTGATGGTATCAGTAAAAAGTTTCTCTTTCTGAGATAAGTAAACAATGTTTTCTCTAATCGTTTGTAAACTATATTTAGTTATATCTTTATTATTAATAAAAATATAGCCATCATCTGGATTGTATAAACGATATAGTAATTTACAAAGCGTACTTTTACCACTACCACTAAGCCCTTTTAGCACGACTTTCGTACCAGATTCAATAAATAAATTAAAGTCTTTTATAACATAATTATAATGGTTATATGAGTAAGACATATTAACAACTTTTATATTCCCATTACCAAACTCTTCCCCCACAGTTAAGTCTTCTTCTTTAATGATTATAAATTCATTTATTTTATTAAAAGAGGTTTTAACATAGCTAAACTCTGGTATTAGACTAGCAATATTTTTTAATGGCTCTATAGCATAGAAAACTAAAGCATTAATGGTTATTAAATCAGGTATACTAAGGATTCCTTTACTAACAT
>Ga0209373_10003492_pt1 | contig 14443 bp, 13 predicted proteins | sample Higcelweek5metaG_FD_187173 | JGI IMG/M metagenome (GOLD analysis project Ga0209373, IMG submission 187173) | Freshwater pond sediment microbial communities from the University of Edinburgh, under environmental carbon perturbations - High... | ecosystem: Environmental > Aquatic > Freshwater >...
TAAAGATTTTAATAAAATTATTGAAGAGGTTAAATCTTTAGTAGCAAATGGTTATCAAGAAATAGTCTTAACTGGTATTCATACTGGTAATTATCAAGATCAAGATAAAAGATTAGTTGATGTTATCCATGAGATAGCAAAGATTAATAACTTAGAAAGAATTAGAATATCTAGTATTGAAATAACGGAAATAGATGATCAGTTTTTAAATGAATTAAAACTAAATCCAAAAGTGTGTAACCACTTACATATTCCTTTGCAAAGTGGTGCTGATAATACTTTAAAAGCGATGCATCGTAAATATCCTACTAAAGAATATTTAGATATTATTAAAAAAGTAAGAAAAATTAAAAAAGATATAAATCTAACTACTGATGTTATCGTTGGGTTTCCTACTGAAACTAATAAAGACTTTAATGATACTTTAAAATTTATTAAAAAAGTTAACTTTTCAAAAATTCATGTCTTTCCTTACTCCAAAAGAGATAATACTTTAGCAGCAAAGCTAAATAATATCGTTAGTGATGAAGAAAAGAAAATAAGAAGCCAAACACTAATTAATTTATCTAATGAATTAGAATTAGCTTATGCGAAAAAGTTTATTAATCAAAAATTAACTACCTTAATTGAAAAAAGTGGGTTAATAAGTAATGGTCATACATCTAATTACTTAAATGTCTTTATCAATAAAAAATTAATGAAAAATAAAGAATGTGAAGTAACTATAACTAATATTAGCGATAATAAAATATACGGAGAAATAAAATAATACTATTTATTAGTATTATTTTTTATGTTAATATATTATTAGGATAGTGATGATATGCCAAGCGGTGAATTAAAACATATTTCTGTTAACCATGGAGTTACTGCATATAATAGAGAAGCTATAGCAAGAACAAGAGCCAGATGTCAAAGTAATAAGGCTCACATTAGAACAGCTAAAGAGAAAAGCACGAAAAGATTTATAACAAAAGCAGTTTTCTATGGCTTAACTTTTTTAGCAGTTGTTGGTTTATATGCTGATTATGTTACTACTAAAAGCGCTGTTGGCGAAGAAATCAGCGATACTTATATTAGTCAATTAGGAACAATTATTGATAGATATTCAAAAGAAGAATTATTGGCTTTAGCTAATCAAACATTAGAAATTACTGAAGCTAGTAATAAAGAAAAGGATCAGGCTGCGGCAGCAGATATTAGAGGCCGTTTAGCTCGTATTGAAGAGTTAACAGCTAAGGATATGATGCAAGAAGTTGGTTGGCAATGGCAAAGCATAGTGGCAACAGCTAGTGGATATGATGTTTTTCTTCCTGGCTATAGTTTTGATAGAAGATCAATTGGTGGTAAAATAATTGATGAAGTGACAGGACTTTTTAAATAATATGATGAAAGCGTTGTTAATATTACATGGTTTTGCAGGTAATCCTAAAGAACATAACAAACTAATTACTTATTTAAAAAAGAATTCTGATATAGAACCCTTTATTTTTACAATGCCTGGTCATAAAGAAGCTGAGATATGTAAGGCAAAAGAGGATGATTATTTGGAAAAAGCTGAAGATGAATTACAGAAGGTAATTGCTTTAGGATATGAAGATATAACAGTGTATGGTTATAGTATGGGTGGAGCGATAGCCACTTATTTAGGTACTTTGCATCCTGAGATAACAAGATTAATTATAGGTTCTCCAGCTTACGCTTTAGCTTTTTTTAAAAAGACTAGTAAATCTAAAACTTCTAAGAAATCTAAAAAGGTTTTATTAAAAGACAATGCCAAAATGGGAGCTGCAGAATTTTTAAAAAGATTTCCACTTAAAGCTCAAATTGAGTTTTTAAAACTTATTCGCCATTGTGATATGAGTATTAAAGCTTTAAATAAACCAACTTTATATTTGCATGGTAGTGATGATCAAGTAGCTTCTAAAGAAGCATCTTTAGAAGCATTTAACTTAAATAAAAATACCCAAAAGACATATCTTGCTTTAGATGAAGCCAATCATGATATATATGCTAGTAAGTGGGAAGAATTAATATATAGCTTAATATGCCGCTATGCTAGTGGGGAAGACTTACCACTTGGTTATTTTGCTAATACGGATGATTTTTTAAAAGAGAATAAACCCAAAAGATAATTCGTTATCTTTTTTTAATTAAACATTTACAAACAAATGTATGAATAGTATAATCAAGCATAAGGAGTAACTAATGAATTATATTAAGGGCAATTTTAGAAGTATTATCTATGAAGGTAATAATGGTTATAAAGTAGGATTATTTAAAGTAAAAGAAACTAATGATGAAGAAATGCAAGACTTTTTAAATAAAGTAGTTACTTTTACGGGTTTTTTTAATGATTTAAATAAAGAAGATAAGTACCTTTTTTATGGTTCTTTAAACAATCATGAAAGATATGGTTACCAATATGCGGTAAAAAATTATGAAAAAGTTATACCAGAAGGTAAAGAAGCGATAATAGAATTTTTAGCTTCACCACTTATAAAAAATTGTGGGGAAAAGACAGCAACTAATATTGTTAACACTTTAGGAGAAGAAGCCATTAATAAAATCAAAGAAGGCTATCAAAATCTTCTAGTAGTACCTGGTATAACGGAAAATAGAGCTTTAAAAATATATAATTCTGTTATGAAGTATGCGGCTGTTGATGATATGATGATCAAATTAAAAGAATATGGTTTTAGTACCCCAGAAGTAACTAATATTATTAGTATTTATAATGATAAAGCTTTAAATATTGTTAATGAAAATATTTATTTATTAAAAGAATTAATTGGTTTTGATAAATTAGATAATATTTTTATAAAATTTAATGATCCAGCTGATAGTATTAGAATCAAATCTTGTATATTAGAAGTAATGAATAGATTAACATTTATTAACGGGGATACTTATCATTATGTACAAGAAATTGTTAGTGGTTTAAAAACGATGTTTAAAATTATGGTTGAAGAGGATAATTTTAATTATTTAATTGCTGAACTTGTTAAAAATAAAGAAATAGTAATTGAGGCAGATAAATATTATTTAAGAGAATCATTTGATATGGAAAATTATATTGCTAATAGTTTACTAGTCACTGCTAGTGGTAAGGCCACTAATTATAAAAAAGTTGATGAACTTATTAAGCAAATAGAAAAAGAAGAAGGTATTAATTTTGATAAGACCCAAATTGAAGCTATTAAAGCGGCTTTAAATAACAATATAACCATTATTACTGGTGGCCCAGGAACTGGTAAGACCACTATTGTAAAAACTATTTTGAAGATTTTTAAAGCACTTAATAATTATAGCGAGGGAGAAAGTATTTATAATATTGCTTTACTAGCTCCAACAGGTAGGGCTAGTAAGAAGTTAATGGAAGTTACCAATCACAGTGCTATGACTATTCATCGTTTTTTGAAATGGCATAAAGAATCGAATACTTTTGAATATAATGAAGAAAATAAGTTGCATAAAGAATTAGTTATTGTTGATGAAGTTAGTATGATTGATACTTTCTTGTTTGATTCTTTAATGCGAGGGATAAATCATGATTTAAAATTAATTTTAATAGGGGATGAAAATCAACTACCTAGTGTTGGTAGCGGATTAATTTTAAATGACTTAATTAGTACTAATAAGTTTAAACATATTGCTCTAAGTAAAATTTTTCGCCAAAAAAGTGAGTCATCAATTCCTTATTTAGCGAAAGAAATAAAAGACAAAAAACTAAGTAAAGATTATTTTCTCTTAAAAGAAGATTTTAATTTTATTGAAACCAGTCCCAATAAAATTAAAAGTAACATTGAAACCATTGCTTTAAAAGCATTAGAAAAAGGGATAACTGAAAAAGATTTAATTGTTTTGGCACCCATGTATAAAGGAGAAAATGGTATTGATAATTTAAATAATCTCTTACAAGAACTATATAATAAAAAAGCTCCTACTAAAGAAGAAATTCATATAGCTGATGTTATCTTTAGAGAAGGTGATAAAGTTATTCAATTAACTAATGATGTTGATCATAATGTCTTTAATGGAGATATTGGTTATATTGCTGAAATAAACTCTAAAGCTAAAGAAGTTTTAATTGTTAATTTTGATGGTAATTTTGTGCCTTATAAAAAAGAAGATTTAATTCATTTAAAACATGCTTATGCTATTTCTATTCATAAAAGTCAAGGTAGTGAATTTGATTATGTGCTATTACCAATTACTCCTTCTTTTAGTAAGATGCTTTATAATAAATTAATTTATACAGGGGTATCTAGAGCTAAGAAAAGCTTGATAATTATTGGTGATAAATTATCTTTTGAAAGAGGAGTACAAAATAATTATAGTATTAATCGCAAAACCACTTTAAAAGAAAGGATAATGGCTAGTAACGGGTAATATATATAATAAAGGAGAAATATGATGAGAGAAGACAAAATGCATTTAATGAACAAAATATTTAATAGTGAAGCAATTAGAACAGTATGGGATAAGGAAGAAGAGAAATACTTTATCAGTGTGGTTGATGTAGTGGGAGTATTAACAGGAAGTGAAAGACCAAGAAAGTATTGGAGCGACTTGAAAAAGCAGCTTAGTGAGGATGGTTTTGAGTTGTCCGGAAAAATCGGACAGCTCAAATTAAAGTCTACTGATGGGAAGTATTATAAAACCGATGTAGTAGATATTGAAGGAATGTTTAGAATTATTGAATCTATTCCATCTAAAAATGCTGAACCAATTAAACAATGGTTGGCAAAACTTGGTAGTGAAAGAATAGATGAAACTTTTGATCCTTCAATTTCTTTGCAAAGAGCTATCGACTTATACCGAGCCAAAGGAAATGATGAAGCTTGGATAGCCAAAAGAATAAAAGCTCTTCAGGAAAGAAAAGGCTTAACTGATGTATGGCAGGAAAATGGGGTTAATGAACAAGTGGAATATGCCATACTTACCAATGAAATATATAAAACTTGGTCAGGAATGACGGCCAAAGAATATAAACAGTATAAAGGTTTAAGAAAAGAAAGCTTAAGAGATAATATGGATAGCATCGAGCTAATATTAACTGATTTATCTGAAGAAGCGACAAAAAGACTAGCTAACAAGAAAAAACCACGAGGACTAGATGAAAACATTGTAATTGCCAGAATGGGTGGTAAGATCGCTAAAGTGGCCAAAAATGAATTAGAAGAAAACCTTGGTGAAAGTATTATAACAAAAGGTAATAGATTAAATTATCAATATCAAGAAGAAAAAGAACTAACAACTAAATAACCCATATTATGGGTTTTTATTTATTTTTAAGTTTTTTTTGTTATAATAGAAAAGAAGGGTGATGTATGTGAAGAAAAAATTAATTGAAACGAAAAGTGAGGATACCAAAGAGGTAGTTACCTTAACGAGTAAAATATTAAAAATTTTATACTTTGTGATGATAATTGGCGTCATTTATATTTCTATGCGAATATTAAAAGAGTTGGGAATATTTAGTTTCTTATTAAAATTTTTGAAAATATTATCACCACTTTTTATTGGTTTTATTTTAGCGTGGTTATTTAATCCTTTAGTTACTAAGTTAAGCAAAAAAGGGATGAGTAGAATTATATCAACAGGGATTGTTTATGTGGTGTTTTTAGGTTTAGTATATTTGTTTCTAAGACTTTTAATTCCAACTTTATCTAGTCAGATAAATGATTTAATTAGTTCTATACCTTCGGTATTTAATAGTATTCAAAATTTTATATCAAAAATATTTGATAGCTTTAAAACCATAGATGGCTTTAATGTTGTTCAAGCTAAGCAAGATGTTTTAGTAGCTGTAAGTAAATTTACAACTGAGATTTCTTCAAACTTACCCAATACTTTAATAGTTTTTGTGAAAGCTTTGGTTTCTGGAGTAGGAACCCTTGTAATTAGTTTAATTATTGGTTTTTATATGTTATTTAATTTTGATAGTACAAATGATCATTTAATGAGTTTACTTCCTAAAAAGTATCGTTATGAAACAAGAATATTAATTGGTGAAATAAGTACCCAATTACATAAATATGTTAATGGCGTATTATTAATTGCTGCTGTTATGTCAATTACTTGTTCTTTAGGATTTTGGATAGCTGGTCTTAAAGCTCCATATTTATTTGGAGTGTTCTGTGGTATTACTGATGTTATACCTTATGTTGGACCTTACATGGGAGGAATTCCTGCGGTATTAGTTGGTTTTAGTCAAAGTACAACAGTGGGAACAGTAACAATCATTGTAATCATCATTGTTCAATTATTAGAAAATTATTTATTACAACCAGTTATTATGAGTAAGACGATGAAACTTCATCCTGTAACTATTATGATTGGTTTAATAGCTTTTGGTTATTTCTTTGGTATTTGGGGCATGGTACTGGCGACCCCAACGATTGCTTTGCTTAAAATATTAGGCAACTATTTTATTAATAAATATAATTTGTTTGATTATGATAGTGATCCAACTGAGGTAATTAACGTTAAGGAAGTAAAAAAACAAGCTAAGTAGGTGAACTTATGGAAAAGAAAGTATTCTTACTTTGTGGTAAAGCAAGATGCGGTAAAGATACGGCAGCTAAAATAATTAAAAAGTATTATAATGATAAAGCTATCATTACCAGTTTGTCTAAATATATTAAGTTATATGCGATGGAGACAACTGCTTGGGATGGTAGTGATGAAGATAAGCCAAGGACTTTGCTTCAAGAATTAGGAACAGAAATAGTAAGAGAAAAGCTAGGCAAAAAAGATATTTATATTAATCGCTTGTTAGATGATATAGATGTTTATCATTATTTTAGTGATATTGTAATTGTTAAAGATGTTAGATTTCCTAGGGAAATAGAATTGGTAAAAAATAAATATCCGAATACTATCGCCATTCATATTAAAAGAATAAATTTTGAAAATGAATTAGATGAAAAACAAAAATGTCATATTACGGAAATAGCTTTAGATAGCTATCATAATTTTGATTATGAAATTGTTAATAATGAATTTAAAACATTAGAAACAGATATAGAAAATATTTTGAAAGGAATTAAATAGTATGGAACCTATGCCATCAAAAGAATTAATTGAATTTATTAGTAATAAAGCTGAGATTAGTAAAGAAGAAGCTAAAGAAGCCATTGAAGTTTTAATAAGTGGATCAGCAACACCAAAAGTTACAAGGGCCGAATTAGTAGAGATGTACTTTAGTTTTTTTAAAGAAAAAGGACATACTTTAATACCTAGTGCTTCTATTGTCCCAGAAAATGATCCAACGGTATTGTTTACTTCAGCAGGTATGCATCCTTTAGTACCTTATTTATTAGGAGAACATCATCCCGGCGGGAAAAGACTTGTAAATGTCCAAAAATGTTTAAGAACTGGTGATATTGATTGCGTAGGGGATGCCTCTCATTTAACCTTTTTTGAAATGCTTGGTAATTGGAGTTTAGGTGATTATTTTAAAAAAGAATCAATCAAATTTAGTTATGAATTTTTAACTAGTCCTAAATATTTAAACTTAGCTAAAGAAAGATTATATTTTTCTTGTTTTAAAGGTGATGATGAATTTCCTAAAGATGAAGAAAGTTATGATGCTTGGTTTAATGAAGGGGTAGATCCTAGTCATATTTTCTTTTTTCCAAGAGAAAATAACTTTTGGATTTTAGGTAGTGGCGTCGGACCTTGTGGACCAGATACGGAAATATTTTATGATACTCTAAAAGAACCTTGTGGACCAAATTGTGATCCTTCATGTTCTTGCGGTAAGTATTTAGAAATATGGAATAATGTTTTTATGGAATATAATAAAAAAAATGATGGTACCATTGTTAAGTTAGAAAAACCTAATGTTGATACTGGTATGGGTCTAGAAAGAACATTAAGTGTTTTAAATGGTTTAAACTCAGTTTATGATACTGAATTATTCTTTAATATAAAAAGAAAAATAGCGGAATTATCAAAACAAAAATATGAAGATAACTTAATATCTTTTCGCATTATTATGGATCATATTAGATCAGCTACTTTTGTATTAGGTGATTATCATGGGATAGTACCATCTAATACTGGTCAAGGCTATGTTTTAAGAAGGCTTATTAGAAGAGCTCTTCGTTATATGAAAAAACTCGGCATTGAAAATAATATTAATGAAATAGTGGAAGTAGTAATAAATAATTATAAAGATATTTATAATGAATTAAATACTAATAAAGACTTTATTTTAAATGAAATTAATAAAGAAGCCATTAAGTTTAATAAAACTTTAAAAGACGGAGAACGTTTATTTTATAAAGTCATTAAATATGCTAAAGATAAATTAATTAGTGGCAGTGATGCTTTTAAATTATTTGATACTTTTGGGTTTCCCTTAGAGATGACAGTTGAACTTGCTAATGAAAATGATTTTAAGGTCGATGTGGAAGGCTTTTATAGTAAATTTAAAGAACACCAAGAGAAAAGCAAAACAATTGATGCTGGTGCTTTTAAAGGTGGTTTAGCTGATGATAGTTATGAAACTACTAAGTATCATACAGTAGCTCATTTAATGCTTGCAGCATTACAAAAAATGTATGGCAAAGATATTATTCAAAAAGGCTGTAATATTACGAGCGAAAGAATTAGATTTGATTTTAATCTAGATCATAAAATGATGGATGAGGAAATAAAAACTTTAACTAATTTAGTTAATGAATATATTAAATCTAATACTGATGTTATATGTAATGAAATGGCTTATGAAGAAGCTAAAGCTTCTGGTGCTCATGGGACTTTTGAAGATAAATATGGTTCTGTTGTTAAAGTTTATACAATAGGGGATATATCTAAAGAAATATGTGGTGGACCACACGTTAAAAACACTTCTGAAATAGGTGTATTCGAGGTAATTAAAGAAGAATCATCTAGTGCGGGAGTAAGAAGAATAAAAGCTATTATTAAATAGCTTTTTAATATGTTATAATTAAGATAAATGAGGAGATAATAAATGATAGAATTAAATAAGTTTTTAAAGAAATTTGTTGATGACAAGCCATTTTTGAAAGATTTTAAAATAGAACACCAGTTTGCACTATTGTGCGCAAGCTATTATTATTATGATAATGAAATAACCAATACGGTTGTAAAAACAATTTTTGTAGATGGGCCAAATGATGGAGGATTAGATATAATATTAAATGATCCAAAAAATGATAATTTAATATTAGCTCAAAGTAAAATGACAGAAAATCTTGATAAGGAATTGGTTCTAAATATTTTTGAGAAAATGGGAAGAGCTATAGATGATTATCGCAGTGGCAATAAAGCAAGATTTACCGATTCTGTCCGTAGAGCATTAGCTGAAGGCCTTGATAGCCTTCCGGATGATGGAACAATAACTCTAGTACTTTTTACGACTTTTAATCCAGACAAAAAATATAAGGAAGAAATAAATGATGCTGTTAAAGGGTTGGATATTAACAATAGGTATTATCTTGAAATAAATTACATAGATAACATAAACGATCAAATAGAATATATTGATAATCCTAAAGATTTTGTTGAATGTGGAAAGATAGTTGTTGATAAGTCTGCGGGTAAATTAATCTATAAAAACGGGCTTATGGTTAATGTAAGCTCAAAATCCATTGCAAACTTATATGAAACAAAAAAAGACAATGGGCTTTTTGATCAGAATTTAAGATATTATATAAAAAATGATAAAGTTGATAATGGAATTGAAGATACTTTAAAGAATGAAATAAACAATTTTTGGTATTTTAATAATGGAATAATAATAGGATGCTCAGAATTTATAGAAGATGGCAACGAAGTAAAATTATACAATTTTTCAATCATAAATGGGTGTCAAACAACTAGTATTATAGGAAAATATGACATTAAGTACCATAACGAAGAATTTTGGATTCCTTGTAAAATTATAAGCTTGGGTGAAAAAAACGAAACAAACCGAACATTTATTGGTAGGGTCGCAGAAGCTTCAAATACGCAAAAGCCAATAAATCCTAGAGATTTAAAATCAAATCGGCCAGAGCAAAGGCAATTAAAAAAAGAATTAGATGAGTTAGACCAAAAGGTCTTTATGGAAATAAAAAGGGGTGAAATAAGGCCTAAAAAAAATAAATACCAGGAAAAATGGCAAAGGACTACCAATGAAGAAGTTGCACAATTAATAATGGCGGTTTTATATCAAAAGCCTGGAACCTCAAGAAGCCAAAAAAAATCACTGTTTAATAATAAGGAAATTTATAATAATATTTTCTTAAAGGGGATAGAAGCGAAAACTATAGTTGATTTGTTAAGATTATCTAGTTATTATGATAAATATATAGAAGAATTAATAAAAAATAAGGAATTTGATAATAATGAAATTGTTGTTGCAAAAAACGGGAAAATGTTTGTTTTAGCAATAGTAGGAATGGCAATAAAAGACAAAAGAATGAATCTAAATTTGAGTCAATATAAATCTTTAGATGATCATTCCAAAAGGATTGAATTGTCAAAAAATATTTTGTCTGGGACACTTATATCAAATTATTCTGATGCTGATTTTGATGAGATATTAAAACAACTCCTTAAAACATTAATTCAAAACATCACTAATAGTTTTAAACAAGAATATGAGGCTGGTAATGTTACCAGTGCATCAAATTATTTTAAAACCGACAACAATTATTATGATGTAATAGTTCCAATAATTATTGATAGGATAATAAATAATTACTTATATAAAGAGGAGTATAAAAAATATTTAAAGATATTTGATTAAAATGTAAAAGGAGGAATATACTATGGCCGTTAATAAACCTCTTGGTGATAATGCTCGAGTCGGGGCAGTGAAGAACAGAACTCAAACTTATAATCCGAAAACCAAAAAGGTTGTTAAGAGAAATACTCTAAGTGGAAAGTTTATGCATAATAAAGTTGTCAAAGGGATATTTAAGGGTATTAGAAAAGAAAAATAGCTTTATAAAAAGCTATTTTATTTTGATTTCATTAAGAATGGGTATTTTATCAAATAGAGAACTAATACTTTGAGGACTTCTACCATTATATGGCGAGTTATTAAAGATTAAATTCAAATATAACTCATTATCTTTATGATACAAATATTTATTAACATATTTAATCATTCTTTCTGCTTTAATAATAGCTTCATTTAATAGCTTTTGATACTTTTGATCTAGATAATTATCTTTATTAACACAACTATAAAAGTAACTATTAGGATTGTATTCTCCTTTTTTCATAAAAATATTAAGTAACATTGGCTTTTGGTATAAGAAATTAACTACACCATGACTAATTTTTATAAATAAAGTTGATTTATAATAAGTATCTATAACATTATAGTAACCATAAACATTTTGGTAAATACTATTAACTATTTTCTTAATTTCTTTATTTCTAAATGGTTTAATATTTAGATATTTATTATTATGTTGATAATTATTTAACAAATATTTATCTAAACTACATTCTAACATTGTATGAGGTGTTAAAAAGCCTTCTTTAGAAGTATCTTCCACAATATTATTAACAAAACGATGAACTGATACATCTAAAGTATAATGAGCTATATGACCATATAAATAAGCCATAATATCACTATCATATTGTAAGTTATTTTCATTTATATATTTTATGGTATCAATAAAAAATAATTTAGAATTAATCTTATGAGTATCATGAAAACACTCTTTATTTAAGACAGTTAAATCTTGACCAAAAGAAAATAACTTCATTTTATCTTGATCTATTTTAATTTTAAATTTATTTTTATCGTTTAATTTATTAAATAATAATTCACTCATTATCGCATGACTAGTATAGTTTGCCATATAATAATATACTCCTTAATTGCATTATAATTTTAGTACTAAATCTAAAATAAGTCAAATGAAGAATTTGTGATATAATTTATTTAGTAGGTGAATAAAATGGCTAACAAAACCATACTTATTAAAGCAAAACCAGCACTGGGATTTAATTTTGACTATTTATTATGCATTCCTGATAGCGTTTATAACAAAACAAAAGTTTTTTTAACAGTTGAAGTAAATAACCCTTATATTGAATTGGTTTCTTGCAGTCCCGATGAACTAATTAAAGATGCTTGTTCATATTTAAAATGGGATTCTATTGAAGGATTAATAAATAAATTAGGATTCCCTTATCTAATGCCATTATTTCCTAGATATCCTGGGTTTTATACTAACGCTTTAAGTAGGAGTGTTTTATTAAGCGACGATGAGGGTATTAGAAGATTAGATTTACAATTAATAAAAATGACTGAAAACGCGACAACAATTCTAAAAGAAATGGGGATTAATTTAGAAGAGAAATTTATATTAAATGGAACCTCAGCCTCCGGGGCATTTTCTAATCGTTTTGCGGTTATGCATCCCGAACTATTAAAATGTGTTATATCTGGTGGTCAGTCATATGCGATAATGCCTTTAAAAGAATATAATGGTTTTAAATTAACTTATCCAATTGGTATTTATGATTTAAAAGAAATAACTGGGATCGATTTTAAGAGCGAAGAGTATTTTGCTCTTCCCCAATTTATATACGAAGGAGATCAAGATGATGCTAATGATACAGCGAAAAGCGTGGAGTGTATGTCTTCAGAACAAGCATCTATTTTATACTCTTTGTTTGGTGACTTACCTAAATCAGCGAGATTAAAAAATCAAATCAAATTATTCCAAGAACTAGGCTATGACAATATTGATATGCGTGTTTATGAAGGCTTTGGCCATAAGCTCCAAGTTGATGATTTAGTAAAGTTTATAAATAACATAGTTACTGAAAATGGTTTGCAAAAATAAACATCGATGTTTATTTTATTAGTCATTTAGTATATAATTTATATATAAGGAGAAGTGAGTTATGAGAAAGAAAATGTTTCTAATGCTTTTTTCAGTTTTAATTTGCTTGCTATTAGTTGGTTGTGGCAATACTAATAAAGATTTAAAGAATGTTATTGAAAAGGAAGATAATACGAAAGTAGAAGAAAACAGTGATGAACCAAGTTTAAAATTATATTCAACAAAAAATAAACTAGTTTATAACATGAGCGATTTATATTTCATTGTGATTGATTTTGATAATAGTGGTAATGCTACAGGGTTTAAATGGATATATGATTATGGTGATGCTACAACTGCTGCTAGTATGGTAGCTATTATAAAAGCTAATATGGAGGAAGCCACGGATATAAAAAGTGTTTCTCAAGATGGTAAATATATAGTTGTTGATTATAATAAATCAGCCTATGAAAGCCTAACATATGAAACTACTAAAGCGGCATTTAGTATGTATCAAGAAGTAGAAGAACAAAGTCACTAATTTAGTGACTTTTTATTATTTATATGCTATTATAAAAAACAATTTTAGGAGATGATTATATGTCTGTATTTGAACAGGATGATACATCGTTTGGAGTTAATCTTATAATACCAAGAAAAGAAGACGGAAAAATTCCTTTGATAGAAAGAGATCATTGCTTTGGCGCTGGAACATGGGCTTTATTTGGGGGCAAAATAAAGCAAGGAGAAACTATTAAAAAAGCAGCTAAAAGAGAACTTGGTGAAGAGTGTGGAGTTGAAGCTAACGAATCTGATATTGAAGTAGTAAATATTAGTCAAACTATTAATAGCAGACATATGCTTCAAATAGGTGTAGTTGTTCATAGTTATAGAGGGGAAATAAGAATTTGTGAACCAGAATTATGTGATCAAATAGCTTACTTTGGTCAAGATGATTTGCCTGGCAATTTATTTCTTGGTACCGAGGGTAACATTCGTAAGTTTTTTGCTAAACAAAGATATGCTTTAGATGCTAATATTACTCCTAATGCTATAAAATCTAATGATAATATGCCTATATTATTAAATTTAATTATTGTTGATGAAGCTAATCATATTTTATTAAAAAGAAATATTAATGGATCTGGATTTTGGGGTCTTCAAAATGGTAGAATAAAAGTTGGAGAGACCATTGAACAGGCTGCCGTAAGAATTATTTATGATAACTTGGGAATTTCTATTTCGGAATCCGAAGTTATATTTAACAATTTTTGTATGTCCATTATTGAAGGCGAAAATATAGTTGAGATAGGCGTAGTAATTCGTCACAAAATAAGTGAGTATATTTTTCCTAGATTAAATACTGAAGCAGAATATCAATCCGAAAGATCATTTCCAGTGGCAATGGCAAAGATAACCACACCTAATTTAAGAAATTACTGTGATAATGCTTTTTTTAGTGAAGAGGGGCCAAGATTAATCTATGGGCCTAGAAATTAAAGGTTATTTATGAGTTATCAAGAATTAATATCTGCTGTTATGACAGCAATTACTTATGGTTTAGGAATTGGTGTTGTAGTTTCCAAAGGATTTTTAGAAATCGATGAAAATGGTTTTTTTATTATAAGGGA
>Ga0209373_10003493_pt1 | contig 14443 bp, 10 predicted proteins | sample Higcelweek5metaG_FD_187173 | JGI IMG/M metagenome (GOLD analysis project Ga0209373, IMG submission 187173) | Freshwater pond sediment microbial communities from the University of Edinburgh, under environmental carbon perturbations - High... | ecosystem: Environmental > Aquatic > Freshwater >...
TGAACCCGATCGAGATGGCCTTCTCCAAACTCAAGGCGCTGCTGAGAAAGGCGGCGGCGCGGACCGTGCCGGAGCTGTGGCAGAGCATTGGCGAGGCGATTGCACAGTTCTCGGCGCAGGACTGCAGGCACTACTTCGAGGCGGCCGGATATGAATCGGGATAAGGTAAAAATGCTCTAGTTTCGCGTCCGTTTTTCCGTTGCACCCGAAAATACCGTGGTGCGCCCTGTTGGGCATTTCGTTGGCCGGCGAGATCCCGGCACCCCGGGCTCCGCTGCCGCTCCCCGTCATGGGCTACTCCGCACGGCTATTCTCTGAAGCGAGGGAGGGACTGTTGCCCTTCCGTTACTCCCGTACCGGCGGAGATCGCCCATGGAAAGGTTCGTGCAGACCAACGGCATCCAGTTGCACTGTCTGGATCACCCCGGCGGCGAGCCGCCGCTGGTGCTGATGCCCGGCCTGACCGCCAATGCCCACATCTTCGACGGTCTGCTCGAGGCCGGTTTGAGTCCGGCGCTGCGGGTGTTGGCCCTCGATCTGCGCGGGCGCGGACTGAGCGACAAGCCGGAGCGCGGCTACGGCATGGCCGAGCATGCCGCCGACGTGGTGGGCCTGCTGGAGGCGCTGGGCCTGGAGCGGGTGGTGCTGGGCGGGCATTCGTTCGGCGGCCTGCTGGCCCTCTACATGGCGGCGCACTATCCCGAGCGGGTCGCCCGGCTGGTGGTGCTCGATGCGGCCGGCTCCTTCCATTCGCAGGCGCGCGCGCTGATCCAGCCCTCCCTGGACCGTCTGGGCACGGTGCATCCTTCCTGGGAGGCGTACCTCGCCTCGATCAAGCGGCTGCCGTTCTACGCGGGCTGGTGGGACCCGACCATCGAAAGCGCCTACCGGGCCGACGTGGAAACCCGCGCCGACGGCACGCTCAGGCCGCGCTCGCGCCCCGAGGCGATCGGCGAGGCGCTGGACAGGCTGCTCGCCGAGGACTGGCCGGGCCATCTGGCCGCCGTCCGTCAGCCGATGCTGCTGGTCAATGCCCCGGGCGCCTACGGGCCGCCGGGCACGCCGCCGGTGCTGCCGCGCGAACAGGCGCTGGAGACGGTCGCGGCGGTCGCCGACGGGCACTACGTCGAGGTACCGGGCAACCACATGACCATGCTCTTCGGAGAGGGCGCGGCGCGGACGGTGAAGGCGATTCTGGACTTCGTGCGCCCATAGCCGGGCGGCGGTGCCAGCGTTGCGTAGGGCGGGTTAGCCGCCAGGCGGCGTAACCCGCCAAGGATGCCGGCCTCGCGGCCGGTCGGTGGGTTACGGCCTGCGGCCTAACCCACCCTACGCGAGGCCGGGGGGTTACGACGGGAATTACAGGGCGAAGGGCAGGGCGACCTGGACGTGGCGGCGCGCCTGCAGGCGGCGGCGGAACACTTCGGGGTCGTGGATCAGCACCTGCTGGCCGGCGAAGGCCTGGGCGGCGATCAGTCGGGAGAGCCAGAAGCGCAGGCAGGCGATGCGCAGCATGGCCGGCCAGAGTTCGGCCTCGGCGGCGCGGAACGGGCGCTTGGCCGAATAGGCGGCGAGCATGGCCTGGGTGAGCTGCGGATCGAGGGTGCCGTCGTCCTTCGAGCACCAGTCGTTCGCGGCGATCGCCAGGTCGTAGAGCATCGGTCCGCAGAAGGCGTTGTAGAAGTCGATCACCCCGGTCAGGTGCGGGCCGTCGAACAGCACGTTGTCGCGGAACAGGTCGGCGTGCAGGTTGGCCGAGGGCAGGGCGAGCAGGCGGGCCTTCAGCCGGGCGACCTCGGCCAGCGCCTCGCGCAGCAGCGGCAGTTGCTCGTCCGGCAGCAGCAGGGCGAGTTCCGGGCCCTTCTCCTGCATCCACTCCAGGCCGCGGTCGCTGGGCCGCGGCAGCGGTTGCTTGCTGGTCGCCAGGTGCAGGCGGGCGAGCAGGGTGCCGACCTCGCGGCAGTGCTGCGCGTTGGGCTCCTGTACGTGTTTGCCGGGCAGCCGCGGCTGCAGCAGCGCTGGCTTCTCGGCCAGCGAGCGCAGGGCCTGGCCTTCGGTCGTGCGCAGCGCGTAGGGCACCGGCAGATCGGCCGTGTGTAGCACGTCGAGCAGTTCGATGAAGAACGGCAGGTCGTCCGCCGCCCCGCGTTCGATCAGGGTCAGAACGTATTCGCCCTGCTCCAGGCTGACGAAGAAGTTGCTGTTTTCGCTGCCTTCGGCAATGCCTTGGAAATCCAGCAGCCGGCCGAGCCCGTAGGGCGCGACGAAGGTTTCCAGCTCGTGGCGTTCGAGAGGGGTAAAGACCGACATGTTCAGAGGGGCTCGCTTACCATTTGAAGATTTCCCAGGCGGGGATACGCATGGTCGGCTGGTCGGAGCGCACGAAGTTGGCGTCGTTGCCGTCGGCGCGCACCAGGAAATAGGGTTTGCCGAATTTGGGGGTGACCTTGATGGCATAGAGGAAACCGTTGACGCGGTATTCCTCGATGGTCTTGTCGCCTTCCTGGCGGATGGTCACGTCCGGCTCGCCGGACGGCGGCTCCTGCTGGGCGAAGGCGCCGACCGCGCCGACCGCCAGCAGAGCGGCCAGCAGCAGGCGAGGGAAGGTGTGCATGATAACCTTGTCCTTTCGTCGTCAAGTCTTGTCATTCTAGCGCCGCACCCGCGGAAAAGGTTGATTCTTCGTCATGACCCAGCCCCCCCTCGTCCTGGTGGACGGCTCCTCCTACCTGTACCGCGCCTTCCACGCCCTGCCGCCGCTGCACACCTCCACCGGCCTGCCCACCGGGGCGGTGAAGGGCGTGCTGAACATGCTGCTGAGCCTGCGCCGGCAGTATCCGGACAGCCCCTTCGCCGTGGTGTTCGACGCCAAGGGCCCGACCTTCCGCGACGAGCTGTTCGAGCACTACAAGTCGCACCGCCCGCCGATGCCGGACGACCTGCGCGTGCAGATCGAGCCGCTGCACGCCTGCGTGCGGGCGCTCGGCCTGCCGCTGCTGTGCATCGAGGGGGTGGAGGCCGACGACGTGATCGGCACCCTGGCGCGCTCGAGTGCCGCCGCCGACCGCCCGGTGGTGATATCCACCGGCGACAAGGACATGGCGCAACTGGTCAACGGCCACATTACGCTGGTCAACACCATGACCGGAAGCGTGCTGGACACCGATGGCGTAAAGGAGAAATTCGGGGTCGGTCCTGAACTGATCATCGACTTCCTCGCCCTGATGGGCGACAAGGTCGACAACATCCCCGGCGTGCCCGGCGTCGGCGAGAAGACTGCGCTGGGCCTGCTGCAGGGCCTGGGCGGCGGCCTCGACACGATCTACGCCAACCTCGAGCAGGTGCCGGCGTTGCCGATCCGCGGCGCCAAGGCGCTGCCGGCCAAGCTCGAGGAACACCGCGAGATGGCCTACCTGTCCTACCAGCTGGCCACCATCAAGACCGACGTGGCGCTGGACATCGGCCTTGACCAGTTGCACCCGGAAGCGGCGGACCGCGAAGAGCTGATCCCGCTGTACCGCGAGCTGGAATTCAAGAGCTGGCTGGATGACCTGCTGCGCGAGGCCAAGGCGGCCGGCGCTCCGGCGGCAGGCGGTCCGGCCGCCGGCAGCGCGACGCCCGCCGCTGCCGCTGCCGAAGCGGCGCCCGAACAGCGCTACGAGACTGTGCTGGAGCAGGCGCAGTTCGACGCCTGGCTGGCGAAACTCGAGGCGGCCCCGCTGTTCGCCTTCGACACCGAGACCACCGGCCTCGACGCCCAGCAGGCCGAGCTGGTTGGCGTGTCCTTCGCGGTCAGCGCGCATGAGGCCGCCTACGTGCCGCTGGCGCACAGCTACATGGGCGTGCCCGAGCAGCTGGATCGCGACGCGGTGCTGGCCGCGCTCAAGCCGCTCTTGGAAGACCCGGCCAAGGCCAAGGTCGGCCAGCACGCCAAGTACGACATGAACATCCTCGCCCGCTACGGTATCGCGGTGCGCGGCGTCGCCTTCGATACCATGCTCGAGTCCTACGTGCTGGACTCCACCGCCACGCGCCACGACATGGACAGCCTGGCGCTGAAGTACCTCGGGCAGTCGACGGTGAAATTCGAGGACATCGCCGGCAAGGGCGCCAAGCAGCTGACCTTCGACCAGATCGCCCTCGAACAGGCCGGCCCCTACGCCGCCGAGGATGCCGACGTCACCCTGCGCCTGCACCAGACCCTGTGGGGCAAGCTCGAAGCCATCCCGTCGCTGGCGAAAGTGCTGACCGAGATCGAGATGCCACTGGTGCCGGTGCTGGCACGCATCGAGCGCAACGGCGCGCTGGTCGACGCCAGGCTGCTCGGCCAGCAGAGCGTCGAGCTGGGCGAGAAGATGCAGCAGCTGCAGCGCCAGGCCTTCGAGCTGGCCGGCGAGGAGTTCAACCTCGCCTCGCCCAAGCAGCTTGGCGCCATCCTCTACGACAAGCTCGGCCTGCCGATCCTGTCCAAGACCGCCAAGGGCCAGGCCTCCACCGCGGAAAGCGTGCTCGCCGAGCTGGCCGAGCAGGGCTACGCCCTGCCGCAGGTGCTGATGGACTACCGCAGCGTCAGCAAGCTGAAAAGCACCTACACCGACAAGCTGCCCGAGCAGATCAACCCGCGCACCGGGCGCATCCACACCAGCTACCACCAGGCGGTGGCCGCCACCGGCCGGCTGTCCTCCTCGGACCCGAACCTGCAGAACATCCCGATCAGGACGGCCGAGGGCCGGCGTATCCGCCAAGCCTTCGTCGCCGCGCCGGGCTACCGGCTGGTGGCCGCCGACTACTCGCAGATCGAGCTGCGCATCATGGCCCACCTGGCTCAGGACGAGGGCCTGCTGGACGCCTTCCGCCACGACCGCGACGTGCACCGCGCCACCGCCGCCGAGGTGTTCGGCGTCGAGCTGGAACAGGTCAGCCACGACCAGCGGCGCAGCGCCAAGGCGATCAACTTCGGCCTGATCTACGGCATGAGCGCCTTCGGCCTGGCCAAGCAGATCGGCGTCGACCGCAAGCAGGCGCAGGCCTACATCGACCGCTACTTCGCCCGTTACCCCGGTGTACTGGCCTACATGGAGCGCACCCGCGAGCAGGCCGCGGCGCAGGGCTACGTCGAGACCCTGTTCGGCCGCCGCCTGTACCTGCCGGAGATCCACTCGAAGAACGGCGCCATGCGCAAGGCCGCCGAGCGCACGGCGATCAACGCGCCGATGCAGGGCACCGCGGCGGACATCATCAAGCGCGCGATGGTGGCGGTGGACGCCTGGCTGCAGGAGTCCGGGCTGGATGCGCGGATGATCCTCCAGGTACACGACGAACTGGTGCTGGAGGTGCGCGAGGATCAGGTCGAGGCGCTCAGGGCCGGCCTGCTGCCGCTGATGAGCGGCGCCGCCGATCTGGACGTGCCGCTGCTGGTCGAGGCGGGGGTGGGCGACAACTGGGACGAGGCGCACTGACGGCGGGAGGCGGCGGTCTTCCCGGCGCGAGGGCGGAGTTTCCCCGTGGGCCGTCGCAGGTTCAGCCGGAAATGTTTCTCGGCGGGGCTGAACTTTTGGAGCGATCGTGCAGTCAGACCCGTACGACTGGCTGAACGGCCTTTCGATGCTCCTTGTTGTGTCAAGTGTTGGCAGATATTCGGCATCCCCTCCAGGGGACCGAAGTTGAACCCCGAACTTCATCCTCCCCCATACGAAGTTCGGGGTTTTTTTGGTTCTTCGCGGGCCGTGGGCGCATGCGGACCGACCCTCGGGGACGCGGGTCATGGCTGCGATTCGCAACCAGGCTCCCCGCTCTCGCCGGCCCGCCGCGCTTGCGGATCGGCCGGCCCTCAGCTTTCCAGCCAGACCTCCTTCACCCAGTGCCACACCGAGTCCCAGCTCTCGTCGGTCGGCTCGCCGCTGTCGCCGCTCCACAGCAGCACCTCGCCCTCGATGTCCACCACGTAGTAGTCGCGACCGGCCTGGCACAGCGGCACCAGGTCGCGCGGTACGCCTTGGTCCCAGGCGACCGCAGCGACTTCCGGCAGGTAGGTGTGCGACTGGGGATCGCAGGCGGTCACCGGTTCCAGGCTGCCGTAGACCACATCGCTGACCTTGAGCAGGAACTCGCGCAGCTCGAAGGGGAGATTGATCAGCAGCTGCTCCTCGATCTCCACCAGCAGATCGTCGTCGGGCAGCTCCAGGGGCACCGGCACGGGTTCGTTCAGCTCGCGCAATTGTTCGATGACGTCTTCCACGGCTCGTTCTTCCTCAGGCAGTCGGTGGGCGCTTTATACCCGAGTCCCGGCGGCGGAGGTCGGCCAGACATCGGGTCGCAGGCGTGCATACTGGCAACTTGGCAGGCACTTTGCGAGCATAGCCGGCCCGGTGCGGCCCCCCTGGATGTCGAACACTGCAAGGATCGTCTATGCCCAGTATTTCCCCGGAACACCAGGCAGCGGAATGGAAGCGGCTGCTCGAACAATTTCCCGTGGCGGTCGCCACGCGGGTCAGGGAACTGGCCACCGCCCACCAGGCCGTGCTGGCCGGGTACTTCTACGCGCAGATGCTGCAGGACGAGGAGGCCATGCTCTTTCTCACCCACGAGCAGGTGAAGAGCCGCCTCCAGGGCACCTTGCAGCAATGGATCGCCATGCTGTTCGCCGCCCGCCCCGACGAGGCCGAGCTGTTGCCGCTGATCGCCCAGCAGCAGCGGATCGGCGAGATCCATGCGCGGATCAACATTCCCATCCATCTGGTGCTGCGCGGCGCACGGCACCTGCGCGAGCGGCTGTTCGCGCTGCTCTGCCAGCAGCCGGTCGATGCCGAGCACAAGCTCCTCGGCCAGCGCCTGATCGGCGAAACCATCGACCTGGCCATGGAGATCATGAGCCGCGCCTTCTCCGACGCCCACGACCGCAACTCGCGCAGCGAGGAAGGCTACCGGCTGTTCTCGGTGGCGCAGAACATCGGCGTCGAGCAGGAGCGCCAGCGCGGCGCCCTGCTCGACTGGGAAAACCAGCTGATGTTCGACCTCGCGGTCGGTCATTCCCTCGCGCAACTGCCTCGGCTTTCCGGCTCGGAGTTCGGCCTGTGGTTCCGCCACAAGGGCGCCCACGCCTTCCAGGGTTCCCGGGAAACCGGGCTGATCCTGCAGGGCATGCAACACATCGACGGGGTGCTGCTGCCGCTGTTCGAACAGGCCGCGGCACAGATGGATGCGGACCGGCGCCTGCACAACCTGCGCACGCTGCGCGAACAGGCCAAGGGCATCGTCTTCCACCTGGACAACCTGTTCGAGCAGGCCAATGTCCTGGAAAGCGGCCGCGACGTGCTGACGCGCATGCTCAACCGCAAGTTTCTGCCGGTGATCCTGGCCAAGGAAGTGGCCTACGCGCGGCAGAACGAGCGCACCTTCGCCGTACTGGCCATCGACATCGACTACTTCAAGCAGATCAACGACGAGTGCGGCCACGAAGCCGGCGATCTGGTCCTGCAGCAGCTCGCCACCCTGCTCAGCAGCCACTGCCGCGGCGGCGACTACGTGTTCCGCATGGGCGGCGAGGAGTTTCTCGTGCTGCTGGTCGACATCAACGCGAACAGCGCGCTCGGCGTGGCCGAGAAGCTGCGCCGGCAGGCCGAGCAGGAGCGCTTCCGTCTGCCGGGCGAGCACGATCTGCAACTGACCGTGAGCGTCGGCGTGGCCCTGCACGACGGCCACCCGGACTACCAGCGCCTGCTGCGCTGCGCCGACCGTGCGCTGTACGAGGCCAAGCATGGCGGCCGCAACCGGGTGGTGCTGTCCGGCGGTGCGTGAGGCCGGAAAGGGAAAAAAAGAACCCCGGGCATGCCCGGGGTTCTTTTGTCGGGGTCCGGCTCAGCCGTTCTGACGGATGCCGGCGACCAGCCAGGGCTGGTTCTCGCCCTGGCGGCGCTCCATGCGCCAGCTCTCGCTGAAGACTTCGCCCGGTTCGAAGCGGGAGTTCTTCGACACGCCGCTGAAGGTCAGGGTGGCGACGGTCTTGTCGGCCAGATCGTCCACGCCGTCCAGCTGCACCTGCAGGTTGTCGATGTAGGTGGACTGGAGGCCCTCGCCCTGGTCGGCGCGCTCCTTGCGGATGAAGTCGAGCATCTGCGGAGTGACGAACTCGGCGATCTTGTTCATCTCGTTGGTGTCCCAGTGCTGCTGCAGGGCCATGAAGTGCTGGCGGGCGGCATCCAGGAAACGCTGCTCGTTGAACCAGGCCGGCGCCTGGATCGGAGCGCGGCGTTGGGCGGCGGCCGATGCACCGGCGACGGGGCGCGACTGGGCCGGCGCCTGCCGCTGCTGCGGCGCGTGGCCGGCCATGGCCGGATGCAGCTTGCGCCGGCGGGCGGCGATCAGGCGGTACACCAGGAAGGCGATCAGCGCGAGGATCAGGATGTCGAGCAGCTGGATACCGTCGAAGCCGTCGCCCATGAACATCGAGGCGAGCAGGCCGCCGGCGGCGATACCGGCCAGCGGGCCGAGCCAGCGCGACGCGCCGCTGGCCGGACGAGCGGGGCCCGGGGCGCTGGCGGTGTTGCCGGCCGGCGATTGCGGCTGGGTCTGGTGGATCTGGGTGGTCTGGTGGCTCGGCGCGCTGCCGGACGACTTGCCGCCGCCGAAACGCTTGGCGTTGGCGTCGAGGCTGAGCGTCATAGCCACGCAACATGCCATGAAAAGGCTGAGAAAACGTCGCATGTAGGGGATCTCGTGGTTGATTTCACGCATTTCATCTTGCCCAGCAGTGCCGGGGCCTGTCATCCATTATTTCCCAACGTGCAAATAATGGATGACAGGCCATCGGTTCTGCCGACGAAAAATGTTTCGGGCTTTTGCCCCCGGCTCAGGGGCGCAGCTGGCAGGCCAGCGGCAGGCTGTGCAGGCGCCGGCGCAGGTAGGCGCGCAGCGCGGCCTCGTCTTCCCGGTCGCGGCGCAGCCAGTGGGCGAACGTGCACAGATAGACGGCGCTGAGCGCGCCCTCCTCGCCGATGCGGGCGAGATGGACGCCGCTTCGCCCGGCGGCCTCGCGCCACCACTGCACGGTGCGGCTGATGCGCATCAGCCCCCGCACCTGCAGATGGAGATGGCCGGGCTCGAGCTTGTAGAGCAGCATCTGCCCGGTCAGCGTGCGGTGCGGGGCGAGTGCGCCCAGCCAGGCGACCAGCAGCTCCTCCAGGCGTCCGGCGGGCGCCAGCGCAGGCAGGTCGGCTCCTCTGGCACGGGCCAGCAGGGCCGCGTCGGCGCGGTCGAACCAGGCTTCCACCAGGGCGTCCTTGTCCCGGTAGTGGCGGGCGATATCCGCCAGCCCGACGCCCAGGGCGGCGGCCACGTCGAACAGCCGCAGGCGTTCCCAGCCGCAGCGCTCGGCGACCTGCAGGGCGGTATCGAGGATCTGCGTGGAACTGGCCATGGACTCACCTCCGCCTTTCAGTATGGCCGCTCCCGGGCCGGATGCCGGGAGCGGCGACCGGTGGCGGAAGCCTTTGAAGCGGGGCTGGGCGGCGTTTCCGGATGCCTCGTGCCGGCGATCGGGCCGATCCGGCGAGACCTCGTCCTACACCGCCTCCAGCTTGGCGTAGCCGAGCATCAGCCACTTGCTGCCTTCGCTCTCGAAGTTTACCTGCACCCGTGCCTGGGCGCCGGCACCTTCGAAGTTGAGGATGGTGCCCTCGCCGAACAGCGCGTGGCGCACGCGCTGGCCGAGGGAGAACGGGGTGTCCGGCACCGCGGTGCCGGCGAACATCGCGTTGTGGCCCGGGCGGGTAGCGGCGGGGCGGCTGACGCTGTTGGACAGGCGCACCTCGCGGACCAGCGCCGGGGGCAGTTCGCGGACGAAGCGCGAGATCTTGTTGTAGGTCTCGCTGCCGTACAGCCGGCGGGTCTCGGCGTAGGTCACCACCAGGCGCTGCATGGCGCGGGTGATGCCGACGTAGGCCAGGCGGCGCTCCTCTTCCAGGCGGCCGGGCTCCTCCAGGCTCATCTTGTGGGGGAACAGCCCTTCCTCCATGCCGACCAGGAACACCAGCGGGAACTCCAGGCCCTTGGCGCTGTGCAGGGTCATCAGCTGCACGCTGTCCTCGAAGTCGCCGGCCTGCTGCTCGCCGGCCTCCAGCGAGGCGTGGTCGAGGAAGGCCGCCAGCGGCGACTGCCGGCCCTCGTCCTCGGCGTGCTCGAAGGCGCGGGCGGCGCTGACCAGTTCCTCGAGGTTCTCCACCCGCGCCTGGGCCTTCTCGCCCTTCTCCGCGCCGTGGTAGGCGCGCAGTCCGGACTCCTCGACCACCACCTGGGCGATCAGCGGCAGCGGCAGCGGCTCGACCTTCAGCGCCAGGGTATCGATCAGCTCGACGAAGGCGTTCAGCGCGGCGGCGGCGCGGCCGCTGACCCGCTTGCTGCCGACCGCCTGGTGCAGCGCGCCCCACAGCGAGAGGTTGGCCTCGCGGGCCAGCTGGCGCAGGGTTTCGACGGTCTTCTCGCCGATCCCCCGGGCCGGCAGGTTGATGATCCGCTCCAGCGCCGCGTCGTTGTCGCGCTGGTGGATCACCCGCAGGTAGGCCACGGCGTTCTTGATCTCGGCGCGCTCGAAGAAGCGCTGGCCGCCGTAGATGCGGTAGGGGATTTTCTCCCGCAGCAGCGCCTCCTCGAGCACCCGCGACTGGGCGTTGGAGCGGTAGAGGAGGGCGATCTCGCCGTGCGCCAGGCCGTCCTTGAGCGCCTGGCGGATGCTGTCGACCACATAGCGCGCCTCGTCGTACTCGTTGAAGGCGGCGTAGAGGCCGATCGGCTCGCCGTCCGCGCCCTCGGTCCAGAGTTCCTTGCCGAGCCGGCCCTGGTTGTTGGCGATCAGCGCGTTGGCGGCCTTGAGGATGCTGCCGGTGGAGCGGTAGTTCTGCTCCAGGCGGATGGTTTCGGCGGCGGGGAAGTCGCTGGAGAACTGCCGGATGTTCTCGATCCGCGCGCCGCGCCAGCCGTAGATCGACTGGTCGTCGTCGCCGACCGCCATCAGGCTGGCGCCGCCGCTGTCGGTCCGGGCGGCGAGCAGGCGCAGCCAGGCGTACTGCACGGCGTTGGTGTCCTGGAACTCGTCGACCAGCACATGCCGGAAGCGCCGCTGGTAGTGTTCCAGGAGGCCCGGCCGGTCGCGCCAGAGGTCGAGGGCGCGCAGCAGCAGTTCGGCGAAGTCGATCACCCCGGCGCGCGCGCAGGCCGCCTCGTAGGCTTCGTAGATGTGCAGCTGGGTCTTGAGGTAGAGGTCGCCGCTCGGCTGGATGTGCCGCGGGCGCAGGCCCTCGTCCTTCTGCGCGTTGATGAACCACTGCGCCTGGCGCGCCGGCCAGCGCTGCTCGTCGAGGCCCAGCTCGCGGATCACCCGCTTGACCAGCCGCTGCTGGTCGTCGGAGTCGAGGATCTGGAAGTTCTCGGCCAGACCCGCCTCCTGCCAGTGGGCGCGCAGCAGGCGGTGGGCCAGGCCGTGGAAGGTGCCGACCCACATGCCCGTCGGGCTGTGGCCGAGCAGCTGCTCGATGCGCGTGCGCATCTCGGCGGCGGCCTTGTTGGTGAAGGTCACCGCGAGAATCGAATGGGGCGAGGCGTGCTCCACCTCGATCAGCCAGGCGATGCGGTGCACCAGCACGCGGGTCTTGCCCGAGCCGGCACCGGCCAGCACCAGATGGGGGCCGAGCGGCGCGGCCACGGCCTGGCGCTGGGCGGCGTTGAGGGTACTTAACAGAAAGGAGAGGTCGTCGCGCATCGCGGCATTCTAGCGGCGGCTGCCAAGACGGGGCAAACTCGCGGGCGCCTTGCCGACGATTACACCGAGGGAGCGTGCCTGATCGCTCACCTTGGGACTGGATTCGCATAACCAATAATTTATGGATATGAACTTTCTTTTCTCTCCCGATACCGTTTCGCCAGCCATCGAGCCGGAGAGCATCCGGGAGCGTTACGGTGTGCAGATGGAGGCGGCCCTGAACCGCCGGCTGTACCGTGCCGCTCCCCTGCCCATCGCGCTGATGCTGAGCGGTGGCCTGAGCTGCATGGCGCTGCTCTGGGTGCCGCACGAGCCGTCCACGCTGGCCTGGCTGTCGGGCTGGCTGGTCCTGCTGATCGGCCTGAGCCTGTGGCGCACCCGGGCCTTCCACCGTGCCCCGGTCGAGCGCCAGGCCGACGCGGGCTGGCGGCGCAGCTTCCTGCTCGGCGCCGCGGTTTCGGGGGCGACCCTGACCCAGGTCGGCATCTTCCTCATGCCGCTGGCCACGCCGCTGCAGCAGGCGCTGATCCACGGCCTGCTGGCCGCGGCGACGATCTGCGCCAGCATGGCCTATGCCGCCAGCCTGGGCGCCTTCCTCGCCTTCGCCCTGCCCGCCCTGCTGCCGTCCAGCCTGTATCTGCTCAGTCTCGACCAGCGCTTGTTGCAGGGCTGGGGCGTCCTCGGCCTGATCCTGTTGGCGGCCCTGGTGCTCAGCGCCTGGCAGATCAACCGGGCGACCCGGCGCAGCCTGCTGCAGCGTTTCCAGAACCGTTCGCTGCTGGAGTTCGAGAAGCAGGCGCGGCGCGCCACCGCCCGGCTGAACGACGAGCTGGCCCGCGAGGTGGAGCTGCGCCGGCGGGTCGAGAAGGCTTTGCGCCGCGCCCAGCGGGCGCTGGAGGAGCGGGTCAGCGAGCGCACCCGGGCGCTCACCGCCAGCGAGCAGGCGCGCCGCGAGGAAAAGGCGCTGCGCCGCTACCTGGCCAGCCACGACCCGATGACCGGCCTGGCCAACCGCAGCCTGCTGCTGCGCCGCCTGAAGATCCTGACCAGACGGCCGCAGCCTCCTGGCCGCGAACTGGTGTTGCTGCACATCAACCTGGATCGCTTCAAGCTGCTCAACGAAAGCCTCGGCCACCAGGCGGCCGACGAGATCGTCTGCGAGCTGGCCCGGCGCCTCGGCAGCACGCTGCGCCAGGCCGACACCGTCGCGCGGATCGCGGTCGACGAATTCGTCGTGCTCCTGGAAAGCGACAAGAGCCTGGAGGAACTCGAACAGCTCGGGCGTCGCCTGCTCGCCCTGCTGCGCCACGGCGTGCAGGTGGGCGAGCACGAGGTGGTGGTCAGCGCCTCGCTGGGGATCGGCCTGCTGTCCGCGGCCGGCGGCGACCCGACGACGCTGCTCTGTCAGGCGGCCATGGCGATGCGTCATGCCAAGCAGTTCGGCAGCAATACCGTGCAGTTCTACCGCGACAGCCTGCAGGGCGGCAGCCGCGAACGCCTGCTGCTCGAGGCGCAGCTGGACAAGGCGCTGGTGCGCGGCGAGCTGGAGGTGTTCTACCAGCCGAAGCTGAATGTCGCGGCGAATCGCCTGCAGGGCGCCGAGGCCCTGGTGCGCTGGCGCCATCCGCAGCGTGGCCTGGTATCGCCGGCCAGTTTCATTCCCCTGGCCGAGGAAACCGGGCAGATCGACGCCATCGGCGCCTTCGTCCTGCGCGAGGCCTGCGCCCAGGCGCGTGCCTGGCAGCAGTCGGGCGTTGCCGAGCTGCGCGTGGCGGTGAACATTTCCATGGGCCAGCTACGCCAGGACGATTTCGTCGAGCAGGTCGGCGCCGTGCTGGCCAAGACCGGCCTGCCGGCGCACCTGCTGGAACTCGAGCTGACCGAAAGCCAGCTGTCGGACGACGTCGAGAGCCTGGCCAGGGTGTTCCTGCGCCTGCGCGCGCTGGGCGTGCGCCTGGCGATCGACGATTTCGGCACCGGCTATTCGTCGCTCGGCTACCTCAAGCACCTGCCGGTCGACGTGGTGAAGATCGACCGGACCTTCATCCACAGCCTGGACGGCTCCGGCCGCGGCGGCGATGCGGCGATCACCCGGGCGATCATCGCCATGGCCCACAACCTGGGCCTGGAGGTGGTCGCCGAGGGCGTCGAGGCGCAGGTACAGCTGGAGTTCCTGCGCGAGCACGGCTGCGACGAGATCCAGGGCTATCTGATCGGCCGGCCGGTGGAGGCGGCGATCCTGGCCAACCGGCTGCGCGGGCAGGCCGCGCAGCAGGCCTGCGCGATGAGCGACTGAGGCGAGCCGGCTGGAGCAGCCACGATTGGCCATGTATCTGCGCATTCCCGGTCGCGAATGAGTTCGCTCCTGCAGGTCCTGGGCGCTCCCCCCTCAGCCACCGCTTCCTTCCTGGAAGAAAAAGTCACTGCAGCAGTGAGAGGCATGCGGGATCGCTCCTCGCCTCGCCAAGGGTACTGCTGCGGTCTATCTGCAAGAGAAATCGTTGTCTGGTTCCAGCATCTGCTGCAGGGCTACGCCGGCGCCTTCCAGGCCGGGGTATTCGGCCGTCACCAGCCAGACCGGCACGCCTTCGAGGTAGTGGCTCATGCAGCCCTTGCTGCGCAGGCTCTTGGCGAAGCCGCTGGACTGGAAGAAGGCCGAAAAGCGCGGAATCACCCCGCCGACGATGTACA
>Ga0209373_10003494_pt1 | contig 14438 bp, 4 predicted proteins | sample Higcelweek5metaG_FD_187173 | JGI IMG/M metagenome (GOLD analysis project Ga0209373, IMG submission 187173) | Freshwater pond sediment microbial communities from the University of Edinburgh, under environmental carbon perturbations - High... | ecosystem: Environmental > Aquatic > Freshwater >...
TCCGCGGACGAGCCCGCCGCGTCGGACGCGAAGGCCCTGGTCGCGCTCGGTACCGCGGCGTTCAACGTCGGCAAAAAACCGGAAGCGCTTTCATGGTTCGAGAAAGCTAACCGCGCGGATCAGGATAACCCGAGTGCCCTCGCGTATCTTGGCGCGCTCAAGGCTCAGGAAGCGGCGACGGAGTCCCCCCTTGTCGCGATGGAGATCGTCTCCAGCGCCTATGAATTGCTCGACAGGGCGGTGTCCCTCGCGAAGGATCCCGACGACGTTCAGGCCGCGCGGATATCGCGGGCAAGCACGTCCCACGCGATACCGGAGTCGGTCTTTGGCAAGGCCGTAGAGGGGGCTCAGGATTATCTCGCGGCGGCGGACGTTCTCAAGTCGCCTTCTTCCGACGGCGTTTCGCGTACTGCCCAGATAGCAGAGATGTACCTGAACGCCGCGATGTGCTACGAGATTGCCGAGGACGGCGAGAATGCCGGTATCTGGTTCACCGCGGCCCTGGGCGCGGTGAACTCGCTTGGGCCGGACGCGCGCGTCGCCGCGACGCGGCTTGAGCTCGCGAAGCGAGGGTATCTCCGCAATTAACGGCGAATAATGTGCCTTCGGCAACTATGCAGAACGGTTCGTAACGGCTAAAATATCCTTCATGAAGATCGAAACCCAATGCCTTCACGAAGGATATGAGCCGGGAAACGGCGAACCGCGCGCGCTTCCCATCTACCAGAGCACGACGTATACCTATGATTCCACGGAACACATCGGTAAGCTTTTTGACCTTACCGCCGAGGGGCACATGTACTCGCGCATATCGAACCCGACGGTCGACTGCGTCGAGAAAAAGATAGCCGCCCTTGAAGGCGGCGTTGGGGCGTTGATGACCTCTTCCGGCCAGGCCGCGTCCCTGATCGCGGTTCTTAACATCCTTGGGGCCGGGGACCATCTCGTCGCGTCGTCGTCCATCTACGGCGGCACGTTCAACCTTCTCGGCGTGACCCTCAAGAGGTTCGGGATCGAGTGCACCTTCGTCGATCAGGAACTTTCCCTGCCCGAGCTGCAGAAGGCCATACGGCCGAACACGCGCGCCGTCTTCGGCGAGACGCTCGCGAACCCGTCCATCACGGTGCTCGACATCGAGAAGTTCGCGAGGCTCGCGCACGATAATCAGGTTCCGCTCATCGTCGACAATACCTTCGCCACCCCGATCCTCTGCCGGCCGTTCGAGTTCGGCGCGGACATCGTCACGCACTCCACGACGAAATACATGGACGGTCATGCCGTGCAGATCGGCGGCGTCATCGTCGATTCAGGAAAGTTCGACTGGACGCGCGGAAAGTTCCCCGGATTGACCGAGCCCGACGAGTCGTATCACGGCGTCTCGTACGTCAAGAACTTCGGCAAGGCCGCCTATATCACGAAAGCCCGCGTGCAGCTCATGCGCGACCTCGGTGCCACGCCGACCGCGATGGCCGCCTTCCTGCTCAACCTCGGGCTCGAGACCCTTCCCGTGCGAATTGAGCGCCATTGCCGAAACGCCGAGCGCGTCGCGGAATTTCTCGCCTCGTCGCCGAAGGTCGAGTTCGTAAACTACCCGCGCCTCGCGTCGAGCCCGTACTACGAGCGCGCGCGGAAGTACCTGCCCAACGGCACGAGCGGCGTGATCGGGTTCTCCGTGCGCTCTGGGCGCGCGGGCGCCGTCCGCTTTATGGACTCGCTCAAGCTCGCCTCCAACGTCGTGCACGTCGCGGACATCAGGACCTGCGTGCTTCACCCGGCGAGCGCGACGCATCGCCAGATGACCGACGAGCAGTTGGTCGCCGCGGGCATAACCCCCGGCCTCATTCGGCTTTCCGTCGGTTTGGAAAACATCGACGACATCCTCGAGGATCTCGCTCAGGGACTCGAGAAGGCCTAACCCAAGGAGTTGATTATGGGTATCATCGCCAAAGACAGTGATTTTTATTCGTTGCATGGAATATGGGGCGCCTACGGTACCCTCGCGCTCGGGAAGATCGGGCGCGGCGCGGGGCTCGTGGTCGGAAACGTCCAGCCCCCGATACGCGGGATGTACGTCGGGTATCGCGAGGGGAACGCCACGCCGAAACTTCTGCCCTTCGTGCCGAACGTCAAGGTAGGGCTCGGCGCCGACGCGTTCGTCGCCGACGAGCAGGATCCCGCCGCGACCCAAACCGGGCTTCCCCCGCGCCCCATCCTGGACTTTTTCGCCGGAAAGGATATCGTTCGCGAGCTTTCGATGTCCGGCGAATCCTGGACCGCCGGCAGGCTCCGCTTTACCGTGACTTCGTTCTTCGGGTCCGTGCCCGATCCCGCCAAGGCGACTCGCGCCGCCCTGCGCGCCGGCATGTGCCCGGCGATCTACGCGCGCGTATCGTTCGACAATACCGACTCGAAGAAGCCCCTCGTGGGCGTGTTCGGGATGCAGGGCGTTCGCCGTCCGCTGTCCGACGTCTCCGAGGGAAAGATGCTCGGCTTCGCGCATATCGGCGACTGGGGCTTCGCGGCGCTTCCCGCCGACGATATCTCCGAGGCGATGGACTGGATGTCGCTGCCCGCGGCGTTCGGGAACAAGCCCGACGGGCTTCGGCGCCTCGCGGCCGACGGCTCTCTGCGCTTCGAGGTTCCCGCCGGCGAGCGCCGCGAGTACCTTATCGCGCTCGGCGTGTACCGCGAGGGCATCGTGACGACCGGCATGCGCGCCCGCGCGTTCCACTCCGGGCTTTTCCGCGACCTCGACGAGGCGCTGGAATTCGCCCTCGAGAACGCTCAAGCCCGGCTTGCCGAAGCCGCCCGCCTGGACGCGGAGCTCGACGCCGCGCCGATTTCCGACGACCGCAAATTCCTCATCGCCCACGCGGCGCATAGCTATAACGCGAGCTCCGAGCTCCTGGCCGACGAGGCGGGCGTGCCCGTCTACGTCGTGAACGAGGGCGAGTATCAGATGATGAATACCCTCGACCTCACCGTCGACCAGACGTTCCACGAGCTAGCCTACTCACCCTGGACCATCGGGAACGAGCTGGATTTCTTCCTCGCGCGGTATTCCTATCGGGACAAGTACGGAATCGCGTTTACCCACGATCAGGGCGTCATCGACTGCTTTACCCCGAAGGGCTCCTCCTCGTACGAGCTGCCGAACCTGAAAGGGTGCTTCAGCTTCATGAGCTACGAGGAAACGCTTAACTGGCTTTTAACGGCGTGCCTCTACGCGGAGAACGGCGACGATCCCGCATGGATCGCGCGAAACCGCGCGGCCTTCGTCGACGCGGTCAATTCGATACTCGCTCGCGACGCGAACGGCGACGGCATCATGGACGCGGATTCGCCCCGCTGCCAAAGCGGCTCGGAGATAACGACCTACGACTCGCTCGACGTGAGCCTCGGCCAGGCGCGCAACAACCTGTATATCGCCGTTAAGGCCTGGGCGACGCTGATCTGCTCCGCGAAGCTGCTGGATACCATCGGCGCGGCCGGCGGGGTCGGCTCGGCCGACTGCGCAAGCCTTGCCTCCGACGCCCGGTCTTCCGCGACCCGCGCCGCCGACACGGTGCTTGCGCGCGTAAGCGCGGACGGCCACATCCCGGCGGTATTCGAGGGCGGAAACGACTCGAAGATCATCCCGGCCGTCGAGGGCCTTCTGTATCCCGCGTTCTGCGGGGCGCCGGAGGCGGTTTCGGCGAATGGGCCGTGGGGAAAACTAATAGCGGCGCTTAAGCGCCATCTCGACGCCGTGCTCGTTCCTGGCGTTTGCCTGGACTCCGCGTCCGGCGGATGGAAGCTTTCGTCGACGAGCCGCAACACCTGGCTCTCGAAGATCTTCATCGGGCAGTACGTCGCGGAGAATATCCTCGGGATCAAGGACGAGCGGACCGCCCGCGACGCCGCGCACGTAGCCTGGCAATGCAACGGCAGCGCCGATTGGGCCGCGACCGATCAGGTCGATTCCGCGACGGGCAAGGACCTTGGGTCCAGGCTCTATCCGCGGTTGGTAAGCTCCATTCTGTGGCTTAAGCCGCCGAAAGGCAAATAACGCAAGGCGGCAAGCATGGCCGCCGCGAGAAAAAACCGCCCGCCGCTCTTCCGCCCTGGAAACGCGGCGGGCTTTTTTATTATTGGGTTTCTTCTTCCCATTCATGGATCGGGATGAGTTCCTCGGCCTCGCGCGTCGATTCGCGGCTCATCTCGGCGAGCCGCTCCATCTCGACGAGAATCTCCTCGCTTGAGCCAAGCAGTTTCGAGGACTCGTCCTTAACCCGCATCGTAAGGCCGTTAATCTGCGAGAGCGCCTCCAAAACCTGCTTACCGCCCGAGCTTTGCTCGAAGGCGGCTTCCTTGATGACGAGTTCCTCGTCGCGCACGCGGTCGGTCAATTCGACGATCTGCTCGAATTGCGCCTGGGCGTCCTTGGAGGACGAGGCCGACTGATCGATCAATCCCTTGATGTGCTTGAGGGACTTCGAGATCGTGGTGGCCTGCGTACCCGCGTTCTCCGCGAGGTTGCGGATCTCGTCCGCCACCACGGCGAATCCCTGTCCGTACGCGCCCGCGTGCGCGGCCTCGATCGCGGCGTTCATGGCGAGCAGGTTGGTGCGGCTCGCGATCTGCTTGATGACGGCGCTCGTCTCGGCGAGCGAATCCGACTGGGCGGAGATCTCCCCGATCAGCATCGCGATCTCGTTGATGCCGTCCTTTCCCCTTCCGGACGCAACCTCGAGCCGACGCACCGATTCCGCGTTTTTCTCGAGAGTGTCCGTGATGGACTGAATGTTCGCGACCATCTGCTCGATCGAGGCCGAGGACTCGATGACGCAGGAAGCCATCTCCGACGATCCGTCCGCGAGTCCGCGAATCTCCGCCATGTTGTTCTGGAGGCGAATCACGCTGTCCGCGGTTACCGTGCCGATCGCCTGGTTGACCTCTTCCTTGTGCGCCTGATGAAGGAGCTCGATTTCCACGGTAACGTAATGCCGGCAGTTTTCCGGGCGATTAAGCCCGTTGATGATGGCGACCGCCATCTGCTCGCAGTTGTTATACCCGCACGCGCCGCAGTTCAGAAGGTCCTTCGGGCCATGCTTGTGCGTTCGCTCGTGGACTCCGTTTATTTCTTCCTGGGTCGGCTGGCGCACGGTATTCCTGAATACCTCCGAACGGTCCACGTACGCGCGGTCGTAGAGTCCCGGTTTCCAGTATTCGTCGATAAGCGCTGACAGTTTTTTCCGCGACGCTTTCTCCGACGCGAAGGGCCCCTTTGGCGCGTATCGCCCGCGCATGGCGCGGCACCGTTCCTCTATCGCGAACTCGATCTCGTCGACGTGCTTTCCCCCGTTGAGGGTGCCGGGGCCCGCATTGCAACCCATTTCGCAATTCAGGCAGTCGATAATCTGATGGATCGGGGCCTTTCCCTTGAGGGCCGCGTCGCCGAGGTGCGCCAGGTAATGGAAAATACCCGGCTGTCCCTCGATCTTCCTGGTCCGTTCCGAGATCCCCGGTAGCTCGCGCGCGGCCGTGCGCATAAGGCCGCCCGGAGTCGAAAAGAGCACAGCCCTCTCGGCTGGCGGATTATCGTAGTCCCGTTCGGGATAGGCGCGGAGGTTGACTTGCCGTTCCTCGATCGCCTTCGCGAGCGATCGGAAGGTAACGTTGTAGTCCCCGATCCCGATCTCGTCGAATTCGCGCTTTTTGGAGTAGCAAGGCGACAGCGCGGCGATCCGGTGATCGCGGAATTGAGGGTAGAATTCGCGTATCATCCGCATCGTATGGGCCATTGGGCTGTCGGCCGGAGCCAGGTACCCGATCAGTTCCGGCCGGTAGAGCTCGATGAAAGTAACGAGCGTGGGGCAGGGTTGGGCGATAATGGACTTGGGGTTATTAGCCTTGATGTGCTCAAGATAGGACTTAACCGTGAGCTCCGCGCCGAAACTGACGTCGAAGATCGCCGAAACGCCAAGACTAGTAAGGAAGGAATTTAGCCTGAGGTAGTTTCCGTCAAAGCTCGCGGCGATCGCCGGCGCGACGATAACCACCATTTTCACGCCCGCCTTGAGGTCGCGGAAGAACTCCTCGGCGTCGTCGATGCCGAGGCGGGCGTCGTGCGTGCATGCCTCGATGCATTCGCCGCAGCCAAGGCATAGGTTGTTGTTGACCCGAACGACGTTTCCGGAACCGTCGTTGCACATTTTTACCGGGCAGACGGCTATGCAGCGATGGCAGTTTACGCAGTTCTCCTCGACGATCTTTATAACTGGGCGAAGGTTTTGATTCATGCGATTCCCCTAACTTTCTAAATGTATAATGTCAGTATGAGGGTGTTTTTTTAGGGGCGTCAATCAACAGTTTTGAAATGATGTAATTAATAAATGTGTATCGGTCTAAAACCGGTTTTACTAAAGCCTTATATTATGTTTGTTATATTAGAAAAAAGACTGAAATTCGCTTGACAGATTTAGAAAATCGACTTGATTATGATATAACTAATTTTATAAAGGATATCTCCAATATGTCACGAATCATCGGTTGTTTGCTTTGCATCACCTTGCTCGTTGGAACCGCTTACGCGGGTGGAAAATCCGACGCGGACGACGTACGCGTTAAGGACCCCACGAGTTGGCAGGAGAAAGTCGACATTAACGATAAAACGCCGGGAAAGTACAATTTCTACATTGAGGCGGGCGATCTTGGCGGAAACGTTCAGGTCGCGGGCCCGTTTAACATGTATATTGACCCGGAGTCGGACAAACCGGTGATTAGCATAACGAACCCGCGCGCGGAGATGCGGGTTCCCGGAAACCTAAATATCGTCGGAACCTGCGTGGACGACGACGCCGTCGCTTCCGTCGAGCTCGTGTTCGACGGGGACGCCGAAACGCCCGCTACGGCGTCCGGAAAGGATTTCTGGTCCTATTACCTCGACACGAGGAAGCTTTCCGAGGGATCTCATACGATTACCGTTACCGGCATCGACGTGAATGGCCTCCGCGGTCGGCCCCAAACGGTAAAATGGAACCTGGACCGCAAGAAACCGGCGACCGGCGTCGAAAACTATACCCTCGGCGCCCTCGTCGCGGGAAAGGTAAACCTGACCGGAACCGTCATGGACGGAAACGGGATCGACGCGCTTTGGTTCTCCGTTGACGGTGGCACTACCTTTGAGCCGGTAAAGGTCGCTCGGGACAACAAGGCTAACGCGAGCCGCTTCCAGGTATCCGTCGATACCACTAAGATGCAGGACGGCCCGGCCGTTATCTGGTTCCGCGCCCGGGATATGCAGGGCTCGATCGGTATCTATACCTTCCTCTTCTACGTGGATAACACCAAGCCCCTCGTGCGGATCATCTATCCCGACGAGACGAAGGCGGTCAACGGCAAGTTCACCGTCGCCGGATACGCGGGCGACGCGGTCGAGATCGCGTCCCTTGCCTGGAGACTCGGAAAAGAAACCGGAAAATTCGACATAACGCTCGGCAACCCCTGGTGGGTTAAGGAATTCGACATTACCGGGCAGACGATGAAAGACGTCGAGCTCGAGATTATCGCGACGGATACCTCCGGGAACGTCACGAGCGCAGTCCGCAAGATCGCGGTCGACGCGGAAGGCGATAAGCCGATCGTGATGCTCGCGAGCCCCGCGGCTGGCGGAGTGCTCGAGGAAGGGAATTCCATTCACCTTTCCGGCATGGCTCGCGACGACGACGGCGTTCAGGCCGTTTTGTGCTCGGTCGACGGCGGCGCCGCCGTCGAGTACGGTACGGACGGGGTGTTCCGTCAGGAAATCGAGGGACTCGCGGACGGCGCGCACAGCGTGACCATTTGGGCGCGGGACATTAACGGTATCGAAGGCCCCAAGGTCTCCGTATCCGACATAACCTGTACCGGTAAAGTTCCCGAGATCGCGATTAATAGCGTAAAAACCGGTTCCTCGAACGCACCGTTCGTAACCGGCATGGAGATTCACCCGGAATCCGGCGCGACCATCGAATGTTCCGTCTCGTCCGGCAGCGCCCTTGAATCCGCCACCTGGCAGTTCGGCGGGATGTCGGAATCTTCCGTTTCATTCAAGAAGGGCGCCATCACCGGAGGAACCCAGACGGTAAGCTTCCCCGTTACCGAGGACATTCCTTACGGACCCGTCATGCTTACCCTTAAGGCGAAGGACATTCACGGCCGCGAGAGCTCCGCGATGACGATGGTCTATATTACCGACCTTTCGCATACGCGCGGCGAGCCCGGTCTGGAGTTCCCGGACGTCAGGATCGCCGAAGACCGAACCGTTATCCTGGACGCCGCGTATCCCTTTACCGGCTACTTCGTCGGCGGAAACGTGGTAAAGGCCCGGCTGGAACCCGCGTCGAAAATCGCCACCCTCAGCGTCGAGGGCAACTACGTGGCTATCCGACCCACGGGTACCCCCGGATACGACAAGAATATCACGGTCGTCGTGGAGACCGACAAAAAGCAGACGTATAAAACCCTGCCGTTCAATTTCGAGACGAAGGGCCAAACCCTTGATTTGACGATCGCTGACCTTTCGCTCCGCGAAGGCGACGGCGACATTACGGTCGCCGGTACGGTCAAGGGCGACCTGCCCGCTACCTCATGCGCCTGGCGCCTGATCGTTCCTGGCGGAACCAAGGACGGCGCGGCGAGCGGAACGTTCGCTCCCTCGGGGAATGGATCGTTTACCGTTAAGGTCGAGGCCGGCATCATCCCCGCAGGCCCTTCCATCATCGAGATCGAGGCCGGAAACTCGAGCCTTGTCCGGCACGCATCCGTGCCCGTTATGCGGGCTCTCGCCACGCTTGCCGAAGGCGCTAAACCGGCAGTCCCGACGATCAGCTTCGTCGAGGGACACGCCCTGTATTATTTCGTGAGCGGCACCGTTCCGCTCGCGTCGAGCGTCGTGACCGTTGACGGCGCGGTCCCTCAGGATACCGTGTACCCCGCGGTCGGCGCCATCAACCCGGAAAGCCTCGCGATCGGCGGCCACGCGATCGCGGTCAAGGTCGCGGACGAGGCTAAGAAGAGCGCCTCTGGCTCCGCCAAGTATACGATTCTTCCGCCTCCCGCGAAGATCAGGCTTGAAAGCGTCGCGACCCAACCCTGGATGAACGGCGTCGAGGTCTCGATGCCCAGAGCCGGCATCAAGGGATCCCTTCTTATCGCGATCGTCGAGTCGGTCTCCCCGGTGACGGACTCGACGTGGACCGTCGGTACTCAGACGGGCCTTAAGGGCGCCATTCGCAACCTGGAGCCCACGAAGTACGAGATTAGCCTTCCGATACCCGCCGGCCTCGCGGCCGATCGCACCCCGATCGCGGTGTCAGCTTCAATTAAAGATGGTCAGCCCGTACAGGCCTCCGGCGAATTCGTCGTCGTCCGCCCGAAAGCGCCCGAAAGCGTAAACGCTAAAGAAGGCTTTACCTGGATAAACGGCAAGCAGCGCGAGGATAAAACGTACATACTCGCCCGCGGCGAGATTCTCTATGGCTTCTATAACGGCCGACCCCTCGCGAGCGCCGCGTTCGAGAAAGCGGCGAGCGGGCTTACCGTCGGCATCGAGAATGGCCGCGTCGCCGTCCGGGCCGACGTCGAGGGAAGTTACGCCCCCGGACGCCTTATCCTGACCGACGTGGACGGATGGGTGTATCGCGCGGAGTCGACGAGCTTCCTTGGGGACTTCGACGAGCCCGCGATAGAGATCAATGAGCCCGCGAACGGAAAATGGGTTCAGGGAAGCGTCCGCGTCAAGGCGGAGATCAAAGAGAAGAACAAGCTCGCGAGCGTTGAGTATACCCTCGACTTCGGCGCCAACTGGACCAAGCTGGACTCGGGGTCGAGAACCATAGACCGCACCATCGATCTTTCTTCCCAGTCCGAGGGTCTTATGGGCCTTGGAATCAGGGTTAAGGACGAAGCCGGCCGCGTGGGCGAGTCCGTGGTGGGTATCCGCAAGGATACCGTCCCGCCGGATTCAGCCGTAGTCGTGCCCGAGCAGAACCAGAAGGTTAATGGCGAGATCCGCACGGGCATCGCCATCATAGAGGACGGTAAGCTCGTAAAGGCCGAATATCAAAAGGAATCCGCGAAGGCCTCCAAGAACGGCGACGAAGAGTGGCTGCCGCTCGACGGAACCTCGTTCGTTACCTTCATGGTAGGTACCAAGGAAAAACCGCTCGACGCGAAGATGAAGGTCCGCCTGACCGACGCGTCCGGCAACGTGACCGTGCGCGACGAGTGGCCCTTCAAGATCGACCAGACGACCGACTTGCCGGTGACCGAGATTCACCTTCCCGAGGATAACGAGGTTGTTACCTCCGACTTCGTCGTGTCTGGCGTCGTGTACGACGATGACCGGCCGGTCAAGATATGGTACCGCATAGACAATAACCGCGAGGTTGAGCTCGCGGCCGCGAACGGCTACTCCATCCCCGTCCTGCTCAAGGACCTTACCGACAACGAGCACTCCGTTACCGTGTACGCGGAGGACTTCTACGGCGTCAAGGGCAAGCCCGTGACGAGGAAGTTCCGCGTCTCGCTCGAGGAGCCTAAGGCCGAGGTCGTCAAGCCGAGCTACGACACGACGAACAAGGGCATGGTCGAGATCAGCGGAAACGCCTCCGATAAAAACGGAATCGACCGCGTGCAGGTTTCGATCGACAACGGCAACTCCTTCAACGACGCGATCGGGACCGAAAACTGGAAGTACTCGTTCGACACCAAGATCATTCAGGACGGCACGCACGTCGTGTTCGTCAAGGTTTGGGACAAGTACGGCATCGACGGCCTGTACTCGAGCCTGATCAATATCGATAACACCGCCCCGAACATCGCCCTCGAGCTTCCGCTCGACGGCGCGAGGACCGTCGGCCCGCTGTTCGTCTCCGGGCAGACGACCGACAAGATCCATCTTTCCAAGCTGACGGTGAGCATCCGAAGCCTTACCGGCGGCTCGGTGCCTAGGGATCTCGCGTCCATGGACGTCCCCGCGGACGCGATCCTCGCGAAGGCCGTGGATATCTCCGGCCTCTCGGACGGTCTCTACAACATCGACGTAACCGGCGAGGACGCCGCGGGAAACATAACCCGCGTCTCGCGCAACGTGTCCCTCGACAAGAAACTCGAGCGGAACCGCGTCGAGACCCTGTATCCCCTTAACGGACAGCACGTGCAGGGCAACTTTAACCTGTACGGCCAGATATTCGCGACCGACAATGTCGAGACCGTTACGCTGTACGTGGACGGAAGCGCCGTGGACACCGTCAAGGTCACGCCGACCGGCTACTACGGCTTCGCCCTCTCCGGCGAGAAACTCTCCGCCGGAACGCACGTCATGAGCGTCAAGGGCGAGTTCGGCGGGAACGGAAGCATCAGCTCTAAGAACCTGACCGTCGTCTACGACCCGAACGGCCCGTGGGTAAGCATCGACAGCATGATCATGGGCGACTTCGCCTTCGAGCGGCCCTGGCTTAACGGCAAGGCCGGCAACGTGGTGTCGGACGCCGACAAGGCGGCCCTTACCGACAAGAACACGCCCCGAGAGGCCCGCGACGCCATCATCGCGAAGAAGCTTTCCTCCATGCAGATCAGCTTCGACAACGGCCGAACCTTCAAGCCCGTCGAGCTTAACGGCGACACGTGGCGATATCACATCGAGACCCAGGACATGCCCGAGGGCTATCACTTCATGATAGTCCGCGCGAACATGGCCGACGGCTCCGCCGCGATTAACCGAACGATCATCCAGATCGATAAGACCAAGCCGACGATCAGGCTGATCTCGCCCGGCGAGGGCGGGCTCTATAACCAGAACCTCGAGTTCTCCGGTCTCGCGTCCGACGACATCTCGCTCGCCAGCGTGGACTACGCGCTTCGCAAGGGCGACAAGGCGGCGTACGAGGTTCCCGGCTTTATCCAGGGCCTCTACTTCGACGCCCATTTCTGGGGCGCGACCCTGTTCGACGTCGGCGCGGGACTTACGTTCTTCGACGACAATGTCAAGCTTCAGTTCCAGTACGGCCAGTTCACGGATCAGCAGTACGCGATGTTCTCGAGCGAGCAAAAGCGCTTCGGCGGCAACGTGTTCGGCTTTAAGCTGCTCGCGAACGTGCTCTACCTGCCGATGAGCTACTTCTTCGGCCCCGACTGGACCTGGCTTTCCGCCAACTTCGCCCTCGGCGCGAACTTCTCGATGTTCTCCGAGACCCAGAGCGGCAAGCCCCAGGCCCTGTCCGCCGTCATCGCGCAGATCGAGTTCCCGCGCATGACGGTCCCGAAGCAGAAAATGTTCAGGACGTACTCGTTCTATACCGAAGTACAATTGTGGATGATCTCGACCGACGTGAGCGCCGACCAGTTCTCGGTTAGCTCGTTCGTGCCGCACATTACCGGCGGCGTTCGCATTAACGTATTCTGAGAATGAAAAGGAGGGATTGCATGAACCGATCCAATATACGATTACTTAAAGGCGCCGCGCTGGGCTTAGTCCTCGCGTTTATGGCGGCCCTGACCGCGTTCGCGATTTCGTGCAGTCCCGGCCTCGGAACCTCGCTCGACCTTTCCGGCCCGACCCTGGAGATAACGAGCCATCAAAATATCCAGTACGTCGGGCTTGATTTGGTCCTGTCCGGAACGTGTACCGACAACGAAAAGGTAACGCGGGTCGTCGTGCAAAACATGACGACCGGCGAAACCTATCCCGACGCGACCATAACGGGCGAAACCTGGTCCATCAGCCTCAATCTCACCGACGGCGAGAAAACGCTGAGAGTTACCGCGTACGACAAGAACAGCAACGCCTCCGTAAGTTCCGTAAAGCAGATCACCCTGCTCGTTGACGCGAAAAAACCGTTCATGAAGAGCCTCGAGATTCTTCGAATGCCCGGAATAACGACTTCGCTCAAGGAGCGGAGTATCCTTGAGGCACTCGTCGCCGATGATTCCGCGAACATGGACAGTTTCCAGAACGGCACGTTCACCATTCGCGGCGTCGCCGGGGACAACTATTCCCTGAATTCGGTGGTCCTGAAGTTGTACGACGAGAAAAACGATCTCGTGCTAACCAAGGAAATGCCCGCGGGCTCGAACATGACGGCCCCGACGTTCACCATTACCCATGCGGACCTTGTAGGGGCGAATTCCGCGTACGCCTCCGGTAGGCATTATCTCTACGCTACTATCACTAATACGGATATAGGCGGCAATTCCGATACGCAACCGTTCCTGTGGTTCTGCTGGTACCCCGAAGCGGACTTCGCGCGAATTAAGCAAAGCATGACCAATGACGATCTCCTTGTGATCCCGAAGGATACCGCGATACCCGTGGAATACTTCGACGACGACGCGCTCTCCGAGGTATACGTTAAGATGATCACGCCCGACGCATGGAATGCGATATCGGGCACCGGCGACGACGCAAAGCTTCAAACCCTCATAACAGACTCATCAGCGCGCTCGAGCGTCCTTGGGATAAACGTTCTTTCGCAGTCCCAGCGCAACTGGGAATATACCCTCCCCGCGACGTGGGGCATCGGCGAGTACGCGCTCGTCACCCTCGTCAAGGACGGGAAGGTCGATGGATCAGCATCGGTGTGGTCGTCCCGTAAGATCCAGGTACAGGTTACCGACAAAGACAGCCCCCTTATCGTTATCAAGAACCCGGCGGAAAATACCTTCCCGACTCTTTCAGGCGGTTCGACATTTAATCTTTTCGGATATACCCTCGATAACGGAAACGTCGTGGACCTGAAAATTGCCTGGGTACCGTATGGAATTAGCGACGGAGCCGAAGCGAATATCACCAAGGCGCAGCAGCTTCTCGAGGCAAGCAAGCTCGCCGCGGGATCCGAGGCGATCGACTCTTCGGGTATCAAGATCTGGTCGGTAAGCCTCGACTCGGCGGTATCGATTCCCCTAAACGGGAAACCGTATCAAAAGAGAACCTTTACCGTGCCGATGAATGTCTTCACGACTTTTGCATACAATGGCGCGAACGAGAATAAACTCAAGCTCTTTGTAATCATGACGCTGGACAACGACGGAAACCGCGTGTATCAAAACTTCCGACTTCAAGGCGACACGATGGCGCCCGTTGTCAATGTCGAGGAGCCCGCGTCGGAAATGCAGGTAAAAAGCCTTGGGGAGAATCTTAAGCTTAAGTTCTCCGCGAGCAAGGCGAATGGACTTGCGCTTGATGGCGATTCCTATAAACTGGTCGACATAACCGATCCGCAGCATCCAGCGGAACTTACGCTCTCAATCGATGGTACGTCGCACGCCGCGACCATTCCCGCGACGACCCTTGCGACGTATGGGGAAGGCCGTAGGACGTATCAGTTTGTCGTCAAGGACATGCTCGGCAACGAGTCGAAGGAACAGCGGACGGTCATTCTGAGTAACCTCCCCGTGCTGAATCACATCACTTCGGG
>Ga0209373_10003495_pt1 | contig 14435 bp, 14 predicted proteins | sample Higcelweek5metaG_FD_187173 | JGI IMG/M metagenome (GOLD analysis project Ga0209373, IMG submission 187173) | Freshwater pond sediment microbial communities from the University of Edinburgh, under environmental carbon perturbations - High... | ecosystem: Environmental > Aquatic > Freshwater >...
AACTTCAAAGTACAGATTTATCAGTCAGAAAAATTATTGAAAAATCTAAGGTTTCCATGATTGGAACAACAGATGACCCAATTGATAATCTTTTCTGGCATGAAAAAATATTGAAAGATTCAAATTTTCAGGTTAAGGTTCTTCCTACTTGGCGGCCTGATAAGGCTATGTGTATTAAAGATGCTGGATTTGCAGATTATATAGATAAATTAACTGCAGCGACAGGAATCTCTATTACAAGCTTTTCTGATTACAAGAAGGCACTTCGCAATCGTCTTGATTTTTTTGAAAAACATGGATGCTGTAATAGCGACCACGGTCTTGTGTATATTCCTTATCATCCGACAGATGAACAAACAATAAACAAAATTTTAAAAAAAGGGCTACGTGGTGAGAATATTAGTCTGGAAGAAGAAGAACAATTTAAGACAGAGAGCATGCTGTTTTTAGGGGAAGAATACGCGAAAAGAAATTGGGTCATGCAGTTGCATTTTGGTGCAGCCAGAAACAACAATGCAAAGTCTTTTAAGAAAATGGGTCCAGATACGGGATTTGACAGTATTTATAATAATGTTCCGATTGAGCAGTTAACTGGATTTATGGACGCTCTGGATAGTGTAGAAAAACTACCTAAAACAGTTCTTTATAGCTTAAATCCAAATGATAATGCCGCAATTGGAACTTTAATCGGTTGCTTTCAGGGATCTGCAATACGCGGAAAAATCCAACAGGGATCTGCCTGGTGGTTCAATGATCATATAGAAGGTATGACTTCACAAATGGAGAATCTTGCTAATTTGGGATTACTTGCGAACTTTATTGGAATGTTAACGGATTCACGAAGCTTTTTGTCCTATACAAGGCATGAGTATTTTAGACGAATTCTATGTGAGCTAATTGGAAATAAAATTGAGAATGGTGAATTTCCGGCGGATGAAATACGAGTTGGGAAAATCGTACAGGATATATCTTATAATAATGCTAAAAACTATTTTGGATTATAGACAAATGACAGGAAGGGAAGCAAGTAAGTATGGAGTTATCAATAAAGGGACTACAAGAAATAGAGAGTTGGAAGAAGGCTGGTATCCAATTACCATCCTATGACGTGGAAAAGATGACAGCAGAAACCAAAGAAAATCCAATTTGGATTCATTTTGGAGCGGGTAATATTTTTCGTGGATTTATTGCAAAACTGCAGCAACAGCTGTTGAATAAAGGGATTGAGAGCCGCGGAATTGTTGCAGTGGATACATTTGATTATGATATTATTGATAAGATATATGATCCTTTCGATAATCTCACTTTGTTTGTTGGATTGAAACCAGATGGCAATACACAAAGTGAAGTAATTGCAAGTATAGCAGAAGCAGTTCGCGCAAATTGTGAGGATGATACAAGCTTTCAGAGGTTAAAAAATATTTTTGTAAATCCATCCTTGCAAATGGTTAGTTTTACAATAACAGAGAAGGGTTATGTACTAAAAAATATCAAAAATGAAGTAATGCCGATGGTTATTTTGGATATTGATCATGGACCATCCAAACCACATCACGCAATGAGCATGCTTACAACTCTTGTATATGAACGCTATAAAGCAGGTGCTTTCCCAATTGCACTAGTAAGTATGGATAACTGCAGTCATAATGGCGAAATACTGCAAACAGCAGTGTCTTATATTGCTTCTGAGTGGGTGAAGAAAGGGTTTGTAGAAGATGGATTTTTGTCTTACCTTCAAGATGAGAGCAAAGTTTCGTTTCCGTGGAGCATGATAGATAAAATCACACCAAGACCAGCGGCAGTAATAGAAGAATTATTAGCTCAGTATGGAATCTTGCATATGGCTCCAATTATGACAAGTAAAAATACTTTTATAGCACCGTTTGTAAATGCAGAAATTCCACAATATCTAGTTATAGAAGATAAGTTTCCGAATGGCAGACCTCATTTGGAGGACGCAGGTGTATACTTTACGAATCGACAAACAGTAAATGATACAGAGCGCATGAAAGTGACAACTTGTTTGAATCCATTGCATACAGCATTGGCCGTTTATGGATGTCTGCTTGGATTTGATAGGATTTCAGATGAAATGAAAGATGCTGATTTGATATTATTTATTGAAAAGATTGGCTATGTAGAGGGTATTCCAGTGGTGACTAATCCAGGGATTTTAAATCCATTGGATTTTATCAAAGAAGTTATTGAGGAGCGTCTGCCAAACCCATTTGTTCCTGATATGCCGCAAAGAATTGCAACAGATACAAGTCAAAAGATAGCGATTCGTTTTGGGGAGACAATTAAATCTTATATTATGGATGAAAGCCTAGATGTAAAGAGTCTGACATATATTCCGCTTTCAATAGCTGGATGGCTGCGATACTTGCTTGCAATTGATGATCAGGGAAAAACAATGCAATTAAGTTCTGATCCGATGTTAGAACAGCTTCAAAAGGAACTCTCTGGAATCATATTTGGTGATCCGGAAAGCGTGAAAGATAATTTAAAGCCTATTTTGTCAAACCCAACATTGTTTGCTACTGACTTGTGTAAAGCAGGATTATCGGATAAAATAGAAAAAATGCTTGCAGAATTGATTGTAGGGCCAGGGGCGGTTCGGAAAACCTTACAAAAATATTTGGTTATTTAGAAATATTGGAACCATAAACAGAAATAAAACGCAGATAGGGAGAATGAGAGACTCTATGATTACTTCGGATAGACTTGAACAGGAAAATGGAAAAGAGTATGTATTTCGTGTATTAAAGGAAAACATTATTCAATTAGAAATAAAACCTGGAAGCTGGCTAAGCGAAAATGAATTAGCGAGCAGACTAGGAATTTCTAGGGCACCGGTACATGAGGCATTGCTTGAATTGGCAAAAGCCAAAACGATTGAGATATATCCTCAAAAAGGAAGCCTTGTTTTACCGATTGACTATATGCAGTTGGAAGAAGTATGTTTCGTAAGACTCGTATTAGAACAGGCCGTTGTAGAACTTGATTGTGAGGCAGCTAAACCAGAAGATATTATGGGAATAGAGGAAAATGTTCTGATGCAGGAATTCTATTTAAAAAATGGAATGCCTGATAAATTGCTTGCATTGGATAATGAATTTCATAAACGGTTGTTTCTTATCTGCAATAAGGCACAGACATATAGTATGATTGAAAATATGAGTCTGAATTTTGACAGAGTACGAAAACTGAGTTTAAGTTCTGTAAAGGATTTAAAACTGGTAGCTGATCATAGGGCGATTGTTGAGGCAATTCATAATAGAGATGCAGATACTGCTAAAAAGATAATTAAGAAACATCTCTCTCGTTATAAAGATGATGAAAACGCGATTCGAGAAGTATATCCTGATTACATTAAGTAAAAAAACAGTATTGGAAATTTCATGTAAAGGAAGCTAAAAGGATGAATATAATTTTAGAAGAAATATCAAAAATAGGAATTGTCCCAGTAATAAAATTGGAGGATGCTACGAATGCAGTTCCATTAGCAAAGGCACTCATAGAAGGAGGTATCCCTTGCGCAGAAGTTACATTTAGAACGGATGCAGCAGAGGAATCTATCCATAGAATTGCTGAGGGTTGTCCGGATATGTTGGTGGGCGCTGGAACAGTATTAACAATAGAACAGGCAGAACGGGCAATCAATGCCGGAGCAAAATTTATCGTAAGTCCTGGATTAAATCCTAAGGTGGTATCCTATTGTTTGGAAAAGGAAATACCAATTACACCAGGATGCGCTACGCCAAGTGATATAGAGCAGGCGATGGAACTAGGACTTGATGTCGTAAAGTTTTTTCCGGCAGAGGCAGCAGGAGGTCTTCCTATGATAAAAGCCATGTCTGCACCATATGCTACTATAAAGTTTATGCCAACTGGAGGCATAAGCCTTGATAATCTGAATGAATATCTAAGCTATAAGAAAGTAATTGCATGTGGTGGGAGCTGGATGGTAAAGCCGGAAATGATTGCAGCTAGAGATTATGCAGGAATTGCTAAGCTTGCCAAAGAGGCGGTGGAACGAATGCTGGGATTTGAAATAGCACATGTTGGTATTAACATGGAAAATGAAAATGTAGCCGATCAGTTATCGAATTCACTTTCCAATTTGTTTGGTTTTCAAAAAAAGAATGGAAGCAGTTCTATTTTCGTTGGAGATGGTCTTGAAATTATGAAGGGAAAGTATCTGGGTAAAATGGGACATATAGCGATTTGTACAAATGATATTATAAGGGCAGTGTATCATCTGGAAAGATGTGGTTATCAATTTGATTATGATACTGTAAAACAAGATGTAAAGGGTCAATTCTCAGCTATTTATTTTGCAGATGAATTTGGCGGATTTGCATTTCATTTAATGCAGAAAAAATAGGAGGCGGAAAATGGGAAAGCGAGTTATTACATTTGGCGAAATTATGTTGCGGCTTGCACCGGAAGGATACTATCGATTTGTTCAAGCTGACAAATATGGCGCTACTTATGGCGGAGGTGAAGCAAATGTTGCTGTATCATTGGCGGGTTTTGGCGTTGAGGCCGCTTTTGTGACCAAACTTCCAAAGCATGAAATCGGACAGGCAGGTGTCAATGCACTTCGCAGATATGGAGTTGATACATCTTTTATTGCAAGAGGTGGTGATCGTGTTGGAATTTATTTTTTAGAAAAAGGCGCAAGCCAAAGAGCTTCCAAAGTGATTTATGACCGTGCTGGTTCTTCCATAGCTACAGCAGGTAGCGCAGACTTTAATTGGGACAAAATATTTAAGGATGTAGACTGGTTCCATTTTACTGGTATTACACCAGCACTTGGAGATGGAATTGCTGATATTTGTATAGAAGCATGTAAAGCAGCAAAAGAACGGAATGTAATAATCAGTTGTGATTTAAATTATAGAAAAAAGTTATGGACGAAAGAAAAAGCGGGACAGGTCATGGCGAAGCTCTGTGAGTATGTAGATGTTTGTATCGCAAATGAAGCAGATGCAGACGATGTATTTGGAATCAAAGCAAATAAAACAGATGTTACAGTTGGTTGTGTAAACCATGAAGGTTATAAGGATGTTGCAAAGCAGCTTGCAGAACGATTTGGGTTTTCTAAGGTGGCAATCACGCTTCGTAGTTCTGTTTCAGCGAGTGATAATAAATGGGCGGCTATGTTATATGATGGAATAGATTATTTTTTTAGTAAATCCTATGATGTGCATATTGTAGACCGCGTGGGAGGAGGAGATTCTTTTGGTGCTGGTTTGATTTATGCATCGTTGGAAGAATTTTCTGCTCAAAAAACAATTGAATTTGCCGTGGCCGCGAGCTGTCTGAAACATTCGATAGAAGGCGATTTTAATATTGTCTCTTTAGATGAGGTAATGGCTCTCGTAGGAGGAGACGGATCAGGACGAGTTCAAAGATGACCGCCGGTATCCTATAAAAAATATTCGCAGACAAATTATCCTTGCGTTTATATACCGAACGGTATATAATGTAACAAATAAGTCAAAGGAGATTTTGATGCAGGAAGAAGATAGTAGGGAAGCGATTTTGCGATGTGCACTAGAATTGTTTTCACGTAAGGGGTATGAAGGTACAGGTGTTCAGAAAATCTGTGAAGATGCGGGGATAGCTAAACCAACACTCTATTACCATTTCGGAAGCAAGGAAGGGCTTCTTGAAAGCGTTTTATCGGAAAATTTTACTGAATTAGAACAGAGATTGATGAGTATTGAGCCATATTCTACCCAAACGGATATTTATGAAAAAGATATTTATCCAGTTGTATTGGATATTATTAGTGTTCATTTTGAATTTGCAAGGAGAAGACCTTTGTTTTATATGATGATTATTTCTATGAGCTTTTCACCAAAGGATTCAGTAGTTGCCCCTTATATTATGCCATATCTGAAAAAACAATATGATGGGGTTAAGGCTTATTTTACTCAAATATCATCGGTGCATACAGGTCTAAAAGGAAAGGAGCATTTTTTTGCATTAAATCTTTTGGCAATGATTAATGCTGCCATTGGTTTCTGGAATGGTGGAAAAGGGGAACTGGATATGGATACAGCCCAAAAGATTACAAAGCAGTTTATGCATGGCATATTTTCAATATAATAGACAGCAACTATATAGTATATTTTTTTAATCATTATATACCGTTCGGTATATAGAATAATAATTAGGAGGTTTTGTTATGTGGTATGAAACAGCTACGATTTATCAGATTTATACATTGGGATTTTGCGGATGTCCTCATCATAATGATGGTCAGACCGTTTCTCGTATTAAAAAAATTTTAACATGGAAAGATTACCTTAAAGAAATGGGGTTTGATACAATCCTTTTTAATCCAGTATTTCAATCAGAGAGCCATGGATATGATTCAATGGATATCAGGAAGATTGACTGTAGATTGGGAACGAATGAAGACTTCGCATTTGTAGTAGATGAATTGCATAAAGCCGGAATCAAAGTTATTTTAGATGGTGTTTTTAATCATGTAGGACGTGAATTCTGGGCATTTAAAGATGTCAGACAGAATAAACAAAATTCAAAATATAGTAATTGGTTTTATATTGATTATAATAGAGAGAGTGGAAATCATGATGGATTTTATTATGAAGGATGGGAAGGTCATTATGATCTTGTTAAGTTAAATCTGAAAAATCCAGAAGTAATAGAATATCTCTTTGAAACAATATCATTTTGGATTAATTGCTTTCATATTGATGGAATACGCCTAGATGTGGCATATCTTTTGGACGATGATTTTCTCAAGAAAATGCGCACGCACTGCAAAGAGATTAGGAATGATTTTTTTCTGGTAGGTGAAATTATTGGGGGTAATTATAATCGAATTGCAAATCCACAGATGCTAGATGCCTGCACAAATTATATTTGTTACAAAGGTCTTTATTCAAGCTACAATGATGAGAATTTATTTGAGATATCTTACTCATTAAATCAAGAATTTGGTCCAAATAAAGAAGCTATTTATGCAAATATGATAATGCTAAATTTTGCGGACAATCACGATGTTACACGACTTGCAAGTATTGTGAAGAAAAAAGAATATCTAAGGCTGATTTATGGAACAATGTTTTCCATGCCGGGAGTGCCATGTGTTTATTATGGAAGTGAGTGGGGCGTACAAGGGAAAAAGCAAAATGGAGATCCAGAACTGCGTCCTTGCTTTGAAAACTGGGATACAAATGAACTAAGTTATTTCATAAAAAGAATAATTGCAGTACGTAGCAAAACACCTGAGTTATTGTATGGTAATTATAGGAATGTTGTAATTCGCAATAAGCAATTAATTTTTGAGCGAAATTTAAATGGAAGTAATGTTTATATAGCAATTAATCTTGACAGTGAATCATATTTATGCCAATGTGAACTATATATTGAAACGGCAAAAGAATTAATAATGGAGACAGATTTGACGGTAAGAAACAGTATTTTGATGCCGCCATATAGTATTCAAATTATAAGAAAAATGTAAGGATGAATATCATAAATAAGTAATGATATTTCTACAGGAGGATATGATGACAGAGGTATTAAAAGCAATTGTATTTGGAATTCTGGAGGGAATCACAGAGTGGCTTCCGGTAAGCAGCACTGGTCATCTGATTTTATTAAATGAATTTATGAGACTGAATGTGAGTGAAGAATTTTGGGGTATGTTTGAGGTGGTAATACAATTCGGGGCAATTATGGCTGTTGTAATACTCTTTTGGAAAAAATTGTGGCCATTTTCTAAAAAAGAAAAGTACTTTATAAAACAAGATATTTTTATGATGTGGATTAAAATTGCAGTTGCATGTATACCTGCTATCATTTTAAAAATTACCGTTGGGGATGTTATTGAAACACTATTTTATAACTATTGGGTCATTGCAATTGCGCTGATTACTTTTGGTGTGGCTTTTATAATAATAGAAAACCGAAATAAAACAAAACCTGCTGTCATAAATTCAATACAGGAAATCACTTTTAAAGCGGCTTTTATGATAGGTATTTTTCAATTAATTGCAGCAGTTTTTCCGGGGACGAGTCGTTCCGGAGCGACTATCTTAGGCGGTATTATAATCGGAATCTCAAGAAGCGTGTCGGCAGAATTCACTTTTTTTCTTGCTGTGCCAGTCATGTTTGGGGCAAGTCTATTAGAAATACTGGAATTTGGAATAAATTATACAGGACATGAAGTTATTATTTTATTAACAGGCATGATAGTAGCTTTTATTGTTTCTATTGTAGTGATTCGATTTTTTATAGGATATATTAAGAAGCATGATTTAAAAGCATTTGGATGGTATCGAATTGTGCTAGGATGCATCGTGATTTTATATTTTTCTGTTGTTCATTAGAGTTGGGATTTGTTTCTGATTATTTATAAAGAATGAAGGTTAGTGACATGGTCACAGATATAATATGGAATAAGACTATAATTAGGTCATAGAAACAATTAAAAACACAAGAATTGAAAGGAGAATATACTATGAGCGCATTAAAAATAACAAAAAGTAATTTTGAAGAAGAGGTAATGAAATCGGACAAGCCTGTATTATTGGATTTCTGGGCATCCTGGTGTGGTCCTTGTAAAATGGTAGGTCCTATTGTGGAAGAGGTAGCAAATGAAACAGCGGAAATTGCGAAGGTTGGAAAGGTAAATGTGGATGAAGAACCGGAACTTGCAAATTCATTTAAGGTAATGAGCATTCCAACACTGGTTGTTATTAAAGATGGAAAAGTAACGCAGACTTCAGTGGGCGTAAAATCAAAGCAGGCAATTTTGTCCATGCTTCAGTAAAATTAATAGAAAAAAATTAAAGGAGTTCTTTTAATTGGTCCTTGTCAATAATATGTATCAGACCGCGGGACTGTTCGAGAATTCCTTGTTCCTGAAAAACCTTAAGCATACGGGAAACAACTTCTCTGGCACTTCCTATGTATTTTGCGATTTGTTCGTGTGTAAAATTTAAGTCAGGATTATTTGATTTAGCCATCTCGTCAAGCAAAAAGATGGCTAGTCGCTTGTCAAAACGCATAAAGAGGATTTGCTCAATGGCCCACATAACATCGGAAAACTTTTCTAGAGTATTTCTATAGGCAAAGTTTTCTACATATATATTTTGCTTACAGAGTCTTCCAAAAGTGTCTATATTTAATAAAAAAGCATCTGTGTTGCTCTCTGCATCTATATTGACATCAAATGTAATGTTTTTCAGGATACAGGAAGCAGAGAGGACACAAATCTCTCCACTTGAAAGGCGATACAAAGTTACTTCACGACCGTCTTCGGACAAAATGTAAACTCTTAGACTTCCAGATCTCACTAAAAGAACTCCGAGGCACTCATTATCTGCGCTATGAAGATTAAACCCTTTTAGGTAAGAGACCCCTCTAATATTATTTATCATCAAATCCACTTCTGAACTACTTAATTTATCCCAAAAATCGAAATGCATCTTTATGAAATTTAAATCTTCTTTTTCTGACATACAATTCCTCCTTTTATAATCTGAATATTTAAAGTATATAAAAAAGTTAATATTATAAGTAATCTAAAAATATTCTCAATTTTATAGTAAAATAATTAGAAAGAGAGATATTATACGCTCTTATGGATGCTATGATAATAACATACTGAATCAATTAAGAAAAGAGAAAGTCATAATTCATATTGAACGATATTATGTAAGTGAAAGATAATAATTTCTTGTTGAGAGAGTTCATAAAATATGTTATAATACGGTACAATAGTGATTTAATGTAAATGTAGCAGTAAAATATAAAGCATGGGAGGTGCAGAGTTACCTGATGGACTTGTATTTCATGCCATCGTAGGTTATGCAAAATACCAATAGTGTTTTTTTATTTTGGGGAATTTGTACCAAAAATAGTATATGGAGGCAGTTTCATGACAAAAGATATCATTCAAGAAATTAAGCAGGCAGAACTGAATGCAGCGATGATTGAGAAGAACACCAAAGAGAAGCATGATGAAATGATTAAAAATGCAGAGAGCGAGTCAGAAAAAATTATTGTATCTGCAATTGGAGAGGTAAAAAAGACAATAACTGCAAAGTCAGAAAGAGCCGAATCCGAAGGAAAAGAAATAATCCAGTTAGCAGTAAATGAGGCAGAACAAGAAATTATCGTGCTAAGAGAGATGTTTAAGGGAAAAGAAGAAAGTGCAGTAAAACTAGTTTTATCAGAGATTATTTAAATTTAATTTACGAAAAGGAGGTGTTTATCAGATGGCAGTGCTGCAAATGCAACATATCAGCATATGCGCTCTCAAAAAAGATAGGAAAAAGATTTTGGAATTATTACAGCGTATGGAAATGATAGAAATTTGCGATGTAATGAAGGAAGATATTCTTTTTCAAAAAATGGATTTATCCAATTCAAAAACCATTTTTGAGAAGAATGTATCAATTGCCAATAATGCGCTAGAAATTCTGGGTTCCTATGTAAAAGAAGATAAGTCAATGCTAAGTTCTTTTAGTGGTAGGACAGTAACGCCGCCCGCGGCATATGATTCATTTCGCAGTAAGTATGAAGAGATTTTAAAAATAGCGAAAAAAATTTCTGCTTGTGCCAAACAGATTGCAGAAGCAAAAGCAGAAATCATTAAATTGCAAGAACAGTTAGAAATGTTAAAACCTTGGCTGAATCTTGATATACCCATCGGTTTTAAAGGAACAAAAAGTACAGTTGTTCATATCGGGACTTTGCCTAACGAATGGAGCGAGGAGCAGCTATATATGGAGCTTGCCTCTTGTATGCCGGTCCATTTGGAAGTGATTAGTAAATCAAAAGAGCAGACATGTGCATTTGTACTATGTATGAAAGAAGTATCAGAACAGGTTATAGAAAACCTTAGGAGAATAGGCTTTGCAAAACCCTCTTATTCGAGTAAAATTGCACCAGCTGCTTATCAGGAAGAACTCAGTGACATGATTCTAAAGATGCAGCAGGAAATGGAAGATGCTAAACAGCTCATTATAAAAATGTCAGAACAAAGAGATAATATTAAGTTTTTAGCAGATTATGATTTCATGAGAGCGGAAAAGTATGAGGTTATAGGTCACCTACTTCAAACAAGAAATGTTTTTGTTTTAACAGGATATATAGCTGAGCGAGATAAAAGCGCAGTGGAAGAGGCATTAAACAGTAGCTTTGATGTTGCGGTCAGTTATAGTGATGTGTCAGAAGATGAAGATGTTCCCATAAAGCTTCAGAATAACGCCTTTTCAAAGCCAATTGAAAGTGTAATAGAAGCTTACAGTGCGCCAGGAAAGGGAGAAGCAGATCCTACGGTACCAGTATCCCTTTTTTACTATATGTTTTATGGACTTATGTTTTCGGACGCAGGATATGGTGCTTTGATGTCTGTTGCATGTGCGATTATACTGAAGAAAAACAAAAACATGGAAAAAGGCGCAAAAAACATGATACAAATGTTTTTTTATTGTGGATTGGCGACGATTTTCTGGGGGGTTATATTTGGAAGCTATTTTGGCGATGCAGTTGACGTAATAGCTAAAACATTTTTTAACAGTAATTTTACGATACCTGCTTTATGGTTTTATCCGTCTAGTGAGCCTATGAGAATGCTTACATTTTCAATGCTATTAGGATTGATTCATTTATTTACAGGTATGGGATTAAAAGGGCTCCAGTTTGTAAGGCAAAAGGATTATAAAGGACTTGTGTATGATGTGATTTCATGGTATTTGTTATTGATAGGCTGTATTTTGGCATTGCTGTCTATGCAGATGTTTGCAGATATTTTGGGCTTAAGTTTTGTATTACCTGCGATATGTTCAATGATTGGAGCTGTCTTAGCCATTGTTGGAGGAAGCCTTATTATATTGACAAATGGGCGTGAATCAATAAATCCATTTAAGCGGATATTAAAAGGATTATATGCTTTATATGGTGTTACTGGATATTTAAGTGATGTTTTATCTTATTCTAGATTATTGGCACTTGGACTTGCTACAGGAGTTATCGGGAGTGTTATCAATAAAATGGGTAGCATGGCAGGCGGAAGCATAGCGGGGGTGGTTTTATTCATACCAGTATTTATAGGAGGTCATTTGTTGAACATTGCCATTAATGCACTTGGTGCATATGTACATACAAACCGCTTGCAATATGTAGAGTTTTTTGGAAAGTTTTATGAAGGTGGAGGACGAATGTTTAGTCCTTTTAATGTTAACACAAAATATTATAAGTTTAAGGAGAAAATAAACAATGGATAAATTAGGAATTGTATTTGCATTATTGGGAGCAGCATTATCAGCGCTACTAGCAGGAAGCGGTTCAGCAGTAGGTGTTGGAATGGCCGGTGAAGCGGCGGCAGGAGTTATTACGGAGGATCCTTCAAAATTTGGTAAGGTGTTGATTTTGCAGTTGCTTCCGGGTACGCAGGGTATTTATGGACTTTTGATTGCTTTTATTACACTTTCACAAATTGGGATTATAGGTGGAAGCTCGGATATATCTTTAGTTAAGGGACTTTTATATTTTGGGGCATGTCTCCCTATGGCAATTGTTGGATATACTTCAGCACTCCATCAGGCACGTGTTTCTGTTGCAAGTATTGCTACGGTGGCAAAAAAACCTGAGCAGTTTGGTAAAGCAATGATTTTCCCTGCAATGGTTGAGACTTATGCTATTTTAGCACTATTAGTTTCTATTTTATCAATAGTAGGAGTTGGTTCATTAAACATTTAGCAGTAAGGAGAGTTTAATATGACGGGATTAGATAAAATCTTAGCACATATAGAAGAGGACGCAAAAGCAACTGCCGAGACTGTTAATGAAAAAGCAAAGACTGAGGTTGACAGAATACTGGCAGAAGCAAAAGAAGAAGCCGTCAAAAAATGTGCAGATATGAATAAACAATCCGAGCTGGAATTAAGTGCCAGAAAAAAGCGGATAGAATCGCAGGCAGCATTACAAAAAAGAGAATTGATACTTAAGGCAAAACAACAGATGATTAGTGATATCATAGAAAAGACGAAAGAATATCTGAAAAATCTTTCAGATAAAGAGTATTTTGAAATAATTGAAGCTATGATAAAAAAGTGTGCATTGCCAAAAGCTGGAGAATTACTATTTTCAGCATCGGATTTGAATCGTCTTCCTGTAGGATTTGAAGAAAAAACAAAACTTCTTTTGAAGGATATGGTAGGTGCATCGTTGTCTCTTTCAAGTGAAACAAGGAATACCAACGGTGGTTTTATAGTTCGATATGGAGATATAGAAATCAATTGTTCTTTTGATGCTTTGATTGCTGCCTCGAAAGATGAAATACAGGATAAGATTTATAAATTGCTGTTTGAATAGGAAAAGGCTTGAAGGAAGAGGTGGTAAGGTGTCAGAAGAACTATATACTTATGCCGTTGCACGTATTCGCTCAAAAGAATTACTCCTGTTTAATAGCCAAATGATGGAAACACTTCTTGGCTGTAAGGATTATGAGGAATGTATCCGCATGTTACAGGAAAAGGGTTGGGGTAATTCTGAAAGTGCGACCGCAGAAGAAATTTTATCCGTGGAGAGAGAAAAAACGTGGGATTTAATCGAAGAATTGGTAAAAGATATATCTGTATTTGATGTATTTCTTTATGCAAACGATTACCACAATTTAAAAGCGGCATTGAAAGAAGCATTTAGTAACAAGCAGATACCAGACATTTATCTTTCCCATGGAACGATAGATGTTGATTTGATAAAGCAAGCAGTTAAAAAACATGATTTTTCTGAACTACCTAAATACATGCAGGACTGTGCCAGAGAGACATATGAAGTATTGTTTCATACAGGAGATGGTCAGCTCTGTGATATCATGATTGATAAAGCTTCCCTTGAAGCTATTTACAAGAAGGGAAAAGAATCCAAAAATGATGTTATAGAAGCATATGCAGAATTAAAAGTTGCTTGTAGTGATATTAATATTGCAATTCGGGGTAATAAAACAAAGAAAGAACGTGAATTTTTCCAGAGGGCATTAGCAACATGTGATTCCTTGGATATTGGGCAGTTAATGGAGGCAGCGATAGATAAGGAAGAGGCTATTTATGATTATTTAGCTAAAACCGTTTATGCAGGAGCTGTTCAGAATATGAAAAAGTCTCCTTCTTCCTTTGAAAGATGGTGCGATGATATGATGATTAATCTTATTCGTCCGCAGAAGTATAACCCATTTACGCTTTCACCGCTAGCAGCATATATATTGGGACGTGAAAACGAGATTAAGTCAGTTAGAATTCTCCTTTCTGGAAAATTGAATGACTTTCCGGAGAATTCGATTCGAGAAAGACTGAGGGAAATGTATGTATAAGATAGCAGTACTAGGTGACAGGGATAGTATTTATGGCTTTGCCGCATTAGGACTTAAAATCTATCCA
>Ga0209373_10003498_pt1 | contig 14419 bp, 16 predicted proteins | sample Higcelweek5metaG_FD_187173 | JGI IMG/M metagenome (GOLD analysis project Ga0209373, IMG submission 187173) | Freshwater pond sediment microbial communities from the University of Edinburgh, under environmental carbon perturbations - High... | ecosystem: Environmental > Aquatic > Freshwater >...
GAATACACCATTGTGCTGATGAGCGCCGTGGGGGATCTGACCGGTCGGATGACCAGCTCCTTTGCCCGTGGTCTTAACAACCTGAAGGGTCTTAACAGCAAGCTTAATGTCCGCAGCAGCACTGCCAGGGAATACGAAGTCTCCATGGCGTACAAAGGCGAGGTTCCATTTGACCAGGCTCTGGGTGAAGTCCTGGATGCCGTGCCTGCAATGAAAAGTGCCGATTATACCGTCAATGGCACCAGGGTTGAGATCTGCCTTGAAGGACCAAGACGCTGTAAATAAGAACCGAAAAACCTGTCCCTGTCATCAGCCGATGACAGGGACAGCTCTTCCCTGACAATTCTCATTCGAGGTTGCTCCTATGAAACGTCTCACCATGGTTCTCCTTGTTATGCTTATCTGCTTCACCTCGTCTTCACTGCTGGCCGCTACTGCCGTATATCCGGTCAAGGGTGTATTTGGATTTGATGCGTCTACTCTCAAACAAAAGGCTCCGACCTTTGCAAACCTGGTCACACTGCGAGGGATTGGCGAGCTTGAAAAAGAGTTCGATCTGGAATTCAGAAAGATTTTTGGCCCGCTTGCGGCAGAGAATATTACCGACGTCAACAAACATGAGATACTTGTGGCATCACTGCACCTTATACGTGCTTCTCAGTATGTCGTGCCTAAAATGGGCAACTATGAAGTGCATATGCCGATCACCCTCAGCATCGTCATAACCAACCCTTCAACCGGTGAAGCAGTCTACTCGTTTACAAAAACCTCATATGCTGCAGCGCTTTTGGCAAATCCAAACGTTGATCTTCAAGCTCAGAAACTGTTACTTGACCAGACTGCATCCAACTACAGAACCTTAATGTTAAGTCTGATACATGAAGCGAAAGCCGGATACAATCCGTCAAAGATTGAGATATCCATTGCTGACACCTGGAAAGGGCTCTATATCCTCGATAAGGGCAGTAAATTCGGGATTGCAAAGGACGACAGCATTGTTGATTCTGCCGGAAATGAGCTTAACGTACGCTATGTGTCTGAAAACTATGCTGTTGCAGCAAGCCTCCTGGGCAACGTGGACCGCAGTAAAAAGTTTTTCAAATATGCAACGGCAAGCACAGCCAACCAGTTTACCAAGCCTCGGGTGCTTACCATGCATGAGGGCTGGAATGATCCGACACTTACCGACATTTCGCACTTCTTTGATTCAGAAGTGTCTACGGAATCTGCTTTTACCCTGCTGCCGGTGAATGAATATTTCAGAAAACTGCTTGAGACAGTTGCAAGGGATACCTATTCCGGTAAATTTGAAACAACAGAACAGCGAGAGATGCCTGACTATCTGATAAAGTTCAGCGCTACTACGCCGCGTCATTATACCATGAGTGAAAAAGGAAAGTTCTCCCTCAACATTTATGAGCAGTATGTACTTGGAGAGCTGCTTGACAAGCAGGGGCGGATTATCTTTTCTGCGGTGGGAAGCAACCGGATTGAGGACAAGAATGTTGCCGGCATGGTTTTTGGTAAAGAGGCTCGTCTGGAGGTTGTGTTAAAAAATGCTGTGGTCAATCTTGCTGAGAAGTTTGCAAAATCAATCAAACTTTCCCATTTTGTGCTCCCGGTAAAAGAGGTGAATGGCAAATCAATAGAGATTACTGACACCTCAAAAGAGTTGCGGATAGGCCAGGAAGTGACCCTGTACCGTAACATCGGAAAAGTCAGTGGCGTTGCGTCAGATGTTACTATTCCGATCTGGCAGGCCAACGTTGTTGATGTGCAAAACGGCAAGGTAACGCTGGAACTACTTCTTCCGCTCGCAGCCAAGGGAGTGGGGATAACAACCGATGATGTCGTGATGGTTGATGCAATGACCGCCTCCTCAACTGCTGATCAAAGCAGCACATCGGTTCAGTACTGCACCGGGATATCTCCAAAGCTGGGGGCTCTTGATATTCATGATTTCAAGGTAATCTCGAGAGGCTATGGCTATCTTTTACCCTACACACTCTATGATCAGGATGTACCATTCTTCCAAAAGATACATGATGCTGCAAAATTTGGTGGTTTCAAAGACAGTCTGAAGCTTGGCAAGATCAATACCGGTGGTCGTTGTCTGCTGCCCGTACATCAGGCTGCCATTGCATCAAGCAGTTGCGAGAAGGGAAGTTGTAACATACAGGTTAACCTTGCCGCCGGGTATCGCCTCTACGTAAACAATGATAAAAAGGGAGGAACAGCTTCCAAGACTCAGATCAGCATTGAAGATTGCATTCAGTCCGCTCAGGCACCGGTAATCCAGGGAGAGCTCAACAAGGCACTCTTTGAACCTCTTAAAGCAAACATTCTCAAACTGCATTACTAAAACAGGTCAAAAGGAGCTTCATAACATGAGATCACGTACTATTTGCTGTTCAGCGATTGTTATCTGTCTTTTAACGAGCGTACATGCAGGAGCTTGGGGCATACCATCAATACCGGGCAGAGCTGCCCTACCTGTTTCAACATCGGCATCGGCAGACCCAGATGCATTTCTTGTGAAAGCTAAAAACGCAGAGAGGTTGGTTGATAGAAGCTCGGATCACCTGTTTAATGCTGTAGCCAGTAAAGAAGAACAGGAAAAGATGGAAGCAATGAAGAAAAAACTGAATGAAACAACAGATGACAAGGAAAAAAACGCCCTGCGTCAACAGATTACCGAAAGCGAAATGGCAACCATTGAAAAACGGTCAAAGGACAAGGAGCTTCTGGACAAAGCCGAACAGATGGACAGTAAGAAAAAACAGCAGATCGCCAATGGATTCTATAACCTCTCTCTGGGATCTCTGCAGACCGCTGCACTGGTGCCTGAAGGTACCAGCATTGCAAACTCAATAACAAACAATCCGGCAAATGCTGTGCGACTTGGTCTGAAGGCTAAATCAGTCTATGACTCCGTCAAGACGCTGGGGGGACTCGGCTCGAACATCACCAAGGTTCTCAGTGCAATCAGACCTCTTATGTCAGCAGCAAAAATTGAGACCAAAGCCCCCAGCAGTGCTTCTGATACGCCAAAAGAGATTGATGGCGGTATCTAATTCGCCTGTGCAATCAGTGTTGTCCGGTTTTGTTCTTGCACTAAGCTCCCCCGCCAGGGAGGAGGGGACTTTTAGAGACAATGAAATTGTGTAACCGGACAACACTGATTTGGAATAAGCAGCAATAGGGAGGATGAGCATGAGTGCGAGAATAACATTATTTTCAGCTTTGTTTGCAGGAGTGTTGTTCTGGCTGTTCACCTGCACTGCAGCAAATGCCGGTTGGCTGGATGTCATTAACACCTTGAGCAGTCCAGCATCATCTGGCGCTGACCCTGACGCATTCCTTGCAAAGGCAAAAGCGTCAGAACATCTGATTGACAAAAGTTCTGACTCGCTCTTCAAAGCGGTGGCAAGCAAGGAAGAAGAAGCAAAAATGGAAGAGATGAAGCAGAAACTGCACGAAACTACCGATGACAAGGAAAAGAACACCCTGCGGCAACAGATTACTGAAAGTGAAATAGCAACGATTGAGAAACGGGCAAAGGACAAAGAACTTCAGGAACAGGCACAACATTGGGATGAAAAGAAGAAACGCCATGTTGGCAACTCATTCTACAATTTCACCCTGGGCTCACTGCAGGCTGCCACCCTGGTCCCCGAGGGGACCAGAATTGCAAACTCTATCAGCAACAACCCGGTAAATGCAATAATCCTGGCTTTCAAACTAAACTCTGTCTACGAAGCACTTAAATCCCTTACCGGTATTATTTCAAATACTGGCAAAGTAATCGGGGCGATGCAACCGCTCATGTCAGCCGCAAATATTGAGGCAAAACCTGCCTCGGTTGCAACTGAAGCCCCCAGAGAGATCGAAGGCGGCATATAACAGTTTGAAATAACTCAGGGAGTACGCGAATAAAGCCCTGAGTTACTTCATCAAAATCTTCAACGCCAGTTTCAGCACCTCTTCTACCGAAGCACCAGTTGCACAATCAAGCTCTGCCAGCACTTTTCTGACCTGTGCATCCTTGTAGCCGAGGTTCATCAGCGCTGAGGCCACATCATCAAGAACTCCGCTTTCCGGCAAGGTTCTGCCAACCGCATCAGCTGCAGTAAGAGCGCCAGAATCAAGTTTTGCCACCTTCTCCTTCAACTCAAGTACCAACCGTTCAGCTGTTTTCTTGCCGATACCGGGAATGGCTGAAAGTTTATGCAGATCACCCTGCATCAGAGCTGCGGCAAGCTGGGGAGGCTGGATGTTTGAAAGTATATCCCGTGCCAGTTTGGGACCGATACCGGAAACAGAAATCAGCAGCTGAAAGAATGATTTTTCTGTGCGGGTACGAAAACCATACAGTTGAATCGCATCCTCTCGCACACTGGTATGGATATGCAGTGTGGCACCACCTTCTTCTGGAAGTTCATAGTAGGTGGAAAAGGGGATCATGACCCGGTATCCAACTCCATGGACATCAAGTATGACATGATCAGGCGACTTATAGGCGATCTGACCGGTTAAGAGTGCAATCATGGGCGGTAATTCCTCCAGGAACTGTTGCGTTGGCGGGAGCTGCTTGAAACTGGGCCGGTACGACTAAACAAGGCATAGGAATTGATATGGCAGACAGCAACCGCCAAGGCATCGGAGGCATCAGCCTGGGCCACTTCCGGTAACCCCAACAACGCCTTTAGCATCTTCTGAACCTGCTCCTTGGCTGCCTTGCCCTCCCCAACCACTGCTTTTTTCACCTGTAATGCCGTATACTCAAACACCGGCAGACAGCCATGCACCGCAGCAGCAATGGCGGCACCGCGAGCTTGCCCCAGCTTGAGAGCAGAACGGACATTGGTAGAAAAGAAAATATCTTCCACCGCTACGACTTCGGGCTGATACTCGTTAATCACAGTAGAGATACCTTCAAAGATCAGCTTGAGACGTCCGGGAAAGTCATCCGCCTTATCCGTAAAAATAGCCCCGTTGTCAACATGGATCAGACGGCTTCCCTGCTGCTCCACCAGCCCGTAGCCGGTAATACGGGAGCCGGGATCAATCCCTAAAACCCGCATCCGCCACCATTTTTCCTATGATATTTCTGATGGTACTCTTCTGCCTGCCAGAAGGTGGCAGCGGGCACAATCTCGGTTACTACAGAGCGCTGGTATCGACCGGAATGGTCAAGGGCATCGCGTGATGCCTCAGCAAGCTGGCACTGTTGTTCTGAATGAAAAAAAACAGCGGAACGGTACTGACTGCCAACATCAGGCCCCTGACGGTTCAGCTGGGTTGGATCATGGGCCTGCCAGAAGATCTTTAACAACTGTTCATAGCTGATAACCGATGGATCAAAAGCTACTTCAACCGCTTCAGCATGACCGGTAGTACCATTGCAGACCTGCTGATAGGTCGGGGCATCAGTTGTTCCGCCTGTATACCCTACCCGTGTGGATATAACACCGGGTTCATCGTAAAAAGCCTCTTCAACGCCCCAGAAACAGCCCGCAGCAAAGGTTGCCGTATCCATACACACCTCTCAATAAAAAAAGGGGGCTGAAGCCCCCTTCTCATTACATCATCTTTTCCATCTCATCCGCCGATATATCAAAGTTTGCATACACATTCTGAACATCATCACAGTCTTCTAGTCGATCCATCATCTTTAACATACTTTCAGCCTGTTTTCCTTCAAGGACAATCTGCGTCTGAGGGATCATGGTAACTTCAGCGCTTTGATGTTTGAACCCCTTCGACTCAAGGGCGTCCCTAACCTCCATAAAACCGGAAGGTTCTGTAATCACTTCAATTTGTTCATCAGCCTCAACAACATCCTCTGCACCTGCTTCAAGGGCAGATTCGAACAGCTGATCGAAATCAACCGACTTGTCGTACAGAATCAATCCTTTTTTATCAAACATCCAGGCAACACAACCAGCCTCCCCCATGTTACCGTTACACTTGGTAAAAATACTGCGGACATCAGAAACCGTGCGATTACGGTTATCGGTCATCACCTCAACCAACACCGCTACGCCGCCAGGACCATAGCCCTCATACACGATCTCTTCGTAGGTAACCCCCTCCATGCCGCCTGTACCTTTTTTAATAGCCCGCTCAATGTTATCCTTGGGCATGTTTTCACCCTTGGCTTTGTCAATGGCTGTTCTCAAGCGGGGGTTGGCAGCCGGGTCGCCGCCGCCCAGCTTTGCTGCCACCGAGATTTCCTTGATGATTTTGGTAAAAATCTTACCGCGCTTGGCATCAGCTGCGCCTTTTTTGTGTTTGATGGTACTCCATTTGTTATGGCCCGACATGTTCCTGCTCCTTAGACATGAAATCTGTATCTGTTTTGTAACAGAATTTGATTTATTATCATGGGGTATACTGCCTGTCCAGCCAGAAATTGGATCATGATGTTTAATCGAAGCCTATACCACAGTCATAAATAGAGAACCAGGCACCAAACAGCAATTACAAATCACCTTGACAGTCTCGCCAGGAATTATGTATAAGGTTAATTCTTCAAAGTCAATCAGGCGACGTAGCCAAGTGGTAAGGCAGAGGTCTGCAAAACCTTTATTCAGCGGTTCAAATCCGCTCGTCGCCTCCAAATGAAACAAAAGGGGTTAGCTCAAAAAGCTAACCCCTTTTGTTTTATCATGCAACCTTTCATGTAATCTATATTCTGCATGCAACCTTTTTTTGAGAATCAAATCAGCTGCCGAGTATAACAGTTAATTGTGCTGATATTGGTGGCGGCGTATCGTTTCCCTCATGCATGAAAACACCATACATCACGCCAAAAGCCGTGTCATGTATGGCGGAGGCAAGGGCGTCTGGATAATATGACAATCAAAGATCCAATGGGCTCTTAGGTTCCTTCACCGTTCTGACCGGTACACAGTGGGTGTAAATCATGGTGGTCTTCAGGCTGGAATGCCCCAGAAGGTTCTGAATCACCCGGATGTCATACCCGGCCTGTAGCAGGTGGGTTGCAAAAGAGTGACGAAATATGTGAGAGGTAACTTTCTTGGGGATCTTTGCTCTGCGCACGGCATAATAGAGCGCCTTTTGCAAATCTGATTCATGGAGATGATACCGACGCCGTTCACCGTTCTCTGCCACCGTCAGCGTCTTCATAGGGAAAAACCATTGGTGGATAAACTCCTTCGGTGCTTTGGGATATTTCGCTTCAACAGCATCATCCAGAAACACCCCGTCATACCCCTCAGCTATATCCCGGTCATGCAATTCGCTTATCACGTTAATCTGCGCCTTCAGTTCTGCCAGAATAGATTCAGGCAACGGCACGGTACGGTCTTTTTTCCCCTTGCCGTGAACAGTAAGGATATTGACATCAAAATTAAAATCCTTCACCCGCAGTTGAAGGCCCTCAAAGAGCCTCAGACCACAGCCAAACAGTACTTTAACCACCAGATTGTATGGATAGGAAAGTTCTTTAAGGATAGCATCAATCTCTACACGAGAAAGAACTGCAGGAATATAAAGTGATTTCTTCGCTCGCGGCACATCACGCAGTTCGCCAAATTCTCTTTTCAGTCCATGGCGGAAGAAAAACAGAAGCGAATTAAAAGCCTGATTCTGGGTAGATGCCGCAACATTACATTTAACTGCCAGATACGTCATATACTCTTTGACATCAGCAGTAGTCAGCTCCTGAGGAGATTTGTCTTTCAGAAAGCGTTGAAACAATCGGGACCAGTTAGCGTACGTTTTCAGGGTCTTTCGTGAATAATGGCGGACTTTAATTTCTGCTGCCATGGCTGCCAAAACGGCATCCCATTCAGGGGATCTGGATTTTTCCTGGTAGCCTGCCTCCGTATACTGTGAGGAACCAGATCTTGATGAACTTTGCTGCAATTGAGCAGATTGTAGCTTGGGAGCAATCTGCAGATCTGAATCGTTTTCAGGTGAATCGGCTTTTGTTTCCGGCACTTCGTTACGTGAGACAGTTGCTTGTAATGAAGTAGCTTTGTCGTGGCGTATCATCTCAAAATAGAGAGATATTGCATGGGCTGCCTGCTCCCGTTGCGCCTTACTCTGTTTTTTCTCTTGTAACTTTTCACAAAACAGCCGGACACGATCAGAGTTGGCGGCAGGCACCGGGTATTTGTCGCAAAAATCAAGGTAGTACCGAAGCCACTTTTTATACTGCACCTGATCAATGGCAGAAATACCGCGCTTACCAATATACATGCAATACCGAGTAAAAACCTCATTCGGGATAAGAAACATGGCAACCCTTTTGACAATTGTTGGAATCGATGTAAATAGTATCCATAGATAGAGAGACAAAATTGTTTTTTTGCCTGCCTCAACACAACCTGACTGTACTAAGTAACGCAGAGATACTAGGGGTGTTGGCCATATCAGCACAACATACTTCATAAGAATGTTGGCCAACATGACTTTTATATTAAGTTTAGTATGTTACGTCAATGCCATTTTAAGTAATTTCAAAGATTAACTGGTTTGATGGTATATTGGCCGGATCTGATCAAATACGAGTTAGGCAAAATCTAAATAAACCGAAAAACCGAATAGTGCTCCTACGAGAGTACAATTACCCAAGAGGAGGAATAGCATGAATACATGGCACTCACTGGAACTAGGCAAAGGAATCGAAGCGTTTGATCTTGGCAACAAAATACAAGATGCATATATGCCGTTATGCGCTGCCGCTGGTTGCCCAAAAGATATGGCGGTATTTGACTTGTGCGATAAAGACACAAATGTGACCACTTTCTTTTTTACCCCTTCAGCTCACGTATTAGCAAAAGTTTTCAACGCCAAGCCATGCGAAAAACCATCAAGCCCCGATCTTGGTTTGTACGTCGGCGACGCATCCTGTTGGGATATCTTCTTTCCCAATATCGCCTTGGAGAGAAAGCAATAAGTAGAAGAAAGATGAAGCTTTGTTTATCATTATGGTGCCTTCAGGAAATCCTTCTGAATAGCCATTCATCCACAATTTATATTCATGCCCCTCTTTTGTGACTAATCTGAACAAAAGAGGTGGTTCAGATATAGCCTTACGTAATGTTTCTTTGAAAAGGTTGTCATCGTGTTTTGTTTTATCCATTTAGCAACATCTCTTTCTGCCCCCGAAGAGGCTGGAATACCTAACCAACGCCTTAGACCCGCCCAAACCCGGCGGGTCAAGGCTCACCCCGTTGAATTGAGGAAAAAATAAAAATGCAAATTGATAAACCAACGTGGAGTTTGAAAAATGTTTGCCCTATCTGCGAACAGGGAGCAAGTCTTGTCTTAATCGCTTGTCCAGAATGTGGACATTTAGCAGTCGAATGCGCCGAGGAAGGAACGTTTTTCCCGAATCCTTTCCAAGTGGTTAACGTCTCGATGATTGAAGGAAAGCCTCAGAAACAGATAGAGAAATGCCCAAAATGTGAAAAAGGCGAAATCTCTAACTTTAAGCCAGCCACTGCAGAGCAAATCCAACAAGCAGGTTTCACAAAAGACCAATATGAATAGGCGATTCAACACGCCACTAGAGCCGACTCGCTGACGCTCTCGGCTCAGCGGCAAAGCCGTTATGCAGGAGAATTTATGGAAATAAAAATTGTACAAACGACAGGAGTCGAGGTCGATGAAGGTGGCTGGAAAGTTGACCTGGTTGCCATAGAAGATTTTATGAATGCTGCTCTAGCTGATAAAAGCTTTGGAGAATCAGTAACCACCTTCTATTACGGCTTTGAATTGTTTGACTTTGAAGGCCAGTTTAAAGAATGGTTTGATAAAATCAAGGATTACTCCAGTTACCGTCCTAAAACGAAGGGATTGGTAGTAAATGATCAAATTGATTTTGGAACGGCTAAGTCACTTTGTCGTGCGGACCAACTCGAAATTGTAAAGGCATCCATTCTTAAAACTATTACGAGAGTCGGATCATTGAAACGAAAACCGAAGGATTTTGATTATACCAAGTTCCAACAGGCTGTTGAGGAATTGCTTCTCCAATATGTCCAGCCTGAATAGCATAACCACGTCGTTAGACGCCGCCCCAAAAGACGGGCGGGTCAACGCCGACCCCGTTGGTCAAAGGCAGAAAAGGCGAAAAAGCCGGAGTAGTGGCGTTTCGTGGCGTCGGTGGCGGGACGGGAAAAAGAGTGTCTGAGTGCCGCAAACATGCCGGAGAAGTAAGCTGGTGGAGCAGTGAGGAAGAAAAACTTCCCACCAGCCCGGAAAGTATCTGGCTTTGCGGGTTTTTGCCGGAAATGAAGCGAGGAAAAAACCGAAACGGCTATGCAAGGCGAAAAACCGCGAAAAGTCGCTGAACCTCTGGCGCTCTGAATTGCGGGGACATTGGAATGATCGTGGAGCCGCCACCGAAGTCAAAAGCCAAGTTTTGCCGGTTTCATGCTTTTTGCCGGAGAAGTTGCTTGGTGAAGTAGCAAAGAAGAAATTCCCACAAAGCCAGGAAATATCTGGCTTTGCGGGTATTTGCCGAAAATGTAGCGCGGAAAAACCGGAATGGCTATGAAAGGCGAAAAACCGCGAAAAGCTTCTGAGCCTCTGGTGCCCTGAATTGCGGGGACATTGGAAGGATTGTGGAGCCGCCAGCGAAGTAAAAAGACAAGCTGGAAAAGAGAAAGCGGCGGAAAGTAACGGAGCCGGAGAAGTCGCTGGCATCAACTGTGGCACGTATAGCCAGAAAAACCGAAAAGAAATTGTCGCTGGAGTAACCTGGCGGAGTTGAAATTAAAAGCGAGCCCAACAATCGGCACGACCCGCCGAGGGCGGGTCAGCCTCAGCACCGTTTCACTGAACAAAGATAGAGCGTTTACTTTTACCTTTTGTCTTGATCGCGTTCGTTCTTCTCTTGATAAATAATGTATTTACGGATCATATCAACGTCCAGGCCGACGGTGTCTACACAATAACCATTCGCCCAAAAATGATTGCCCCAATAGGGGCGCTCACGAAGGTACGGAAACTTCTTGAACACACGGATCGCTGTCTGGCCCTTCACTGAGCCCATGAAATCTGAAATCGATACCTTCGGCAACACTTTAACCAAAAGATGTACATGATCCGGTTGCACATTCAGTTCTATGATCTCGCAGCCCAAACGACCGGCAAAGACGTGGATACAATTGAATACCTCCTCGGCAACCGGACCACGTAATACACGATAACGAAACTTTGGAACCCACACTATGTGATATTGACAGTGCCAAACTACGTGCGATAACTTCTGAAACCTGCTCATCTGCTACTCCTTTCAACTTGAATTGTGGGGACAACTCAAGCGATGGTTTAGCAGATGGGCACATTACAGGCAAAGCCAACGGACGCTGACCCCGCCCAAAGGACGGGGTTTTATAAGGCTCAATAAATGAAAAGAAAATTAGACATCTCACCCATCTCCCCTGCTGGTCCTGCAGCAGGAGGAACGGCAAAAATATCGTCTCGCTGCTTCCCAGAGGGTACGCATTAATGAGAACAGTCGCAAAGTATGTTGTGCCCATTGCCAATTTTGCGACGTTTACAGCCGCACTGTTGCTTGTTATAAAATGCTCTTCGCTTCCCTTACCGCCCTTGGTGAGCGGAACCTTCCTGGGTGAGTACTTCCTACCCTTCCGCGAGGTTAATAGCGAGTTATCGTCATTAGCGCTATCGGTCATCGCAGCGTATCTTTTTTACCTCATCAATGTTTACCTCCCAACCAGAAGGAATCGGACTGTTGCACTTCAGGCAATAAAGCCACACCTATCGATTCTTGTTTACCGTACATTTTGTCTGATCTGGGTCTATGAGCATCTCTCAGACAAGGTCCCCGAGAAGGACGTTCACCTCCTCTACAGGTGTTTCCTCAGTGACATAAAGAAGCGTGCCGATTATATCTTCCCTTTAGCGGGGCATCTGGAAATGGAGGCCATTGTGGTTGTCAACAACATCGTGATCAATAAGGAGAAATTCGCCATGTCGCACCAAAAGCTGGCGGAAATATGTCAGGGACTGCGTCGGGACATAGCGGCCCTAGTGTGGGCCATTGATCTCCCTTCTCCCTATGGTGAGGATGATAAATGGCTGCTGCGCGACGGAAAGCTCACCAACTTTAACCCGAACTCAATGCTCTTTAAATTCTTCGTGGCGGAGATGTGGACGTTCAAAAAAGTGGAGCTACAAGCGCGCCTAATGGAAATGGGATTGGATCGGGTAGTAACGGCGCCGTAAGGCCACTCCTCGTCAATATTAAGACTTAAATGTGGAGTTATCACCATCGGCACGACCGGCCCTCAGAGAATCAGGCTGGTCAGCCTCAGCTCTTTAGCTATTGAAATAATGATAAGTGAGGGAAGTATGAAGAGACAAACAAAAGCTGAAAGCACTCCAAGGAGCTTCAAGGATAGTTGGGCCTTTTGGGTTCTTGATAAATTAATCATCGCGATATTAGTCGTCGCTGTGACATCTGGATTTAACGTATGGGCTGAGAAAAAGAAGGTCATAAATACTGCAACAGTAGCTGACGCAACCAAGACCGTTGAAAAGGCAGGAGAATTGTGGAGTGCTGCTGGTGAATACAAGGCCTCACTTGAGCGCATCAATCGTCTGAAAATTCATAGAAGCATGTACAAAGATAATGATTCAAAAGTAATAGGGATTAACAAGGATGTGGAAAATGAAATAAAAAAGTCACAAGAACTTGAGGATAAATTGAACTCACTAATACGGAAGGAAGAATACTACATCGGAAAACAGATAGCAGAACACACTTTCAGGTATGTCCAGCTTCTAAAAGGATATTATAGACAGAGAGATGACCTAATGTTTGGCAATCATCCTAAAGGAATAGATCTATCTCAACAAGCTAAATCACTTGAGGAAACTGCAGATTATCTTTATAGGATGGAAGTTGACGTTGCCGCAATACGCACGTTGGCCTTAAAGCAACATGACAGCTAACAACTGCAGGACCCGTGAGGGAGATCGTTGAAGAGATAAGCAACAGATATGGCATATAAGATGTCCAACTAAGCGCGGCAGACGGTCTCCGCTTCGCTCCGCCGCTGCGCTCTCCCACGTTAGGTTGCTAAAAATGTGAATGGATGTTGGCGGTTAATGTACAAACGTGGTGGATTGCTTTAGTTGCTCAATTACCCATGCATTCATGCTTTTCCCGGCAATACGGGCGGAGGAATATATCCTACGGTGGAGGTCAGGCGGGATACGAACCATGAACTTACCAGTAAATGGTTTTTCCGGTTCATGGCCAAGTTGGGCGCAGAAATCAAGATAGTCTTCTACAGAATCATGAAAAGCCTGCTTTATTTCGGCTACTGTGGTTCCTTGAAATGTTATTACATCACGGGTGTTAACTACTTCACCGTGAAAGATTTCTGCTTCATCATCAAACTCGACTTTGCCAATATATCCTTTATATTCCATCATGGCTTTACACCTCCTGCCTCAAGAAATCTTCTTACCGAAACGACTGCACCTTTATCCGTTTCCTTTTGCGGGTGTGGTCGGTGAAAGGTCGCCTTTACGTCATTCAACAAAAACCGTACTCGTGAGCCGTTGCCTTCAAATCTTTGCGCTCCGACGGCTATAAGCAAAGACTCAATGTCAGACCATGCAATATTTGAAAGGGCTGGCTCAATGAATATTGCATCCAACGTCTTGCGGTGTTTGTTATTCATAACGAAATAGTATCATCAGGTGACACTATCATACAAGATAAAATTTGGCCCACATGCGGCCTGCAACCTAACGGCTCAATCAACTCTGACTGGCTTACTGTGTGCTGAATTTCACCAGTTTCTCAGTCGTCAGTTGGTCGGTTAGTCAGGCAGTATCGCTCCGGTGTCGCCAGCCGGTTATCTCGTAAACGTTAACAAAAAAGAGAAACACCACACCACAGCACCCATAGAGGAGTCTGTTATGCAACGCCTACTCACCCTGTTTGCCCTCCTGATTCTTTCCATGCTGGCCGTTATTTCCTCTGGTGCCGCACCTGTAGCATCCGGCCCCATACCGGTGCAGGTCACGGTGATGGCTGCCGAGACCAACAAGCCGATACCTGCAGCATCAATCGAGTTTCGGGAGAGTACGGGACCGGGCAGGGTTGTTGCCAACCTGACCGTGGATACCAACGGCAGCGGGACGGTCAGTCTTCCCAAAGGGACCTACTACTACCTGACCAGGGCTGCTGGCATGGGCACCACCCGCAACTACCTGTATCTGGATGGTCAGGAAAAGGCCGAGGCCAAGATCTGGCTGAACAAGGCCGCCGCCATTTCCGGGCGTTTAGTGGATAGTACCGGCAGACCGCTGGCTGGATTCAGGATGTTGGTTGACCGGCTTTTCAGCGCCACAACCGATGCAGGTGGCAGGTTCCATTTTGACAGCCTTAACCCCCGCG
>Ga0209373_10003499_pt1 | contig 14415 bp, 10 predicted proteins | sample Higcelweek5metaG_FD_187173 | JGI IMG/M metagenome (GOLD analysis project Ga0209373, IMG submission 187173) | Freshwater pond sediment microbial communities from the University of Edinburgh, under environmental carbon perturbations - High... | ecosystem: Environmental > Aquatic > Freshwater >...
GAAGGCTATTCTGCTGGATATGCAGGAGCTCCGATTACCAGTATGGAACCGGGAGGTCTCTATCTGTACGGATCACGCTATGAATCGGATGATCCGGTCGAAAGCCGCCGCACCCGGAGAGTGGCTTGTACCCATAAGGAAATGGTATACTCAGGCACCTGGACCGATGAACCCAATAAAGAGTATTATGAATCTATGGCCCGTGTATCATCTGAAAGCAAAAGCCAGGTTGAGTTTTCTTTCACCGGTACCGATATTTACTGGAGGGTCGTAAAGGGTCCGGATTGCGGGAAAGCGGATGTATATATTGATAATTCATTTCAGAAAACCATCGACTGCTATGCCACCCCCATGACTCCCTACCAGTTTGGATTCATCCGCAAGGGCCTCGATCCCACCCGTCCGCATGTCATCAAAATCATTGTGAAGGGCGAAAAGAATGACAAATCATCAGGCACCACCATCAAACACATGCTTTTTGAATATTCGGCCGAGAGCTATCGCGCATCCGACGGATTTTGCAACATGATGGGGAAAAACTGCTGGTTGTATCAACAGATCGATAGTGTTGGCTATTCTGATCTGGTTTTTAAGGATCCATTCTGGACAGGCAGCGATAAAACCGAAGTCGGATATTTCCACATGACTGCCGGAACCAAAGGTGCAGTCAGAAAATGGATCGCTCCTCATGACGGGAAAGTACATCTTGAATCTGTGGTTAGGTTGTATGAGGGCAGCACGGGTGTGCCTCTGGTCGAAATCAGAAAAAATAACAGGCCGATATGGCCTGTAAAACAGGTTGTTGCAGGTAAATCTTTCGCTCCCAATTTCACGCTGACGGTTAAAAAGGGAGATACCATAGAGTTTATCGTGAAAAACAAAAATTCAGATGCCGATGCAAAAGTTAATTGGGATCCTGCCATAACTTATCTGTGAATTTTGTAACTTGACGACTCTGTTGTGCTGTGTTCAGGCGGCAGAATCTGAATAAAATGAAAAGGTGGATCTTTCTTGGGATTTTGGCCGGTATGGTCTTGACTTGCTTTCCACAGGGAAGGATCAGCATTCAGCTGGGTAACCTGAGTAAAGTGGTGAACGAAGAGAACGGAGTGGCGCTTTTTTGTCCTGAAGCCCACGTGAGGTTCATTCTCTATGATCAGGAGATAATGAATTTCAAAATTACCAAAGAGATGCCACCAGTTGGAATGCCTGATGCCATTCAGCGAAAAACCGGGGGTAAACTGAACAAAGTGTCTGAAAGTCTTCGGGAAACAACCTATTCAACCGGCAAGTTATGCCTGACGGTGAGCAAAATGCCGATCAAACTCAAATTAATGGATGCATTGGGTCAGGTGAATGCTGTAGCAGACCCTGGGCATAAAGTGGAGCGGGTGATCTGGGAACCGAAACCGGTTATGAAAGGGATTCCGGCTTTGCCAGGATCGACTCTCGGGGGATCTGCGGTTACTGCCAATAAGCCAATAGGCTCATCCGATGATTTGTTGAGATTATCGAAAGCGCCGTAATCACTCGTCACTTGTCACTTGTCACTCGTCACTCGTCACTCGTCACTTCTAAACTGCAGATAAACCTTATCCTTCATCTCCTCATACTCCGCCTCCGCTTTACTGAGGTGCGTGATTCCTCCGCCACTCCGGTAGCGCAACCCTTCACCGGTTTGCTCGATAAACCGGATCATCACGGCACTGTCGAGGTTCCGACCGTCGAATACCCCGAAAATCCCGCAGTAATATCCGCGGGATTCAGATTCTGCCTCACGGATGATCTCCAGAGTACGCTTCTTGGGTGCCCCGCTTATGCTGCCTGCAGGAAGAAGCTCATTCAGGAGGTCTCCGATCCCGGAGGCAAAATCATCTGGCAAACGGCCCCGGATTTCAGAACTGACCTGCAAAATCTCCTTTTCATGCGTCCGGATACGTTCGACATACCTGTACCGGCTCACTTCAACATGTGTTGCCACCTTGCTCAGATCATTGCGGATCAGATCAACAATGGTCACGTGTTCCGCAGATTCTTTCGGATCGGCTAACAATGTATGCTCAGCATCCGGCAGGGCAGCATCAATCGTTCCCTTCATCGGATAAGAGTTGATGATACCGTTGTTGATCCGGATAAACGGTTCCGGTGAAAATACGACAAACTGTTCATCTACAAGTAGTTTGTATGGGGCCTTACTGAATTTGTATATATCGGACAGGGAAAGATCAGTAACAATGGGAGTGGGGAAAGTCAGATTGACCAGATAGGAATCGCCATGCCTCAGATGCTCCATAACCTTTTCAAAGGCAATCAGGTAATCGGAATAGGGAACTGGCTTTTTTTTCAGAAAGAATTCCTTGTCCGTTCCAATTTTACCGGCCGAAAAGAGATCCCCCGGCATAGTGAACCGGATAGTCCCAGGTAAAACGGATAAAGGATAAACCAACGGGCTAACCTCATCAAAATCAATGATAAACAAGAAAGGCTCCCGATTTCTTCCGAGGCGATTCAATTGATCTGTATAGTGTTTTGCCAGGTGCATTTTCCATTACATTCACCCGCAAAGGTAGAAATGGTAGCGTAATCGGAATAATTCAGGCAAACGATTATCTTTGGTTTGCGCCTAAATCGACATACCCATGAAACCCCGGATCGTGTACTTAATTTTTACCTGTTTCTTTTTTCTTTCCGGTCTCCGGTCTGCTGTCTCCCAGACTAATTCCGATAATCTCACTCTCTGGTACAAACAGCCCGCCAAAATCTGGGATGAGGCGCTTCCGATAGGTAACGGGCGTTTGGGCGCCATGGTGTTTGGAAATCCTGTGGAGGAGCGTATTCAGATCAATGAAGAGAGCATCTGGGCCGGATGCCCCGTGAACAATAATAACCCGGGAGCGCTCGCACATCTTGGTGAAATCAGGAAGGCGCTGTTTGAAAATCGGTTTCAGGATGCCTGGCAACTGTCGAAGGATAATCTGGTCGGTACACCACCAAGAATCCGGTCATACCAGCCTTTTGGAGATCTGCTGATCAAATACAGCTGGCCGGCTGCACCGGAAAACTATCGCCGGTCGCTGAACCTGAGAACCGGTGTGGTAACCACAGAGTTTACGGTTAACGGAAAGAAATACGCCCATGAAGTTTACACCTCTGTACCTGATAATATTCTGATTGTTAATATTAAATCACTTGACGGGGGACCGATAGATGCTCTGTTTACCTTATCCCGCGAGAAGGACGCCAATGCACTGATTACCCATAGTGACCGGTTGCTTCTGACCGGACAGATCATCGATTCACCCGATTCCCTGAGCGGCCCGGCAGGTGCACACCTGAAATTTGCCGGAGAGGCACGGATTGCACAAACCGGAGGAACCCAAAATGCCAGCGAAAACGGGATCCGGGTTACTGGTGCCAGGGAGGTGAATATACGGTTGACTGCTGCCACCGATTATTCCATCGATAAACTGAATTTTGACCGAACGATTAATCCAGTTGCCACTTGTGCTGAAATTTTAGATGCCGCTGCCGGTCAATCGATAACCGATCTGATGAAACGACATCTGACTGAATATCAGTCCATGTTCAACCGGGTTTTACTCAATTTGGGTGGATCGGAACTGGATTCATTGCCCACCGACATCAGATTGGCCCGGATGAAGGAAGGTGGTGAGGACAACGCGCTTATTGCGCTGTATTTTCAATATGGCCGGTATCTTCTGATGGGCTCATCGCGCGGTCCGGCAAAACTCCCGGCCAACCTGCAAGGGATCTGGAACAAGGAGATGAATGCTCCGTGGAATGCTGATTTTCATACCAATATCAATCTGCAGATGAATTACTGGCCGGCTGAGGTGTGTAACCTTACCGAAACCACACGGCCCCTCATCTCCTTCATGGAAAAGCTGATGGTTCCGGGAACAGTCACCGCCAGGGAGATGTATGGCACTGACGGCTGGGTTTTCCATCATCTGGTCGACCCGTTTGGCCGTACTGGCGTAGCTGATGGTGTTTGGGGAATAACCCCTTTAAATGGGCCCTGGATGACTTTCAGTGTGTACGAACATTTTCTTTTCACCCGCGATACGGCATTCCTGCGGAATGTTGCCTGGCCAATGATGAAGGGATCGGCTGAATTTGTGCTGGGCTATTTGGTGGAATCGCCTGATGGATATCTGGTTACCAATCCGTCGCACTCACCGGAAAATATGTTTTTTGTTCTCGGAGACAAGGAAAAATCAACCCTGACCTATTCCGCAACGATCGATATCGAGATACTCAATGCCCTGTTTGATTATTGCCGGGAGGCATGCTCTATACTTGGAACAGATCATGATTTTGCTGCCAGACTTGAAGCTGCACAGAAAAAAATGCCACCGGTCAGGATCAATTCAAAAGGGGTGATCCAAGAGTGGGTGGCCGATTATGAGGAGCCGGAACCCGGGCACCGGCACATGTCACATCTGCTGGGGTTGTACCCGCTGGGACAGTTTACCCCGGAAACCCCCGATCTGTTTAATGCCGCACGGGCAACGATCGAACGGAGATTGTCATTCGGCGGAGGCCAGACCGGCTGGAGTCGTGCCTGGATCATTTGCCAGTATGCACGACTGCTCGATGGCGAAAAATCCTATCAGAATATATTGACCCTGCTGCGAAAATGTACCCTCACTAACCTGTTCGATACCCACCCGCCATTTCAGATCGATGGAAATTTCGGGGGAACAGCCGGAATCGCCGAGATGCTGATCCAGTCGCATGGCGGGATAATCCGCTTACTCCCGGCTCTGCCAAAAGCCTGGAACGATGGTGAGGCCAAAGGACTCTGTGCCCGTGGCGGTTTTGTGTTCGACCTGAAATGGGCTGGTGGGAAACTGACCGATGTCAAGATCAGCTCTAAAACCGGCGGAACCGCAAAAATTGTTTATGCCGGAAAAGACCAGGAAATCATTGTTAAACCTGGAAAAACAGCACAGGTGAATTGGTAAAATGAGAGCCCGTCCATGAATTAACTATCTCCTGCGAAACAGCCTTTGATCAAAATCGAATGGCTCAGTTTTGATGATCCTGATCAGCCTCATGTCGGGATGTGATGGGTTGATCAGAAAGTTGAAATCGCCGGGAACCACTACCGACGGGACCTTCAGCACAAGGTGCTGGTTTCGCTTTACAAATTGATCTCCAACGTTTCGGGTGATTGGCGGAAAAGGGAATGATCGCCAACCTGGCGGGAGTTTTTCTATCTCTATCGTTAAAATTGGAACCCCATCCGGAATCATAATGGAAATCAGCCTATAATCAGATGGCAATAATCCCATCCCGGTATGAACCGCAATTTCGGTAGTGCAGAGTGCTCTTGATTCGCTGGTGTAAATCACGGGGATACCCTGACCGTTCCATCGGCCCCCGGCGATGCGGGCACCCATACCGGAAAGGTCGGTTGCACAGGCTGATTTTGATAATCGAAAAACAATCATTACAGAATGCCGTGTTCTATCCTGATCAGTTCGTTCCGGATCAACTGTATCCCCATGTAGCTATCAAGTAATTCCTTGGGCTTGCCCCCACCAAGAGCTACGTTAGGTATATTGAGCCAGGAATCAAGTTTCTTTTTATTGCCGAACACGGCGGTTGCCTGTTTGTAAAGCAGTATGATTCCGAGAATGTGTTCCGATACCAATGGATCGAAGGATTTTTCTTCTTTTTGATAACGCTGCAGGGTTCGTTCTGAAAGGTGCAGAAATCCGGACCATTCATTGATTGAAAAGGGGAATGTTTTTGTCAGCGCTACAAACCGGGGATATACGATTCCCTTTCGGGCCACTTGGATCAGATATAATGCATCATTTTCTTCAATGGATTCATAGGAGATCTGGCCGTCAGGGATTTTGTAACTCTTCATTGAACGGATTTTTAACAAAAATACGACAGTTGACGAAAAAAATACGACAATTGGCAAAATAAAAAAAGTACTTAAAGTATTTAAAGTACTTCGAGTACTTAAAGTTTACAAGCAGGGGCAACCAAGTCCTCCTTTTTACTGCCCCCTTTTCTGTCCTTCCCGCGAAAGCGGGAACTACCGTACCCTCCTTTGTACCGCACCCTTTTCTGTCCTTCCCGCGAAAGCGGGAACTACCGCACCCTCCTTTGCACCGCACCCTTTTCTGTCCTTCCCGCGAACGCGGGCACCACCGTACCCTCCTTTGCACCGCACCCTTTTCTGTCCTTCCCGCGAAAGCGGGAACTACCGTACCCTCCTTTGTACCGCACCCTTTTCTGTCCTTCCCGCGAAAGCGGGAACTACCGTACCCTCCTTTGTACCGCACCCTTTTCTGTCCTTCCCGCGAAAGCGGGAACTACTCGAACTGGAACAGCACCGTTGACAAATACCGTTCCCCGGTATCCGGCAACAGAACCACGATGTTTTTTCCTTTGTTCTCAGGGCGCTCTGCGATTTGCAGTGCGGCATAGGTGGCTGCCCCTGAAGATATTCCGACCAGCAAACCTTCGCTGCGTGCCAGTAAACGGCTGGTTTCAAAAGCATGATCATTGGAAACGGTAATGATCTCGTCGATAACCAGCCGGTTGAGCACCTCCGGAACAAAACCGGCACCAATACCCTGAATCTTATGCGGACCGGGATTGCCTCCACTGAGCACAGGAGAGTCAGCCGGCTCAACGGCAATGATCTTCACATTCGGATTTCTGGCTTTCAGCACTTCGCCGACTCCGGTAAGTGTTCCGCCTGTACCGATTCCCGATACAAAAAAATCAACCTTACCGTCAGTGTCCTTCCAGATCTCCTCGGCAGTTGTTTTTCGGTGTATTGCCGGATTTGCCGGATTTTTGAACTGTTGGGGGAGGAAAGAGTGGGGGGTGGTGGCAGCAAGCTCTGTGGCTTTCTGAATGGCCCCTTTCATCCCTTCGGTGCCGGGAGTCAAAATCAGCTCCGCCCCCAAAGCCTTCAGCAAATTCCTGCGCTCAATACTGAACGTCTCGGGCAAAGTAATGATCAGCCGGTACCCTCTTGCTGCAGCAACCAATGCCAGGGCGATACCGGTATTCCCGCTGGTAGGCTCGATAATCACCGAATCTTTGTTGAGGATGCCCTCTTTTTCAGCTGCATCGATCATCGCAAGCCCGATGCGGTCCTTCACGCTGCCTCCGGGATTGAAATATTCGAGTTTGGCAATAATCGTTGCAGATAACCGATGGTTCCTGTTGAAATTCGAAAGCTCCAGTAATGGGGTGTTCCCGATTAGCTCCGTTAAACTTTTTGAAATCTTTGCCATGATATTTAATTACTTATGTTGTTTGCTCAGATGTAATATCCGATGTGATCGATCCATCCCGATTGTTCTCACCGATGTGAATGGACCCGGTATCGAAATTATAATTTTGCCGGGAATGAATTGGAAGTTGTAAATGCGGGTTATTACGGTGCAAATATCGGTATCTCCAATCAATCCGGAAATACCCTGTTACAGGTATTTTTTTTATCTTTGATCGTGTCCCCGCACAAACCTGAATGACTATGAAAAGAGTATTTATTTTCATGATGGTTTCCTGTCTGATCTTCGGATGTGAGCGGAACCAGAAACCTGTGATTCTCGAAATCACCTGCAGCCCCGAAACCGGAAAGGCCGGAACTGTGTTTTCGCTGGATGTGCTGGCATCGGATCCGGATGGTACTGCGCTTACCTATATGTGGAGCGCCGAAGAGGGAACATTCAGCCCTACTCCGAATACGAAAGTGGTTAAATGGACATCGCCGGTCACCGGCGGAGGCAAAACCTATTCCCTGGGCGTTACGGCATCAGATGGAAAAGCTGAAACCTCCGGGCAAGTCCAGGTCGCCCTCGGGGAACCTGGAATCGGCGCGGTGGAGGGGCATATCTATTATACGAATTTCAATATCCCGATAGCCGAAGCTGTTGTGAAATTGGCCGATAAAACCACCACTACAGATGAAACCGGATATTTCATTCTAACCGATGTTACTGAAAATACCTATACACTGACTGCCGGTAAGGAGAGTTTCGGGACCTTTACTTCTACCATCAAAATCATACCCAATGATACGCTGACCATCACCGGAGAAATGACCTCCGTTAATTTTACGACCAAGCTCTCGGGCTATGTAATTGACGAGGATGATAAACCGTTGGAGAATGTTGAGATCACTGTTCTGTATGCGAACGGGAAGAGAAGCAATCTTGCCACAATATCTGATACAGATGGGTCATACCGGTTATGGTATATCCCTTTCGGAGAGTGGAAACTCTCGGTCACTAAAGAGCAAACCTTAGATTATTCTTTCTCTTATAAAACTGAATTATTGCAATTAAATGAAATTCAGATTGAAAAGAACCTGGTTTTGAATAAACTCAGCTTGACAAAAGAGTTCACCGATCCGCGCGACGATCATGTTTATCAATACAGAAGCATTGGAAATAGAACCTGGATGTTGGAGAACCTGGCCTACCTTCCTGAGGTAAATCCGCCTGATACTGTTGCTTCCCTGAATGCCTTGTACTATGTGTACGATTATGTCGGAACGGATGCGACAGCTGCCGCAGCAACGGCGAATTACAAGGAATATGGTGTCCTCTATAACCGATCGGCAGCCAAAACAGCCTGCCCGCCTGGTTGGGAATTGCCAGTTGACAACGATTTTTTTGACTTGGCTTTATATGGTTCCGTACAAGGGCTTAAATCTGAATCAGGCTGGTCAAATCATGGAAACGGTGACAATTCAAGCCGGTTTAATGCATTGCCAGCCGGAATAGTCACCCATCAAGGAGCCTTTTCTTCGATCTACGAGGCCACCTGGTTCTGGTCATCAAACATTATAGAAAACGAAGCTCCCTGGCTTTTTATATGTAATTATGAGAATGATGGGATATTTCATGTGCCTGGCTCTGCTAAAATGGGGGCCTCAATCAGGTGCGTCAAAAAATGATGATCAGAATATCTTTGTTCGTGTCCCCGCACATACCTTTATGACCATGAAAAGAGCAACTATTCTTATAATGATTTCCTGTCTGATCTTCGGATGTGAGCGGAACCAGAAACCTGTGATTCTCGAAATCACCTGCAGCCCCGAAACCGGAAAGGCCGGAACTGTGTTTTCGCTGGATGTGCTGGCTTCGGATCCGGATGGTACTGCGCTTACCTATATGTGGAGTGCCGAAGAGGGTGCTTTCAGTCCTACTCCGAACACGAAAGTGGTCAAATGGACATCGCCGGTCACCGGCGGAGGCAAAACCTATTCCCTGAGCGTTACGGCATCAGATGGAAAAGCTGAAACTTCCGGGCAAGTCCAGGTCGCCCTCGGGGAGCCTGGAATCGGCGCGGTGGAGGGTCATATCTATTATACGAATTTCAATATCCCGATAGCCGAAGCTGTTGTGAAATTGGCCGATAAAACCACCACTACAGATGAAACCGGATATTTCATTCTGACCGATGTCACAGAAAGTACCTATACACTGACTGCCGGTAAAGAGAGTTTCGGGACCTTTACTTCTACCATCAAAATCATACCCAATGATACGCTGACCATAACCGGAGAAATGACCTCCGTTAATTTTACGACCAAGCTCTCGGGCTATGTGATTGACGAGGATGATAAACCGCTGGAGGATGCTGAGATCACCGTCCTCTATATGAACGGGTACATCAGTGACCTGAAAACAACATCCGATAAAGATGGATCGTACCATCTATGGTATATTCCGTTCGGAGAGTGGAAACTCTCGGTCACCAAAGAACAGACCCTGGATTATTATTACTACTACGCGGCAGAGAAGTTGCAACTCAATGATATTCAGATTGAAAAGGATCTTATTTTAAAAAAACTCAGTTTGACTAAAGAGTTTACCGATCCGCGCGACCAACATGTTTATCATTACAGAAGCATAGGGAATAGAACCTGGATGGTGGAGAACCTGGCCTACCTTCCTGAGGTATATCCGCCGGATACTGTCTCCACGCTAAATGCCTTGTACTATGTGTACGATTATGTAGGAACGGATACGGCAGCTGCTGCTGCAACGGCGAATTACAAGGAATATGGTGTGCTCTATAACGGACCGGCAGCCAAAACAGCCTGCCCGACTGGCTGGCAATTGCCCGGTCAATATGATGACCCATACTCATATGAAGACTATTTAAACTACGGGGCTTCCGGTAAAATGCTGAAATCTGTATCCGGTTGGTTAAACCATGGAAACGGCACCAATTCAACCCGGTTTAATGCATTGCCAGCCGGAAAAGTCACCGTTGAAGGAGCCTTTTCCTCGATCTTCGAGGCAACGTATTTCTGGACATCATACGATTTAGCCTTTATGACTCCCTTACTGTTGGGACTGTTTTATAACGATGATTACTTAAAAGATATACGTGGCTCTGTAAAAATGGGAGCATCGGTCAGATGTGTCAAAAAATGGTGATCAGAACTTCCAGGCAACAACCCGGCTGACTTTCTGTCCCTGAGCCATATCAATGGTTTTCACCTCCAAAGCTCTGGCGATCTCCAGCGATTTATACACAGCCGGAAGATGCTCGCTCCTGGCGATGAGCGTTGAGAACCACTTACATTGCTTAGGTATCCTTGAACTCTGCTGGATCATGCGGCGTACAAAAGCTTCCTCTCCACCGGCATAAATGAGTTCCACGTTTTGACCGCCGAAATTCTGAACGGCCCGTTTACCCGTGTTTCCGGGATTGAGATTGTGCAGCTTCCGTTTAGTGGCCGCTGCAGCCTCTTCCAGCGAGGAGTGAAAAGGAGGATTGCAAACCGACAGGTCGAACTGCTCCCCGGGCTTAATAATCCCCGTGAAAATATCAGCAGCTTTGGGCTGCAGGCGTAATTCAACCTTTCCGTGCAGTACACTGTTCAACTCCACAATCTTTCTGGCTGACTCGATAGCTACCGGATCTACATCGGTACCCACAAAGCTCCATCCGTATTCCCTGCTTCCAATAATCGGGTAAACACAATTGGCTCCAACTCCGATATCCAGAACCCTGACCTGCTCACCCCGAGGGATTTCCCCGCCATTTCCGGATGCCAGCAGATCGGCCATGTAATGAATGTAATCGGCCCGGCCCGGAATCGGCGGACAGAGATAATTCACCGGAATATCCCAGTCGGTGATGCCGTAAAAATGCTTCAGCAATGCCCGGTTGAGCGCCTTAACCGCATCAGGATTGGCAAAATCGATGGACTCATTATTGTACTTATTGACGGCCACATATTTGGCCAGTTCCGGGCAACAGGCGGTCAAAGCCTTGAAGTCGTAGCGGAACCGGTGCGGGTTTCTGGGATGAAGGCTCGATTTTTCCTGAGTTGCCAGAATGATTTTCTTTACCATGATTGATCGTTAAGCTAAATGACAAAATTAATTACATTACTCATATCCAGAGAATTATCGATCAACCGGATTTTATCCTGATTAATAACCAGCGAATAAGGTTCAACGGAATGGGTCAGCCAGACATTGCCGCCGACAACGGAGTGATGCCCGATAAAGGTTTCTCCGCCAAGTATCGTGCACCCGGCATAAAGGGTTACATGATCCCCGATGGTGGGGTGGCGCTTGATCCCTGCGCAGCTCTTGTTTACACTCAGCGCCCCGAGCGTGACGCCCTGGTAAATTTTCACAGAGTCGCCGATAACCGTGGTTTCCCCAATCACAATACCGGTACCGTGATCAATGCAGAACGATCTTCCGATAGTTGCCTTCGGATTAATATCGATTCCGGTTTTTCCATGGGCAAACTCGGTGAGCATGCGCGGAATGAAGCGTATCCCGAAACGGTCAATCTCATGGGCAATCCTGAAAATCAGTATCGCATAAAAGCCGGGATAGGTCAATACAACTTCTTCGACCGACGAAGCTGCCGGGTCACCATCGTTAATTGCCTGGGCATCAGCAGTCAGGGCTTCATATAATTCCGGAAGCCGCTCTCTGAATTCCATCGTGGTTGCATGTGCGTCGGATACACCTGAATCGTATGATTTCAGGATCTTTTCCAGCAAATCAAGAACTCCGTTCAGGCACGACTCCTCACAGGGCAGCTGATCCTCCGACAAAATCGGAAACAGATACTCGGTGAGATCTTTGGCAAAATGGCAAACCTCACTTTTTACAGGTACCTTGCCAACTGCATGAGCCTTATATTGCCCGCGGTTTTCAATGAATGGTTTATCCATGATATTATTTGGTCATCATGAAGGTGATTTTCCCACCATTGGCTATTTCGGCATGGGTCAGATAGTCGCGATTGATTGCCTTGCCGTTGATAAGTACCTTTTTAACATGTACATTTTTGGGCGACTGGTTGACAGCTTCGATCTCGAGGGTTTTTCCGTTTTCGAGTGTCAGGGTAGCTGATTTGACCATCGGACTACCAATAGAGTACTGATCAGAACCCGGACAAACCGGATAAAATCCCAGCGCACTGAAAATGTACCAGGCTGACATCTGACCTGCATCATCGTTGCCGCAAAGCCCATCCGGAGCATCGTGGTACATGGTGTCCATGATCATCCTTACCCGCTCCTGTGTTTTCTGCGGAGCTCCGGCCCAATTGTACAAATAGGGAATGTGGTGGCCGGGCTCATTGCCCTGCACATAGTTCCCGATCAACCCGTCACGGGTGATATCCTCGGTATTGGCAAAAAATGAGTCGTCCAGTTTCATGGTAAACAACGAATCCAGATGTCTGACAAATGTTTTCGGTCCGCCCATCATCTGGATCATCTTATCAACCTGATGGGGAACAAATAAACTGTATGTCCAGGCATTTCCCTCGATATACCCCTGGTCGTGCGTGGCCATCGTGCTAAACTCCTTCTTCCAGGTGCCGTCGGCAAGCTTCGGTTGCATAAAGCCGGTGGCTGCATTAAATACGTTTTTGTAATTCTCTGACCGGGCCTTAAACTGTTCATATACTGCCTGATTTCCAGTCTTTTTGGCAAACTCGGCAATGCACCAGTCGTCGTAGGCATATTCCAGCGTCTTTGAAACCGATGAACCGTTCTTGTCTTCAGGAACATAACCCATAATCATATAATACCCGAGCCCGTCATATTTACTGTAAGAGGCCGTATTGACCATCGCCTTCAGCAGTTTGCCGGGATCCATATCGAGATTGCCTTTGAGGTAAGCGTCAACCAGCACGGGAACGGCGTGATAACCGATCATGCACCAGTTCTCATTGCCGTAATGCGACCAAACAGGCAGCATTTTATGCACACTCTGATCGTAATGGGCCATCATCGATTTGGCCATATCGGCATTGCGTTTGGGCTGGATGATGTTGAACAGCGGATGCAGCGCCCGGTAGGTGTCCCACAAAGAGAATGTGGTATAATTGGTGAACCCTTTAGCCTGATGATCGTTCTGATCGAGCCCCCGGTACTGACCATCGATGTCCATGAAAGTAGCCGGACTGAGGAAAGCATGATACATTGCGGTATAAAAGACCTTTTTCTGGGATTCGTCAATGGTTTCAACCTTGATTTTACCCAGCTCCGTGTTCCAGGCGGTCTGGCTCTTCTGCCGGATGGCATCGAAATTCCATCCAGGTGCTTCGGCCAGCAGGTTTTTGATAGCTCCGGTAGTGCTGACGGGCGACAGGGCAAACTTCATCGTGATGGCTTCGCCTTCTTTCACATCGAAATCGAACCAGGTACGGATCTGGCGGCCGGCCATTTCCGGGAAATCCTTGGTTTCATCGAACTTTCTCCAAAAACCGCGGTAAACAGACTGGTCATATTTTCGCTGGCCGTAATGACTGATCGGCTTGCTGAAGGTCATGGCAAAATATACCGTACGCGTGCGGGCCCAGCCGTTGGTCTGGCGGTAACCGGTCACCAGTGTGTCATTCTCAACCCTCAGAAAGGTCCAGACATTCTTATCCGGATAATTATAGATACCCGACATCAGATCAAGCAGGATATGTGCCGGACCGGCTTTCGGAAATGTGTAACGGTGCACACCCACGCGGGTGGTGGCAGTCAGCTCGGCCTTGATTCCGTAATCTTCCAGCATCACTGAGTAGTATGCCGGTTCGGCTTTTTCGGTATCATGTGAGTATTTTGAACGGTAACCCGATCCCGGTTTATCGTCAGTGCCGGGGTTCAATTTGAGTGGGCCCTGGGTCGGCATAATCAGAAAATCACCCAGATCACTGTGACCGGTGCCGCTGAAATGCGTGTGGCTGAATCCGACTATGGTGGGGTCATCATACTGATAGCCTGCGCAGTAACGGTAAACCTCGCCGTTGTATTTGCCGTTAAGTTCATATCCGATCGTATCGGTATCGGGAGATAATTGCACAAACCCAAATGGCGCCGAAGCTCCTGGAAATGTATGGCCCATTTTGTAGGTTCCCGCCATCGGA
>Ga0209373_10003500_pt1 | contig 14413 bp, 9 predicted proteins | sample Higcelweek5metaG_FD_187173 | JGI IMG/M metagenome (GOLD analysis project Ga0209373, IMG submission 187173) | Freshwater pond sediment microbial communities from the University of Edinburgh, under environmental carbon perturbations - High... | ecosystem: Environmental > Aquatic > Freshwater >...
AAAAGTTCATCCGGGCTGCTATAGCCCATAATCTGCGCCATGGTGCGGTTGGCGTTGATCCATTCGCCTGTCGGCGCGATTTGGCAGATGCCGATGCCGGCGTTTTCAAAAATGGCGCGATATTTCTTTTCGCTTTCGCGCAGGGCGCGGGCCATCTTTTCTTCTTCGGCCATTTTGCGCTTCAGCTCATCGTTCGCACGGCGGAGCGATTGGGCGAGTGAGGTTACTTCGCTGCCACGTGAGCGTGCGATACGTAAATAGAGAATCAGAATGAGTGTTAAGCTGATGCCGATGAAGAGAACGGCATAGGGCAGTGAGGCCAAAAGCCATGCACTGCGAGCGGGAGCCGTTGTGAAGGCGAGGTTCCAAATTTTGTCTTCAAGAAGAATACGGCCACTGCCTTTGACTGGCGGGAGAAGCGGAAAGCGGCGCGCATTCGATTGAAGCGACAAAAACGGCGTGAGTGAAGCGTCGGTATCTTCAAACGCGGCGAGACGGATAATCTCGCCGTCTTGGACCAGCATGATAAGCCTGTCGAACAGGCGCGGCAGCGGCGTGAGCGAGACGATAATGGCGCTGGTCGTTTGTTGGCGCCCACGGGCGGGTCGCGCAATGGCAAGCCATTTATTATCTTGATGGTCATCGGCGGATAAAATGGACAGGAAGGGTTTGTCTTCTTCAAAAGCCAATTGCGCGAGCGGTTTGAGCAGCGGCATTTTGGCTTCGGGCGGTTCGCTCGCGCCTTCGTGAGAGAGGTTGAGGAGGAGCGTTTTCTCAGCCAAGCCACCAGCTTCGACCTCAAAGCGGTAAACGGCCTCGATGGTTACGGCGTTCTTTTGCGCTTGGTTTGAAAAGGCTTCGAGGGACTCTGGCGTGACCTGTTGCTTGGGGCCAAAAATTGCGGCAACGGTCTTGACGTACATCTGGTCTTTATTGACCTGACTCTGCAGCTCGTCAAAGGCGTCGCTGACGGCGGGGTTGGGTTGTTGTTCAAGGAGCCGCGTGACTTCTTTTTGCACCAGAAGAAAAACGACCAGCGTGACCACAAGGCAAATACCCGCCATCCCCCAGACGAAGAGGCGAGACGTTCCGACAAGTGGCGGTGCAGCCAGAGATGACGATGGTTGTGACATGGCCAAAAAGAGAAGCTCCTCAGCCTCTTTTATGGCGCCTAGACTGCTAAGATCGCGTTAACCGCAAAGGTTACGCAAAAAGCAATCTTCCTTAATGGTTTATTTAACACCTTTTATGAATAGCCATAAGCGCACGGCTCAATAATATTCAACCCAAGATGAAAGTGTGCAGTCTTTGTCGAAGTCTTCTCTGTAATACCATCCGGCAGGGACGATAAAGAACATGCCCAGCATATATCCTGTCTGGGGGATGGATTGCCCGGCGGCTTTGATTGTTGGCGGTGAAGTGGGGCCAATAAAAACGCCGGAGCCTTCACTGCCGTTGTTCGATGTACAGGATGTCCCAACAAACATGGTGGTGCCCGTCGTGTTTTGATAGACAGTAAAGGCAGCGCGGGAGGTATTAACAGCGTGTGCGGTTAGAGAAACACCGGAAGAGGTCATAGACTTCCACTTACAGCCACCACCGCTTGTACAGTCTTTCGCTCCATTTGCTGTGCTCAGCAAACAGGCCGCAAGTTCACTATGATTGTCGGCGAGCTGAGTTTCCCCCAATTGCGTACAGGTATTGCCAACGACGACAGGGGCATAGGCGTAGGCGTGCTGAATGTTTGCCATCACTAGGACGAGAGAGAGAAACAAACAGGCCCTAAGACTTTTTCCAAAAAACATCATGTTGTTTTTCTCCTGTTTTGGATAGCAACAGCCAAGGGCAAGGCAAAGCCAACGCCGTGAAAACGCTAACATAAAAAGATATCGTGTGCAGCTGTTTTTGGGGAATATGCGGCTGATGCTCTCATGAGCTTTCTTAAAAGGTTTATTGCCGTTCTTCCTGTTTTTTATAGTGGCGCATGTAGCGATCAGTCAAAAGTTCGGTTTTGACGATGATGCAAACGTCTGTGGTGTTGAATTGGTGGTCAAGAACCGCGCCATCGCCGACGTAGCCGCCAACGCGTAGATAGCCCTTAAGGAGCGGGGGTAGGCTGGCTTGGCCTTCTTTCGGTGTGAGCTTGATATTATTGAAGTCTAAATCGTTGAGCGCGGCCTCGGGGTCAAAGGCTTCGCGGGGCAGCATATCCATTTTCACATAAAGCTCAGGCAACGCCTTAGCGCGCAGGGCGGGCGGGGCCAGATGATGATGATACAAATAGGACAGGCCGATTTTATGTTCCAAAGGGTCGCTGCCATGCATACTCGCGCAGCCGAACATCAGTTTGATGTCATAGCGGAACATATAGGCGGCAAGCCCTTTCCACAGGATTTGCATAACAGTGCCAGAGCGGTATTCCTTTTCGATACAGGAACGACCAAGCTCAAGGATCTCGCCGGGATAGGCGATGAGCGGCGAAATATCATATTCACTTGCCGAATAAAAGGAGCCGTTCTTGGCCGCCGCGCCACGCCGGATGAGGCGATAGGTGCCGACAACCTGTCGGTCACCGGCCAAAGAGGTGTCAAGGACGAGGAGGTGATCGCACACATCATCCAGCGCATCGGCATCGCGGTGGGTTGCCAGCGCTTCTGGTGAAGGTTTGGCCCCATGTTCTTCATAAAAAACGCGATAGCGTAAAGCTTGAGCAGCATCGATTTCTGCGGGGGTTTGGGCGAGGCGAACTTGAAGCGTTCCGACGGATAAATCCCTGTCGAGAAGATCGAGAATGGATTCTGTGCTCATAAATATCCTCTTTGGGAGCAAAACAGGAGGAAGTCCTCTGCTCCGGTTGGGGTTAGAGGCTTATACCATAAGATGTTGCCAAGGGCTATGGCGAGAATTGTTTTAAAAACAAAAAGATAGGGCGAGGCTTTTGGACGGCCTCGCCCTTTTTGAAAACAAAGACAGCCAAATTTTAAGCGGCTTTCTTTTTCGGTGTGCGACGCGAGGTGCCCAGACCGATTTGCTTGGCAAGCTTGCTGCGTTGCTTAGCATAGTTCGGGGCGACCATCGGATAATCAGCCGGAAGATTCCAGCGCTCGCGATATTGATCGGGTGTCATGTTGTAGGCTGTCTTCAAATGGCGCTTGAGCATCTTGAGCTTTTTGCCGTCTTCGAGACAGACAATATATTCCGGTGCGACAGAGCGACGAACGGGGACGGCCGGATCCGGACGGACCTCGGGGGTGCCGGTTACGCCGGAAAGGCGCGAAAGATTTTGATGAATTGTGGTCATTAAAGCGGGCAATTCACCCGACGGAACAGAATTGTGGCCGACATAAGCAGAGAGAACTTGAGCGGTTAAAGCTAAAAGTTGGTCATTATTTGTCAGATCGTGTGATGATTTCTCGGTTGTTGTTTTGTCAGACATTTATCAACTCCTGCGCGTAGGTTTCATTATCATGTGAATAGAATCAACTTGGCTTTTTATGCGCTTTAGCTTTGTTTGCTGTCAAGGAAGCAATAAAGGCACACTAATCGTGCGCTTTCGTCGTCGCCATTATTTTGCCTTTTTTCGGCATTGCTTGCTCAGGCTTCGATGAGACGGCCCGCGTTCATTTGCACAACGCGATCCATGCGGGAGGCCAGCTCATGATTGTGCGTGGCCATCAAAAGGCCGAGGCCTTGGCTTTGCACAATCTCTTGAAGAAAGGCAAAGACGTGTTCGGCTGTATGCGGATCAAGGTTGCCGGTGGGTTCATCCGCAATCAATAACGCTGGGCGATTGGCCAGCGCACGCGCGATGGCGACGCGCTGTTGTTCACCGCCGGAAAGTTTGCTGGGGCGATGTGCGGCGCGGGCGGTTAGGCTGACAAGGGAGAGCAATTCGTCGGCGCGTTTGCCAGCGGTTTCTTTGTTCACACCTGCGATCATTTGCGGGAGCATGATGTTTTCACGCGCAGAGAACTCAGGCAGGAGATGATGAAACTGATACACAAAGCCAATGGCGCTGCTGCGCAAGGCTGTGCGGCCTTTGTCGGCGAGATGGGAGGCTTTTTGCCCGCCAATCAAGACTTCGCCGGAATCCGGTTTCTCCAAAAGCCCTGCGATTTGAAGCAAGGTTGATTTACCTGCGCCCGAAGGGCCGATGAGCGCCACGCGTTCGCCGCGCAGAACGGTCAAATCACATCCTTGCAAAACGTCGAGCCGACTATCGGCTTGACTAAAGCTACGGCAAATAGCTTGGAGTTGAAGCGCGGGTTTATTCATAACGCAGAGCCTCCACCGGATCGAGCTTGGCGGCGCGCCACGAAGGATAAAGCGTCGCAAGGAAAGACAAAGTCAACGCCATGAGCACGACTTGCAGAACTTCATGCCAATCGAGAACGGCGGGAAGATGCGAGAGGAAGTAAATCTCGGCGGAAAACAAATCGGTGCCCGTGAGTTTTTGGATCAGCTGGCGGATGGATTCGATATTTTTAGCAAAGGCGATGCCGAGTGCGCAACCAAAGCCTGTGCCTAAAACGCCGACGCTGGCACCGGCCATGAAAAAGATTCGCATGATCATGCCGCGGGTTGCCCCCATGGTGCGCAAGATGGCGATGTCGCGGCCCTTATCTTTCACCAGCATGATAAGGCCGGAGATAATATTGAACGCGGCGACCAAAATGATCATCGTTAAGATCAAAAACATCACGTTGCGCTCGACCTGCAATGCAGTGAAGAAACTAGCGTTGCTTTGCTGCCAATCCAAAAGGCGTGTGTTGGTTTGGCCTAGAGCTTCGATGAGATGCATTTTGATCGCGTCAAAGCGATGCGGCTGGGTCACAAAGATTTCAAGCCCCGTGACGCCGCCAAAGGTGTGGAAAAATGTTTTCGCGGCTTCGAGTGGCATGAAGACAAAGCCATTGTCATATTCGTACATGCCAACGTTAAAGATGACCGCGATTTCATAGGCTTTCATGCGTGGCGCTGTGCCGAAAACGGTTGCCTTGCCAGATGGCGCGATGAGCGTGAGTTGATCGCCAACATGCAAACCCAGCCGTAAGGCCATGCGTTGGCCGATAGCGATTTTATCGTCGCCGAAGGAGTCAAGGTTGCCTTCCGCGATGTGCTGAGAGATGATTTCACGCGCTTTAAAGAGCGCGGGTTCGATGCCGCGCACCATCGCACCCGAGGCCATGCCGTTGCTGCTCAAAAGGGTTTGGCCTTCGATAGACGGCGAGACGGTCAAAACGCCCTGCACTTTGCGTAGCGTTTCGGCGAGCGGTTCGTAATTATAAAGCGGGTTGCCATCAATGCTGTAAACATTGAGGTGTCCGTTGAGGCCCAGAACGCGATCAAATAATTCGGCGCGGAAGCCGTTCATCACGGCCATGACGATAATCAACGTTGCGACGCCCAGCCCGATACCCAGCAAGGAAAACCAGCTGATGACGGAGATAAACCCTTCCTGTCTGCGCGCGCGCAGATAACGAAGGGCGACCATGCGTTCAAAGGCGGAGAAAAGGGGCATAAGGATTCAGGGGCTAGGGGTCAGGATTCAGGGGTCAGGGGTATCTTTTTGTGTCTGTTTGTCAATTCAAAACCTACGCTAGGATCTATACAGAAAAGGGTTAACTAAACGGGATGCCCGCCTGCGCGGGCATGACGGATTTTTTGTTTTCGATCCATCTCTTCCTTCGTCACTCCCGCGAGGGGGGGGGCTGGGATGAAGCGGAGGCCTTTCCCTGACCCCTGAATGCTGACCCCTGACCCCTCATTCTTAGTATGCTCTTGCAAAAATCACTTCCTGCGTTGCGGGCTTGCCGGTCAGGACGCACACGCCTTGTTTGCCGTCTTGATCGAAAGGTACGCAGCGAACGGTGACGCCCAGCGGATCGAGTTTTGCCAGCGAGGCTTCATCGCCGCACCATTTGGCGCGGACAAAACCTTGGCCGCTGGTGAAGCTGGTGTCGCCATCCTTGCTGAAATAGGCTTCAAACGCGGCCCAATCTTTAATGTCGGTGACGGTGCGCGCTTTGCGCAGGGCTAGGGCTTCATCGAACAGGGCTTTTTGAATTGCGGTCAATTCTTGGGCCACATTGCCCGAGAATAAGGCGCGGTCTTCAAAGCGTTTGCCTGCTTCCAGCTTGTCGCGGCGCGTGACGCACACTTGGCGCGAAGCCAGATCTTTCGGCCCCACTTCGACGATCAATGGCGCGCCGCGCTTGATCCAATCCCAACGCTTATCGCCGCCCGGAATGTCGCGGCCATCGATTTTCACGCGGATCGGCTCGCCCTCATAGGTACCGGTGAGCAGATCGGCCTTGAGCTCTTCGCAATACTCCATGACGGCTTGGCTGTCTGTGCCATCGCGCAAAATGGGAACGATCACAATTTGCCACGGGGCGCAGCGCGGCGGCGTGCGCATGCCATTATCGTCGCCATGCGTCATGACCATCGCGCCGAGCAAGCGGGTTGAGGCGCCCCATGATGTGGTGTGCACATATTCCAAATTGCCTTCGCGGCTTTGGAATTGAATCGTGCAGGCTTTTGCAAAGGAATGGCCGAGATAATGCGAAGTGCCCGCTTGCAAGGCCTTGCCGTCTTGCATCATGGCTTCGATGCAATAGGTGTTGACCGCGCCGGGGAAGCGCTCGGCTGCGATTTTCTCACCGCAAATGACGGGAACGGCCAAAATATCTTCGGCAAAGGCGCGGTAAACTTCAAGCATTTGCTTGGTTTCGCGCATCGCATCTTCAAACGTTTCGTGCGCCGTGTGGCCTTCTTGCCAAAGGAACTCGGTCGTGCGCAGCAAAATGCGGGGGCGCATTTCCCAGCGCGACACGTTCGCCCACTGGTTCAAAAGCAAAGGCAGATCGCGATAGGATTGAATCCACTTGGCCATGGATTCGCCGATGATTGTTTCGGATGTTGGGCGGATGATGAGCGGTTCTTCCAGCTCGCCATCGGGCACCAGCTTGCCGTCTTTTTTGGTCAGGCGATGATGCGTGACAATCGCCATTTCTTTGGCAAAGCCTTCGACGTGGTCGGCTTCGCGCTGAAAATAGCTGAGCGGGATGTAAAGCGGGAAATAATAATTCTCATGCCCCGTTTCTTTGAAGCGGCGATCAAGGTCACGCTGCATTTGTTCCCAAACGCCATAGCCCCACGCTTTGAGAATTTGGCATCCGCGCACGCCGGACAGTTCGGCAAAATCGGAAGCGCGAACGACCTTTTGATACCATTCGTTATAATTTTCCGCGCGTGTGGGCGAAATGGCGGTTTTGGGGGCTTTGTTCGACATAGAAATGAACCTGTTGGTTTCTCGGTTTCAAAAGACGAAGGCTTTACGGCTTTTCTGTGGGCTTCATACAAAGCACTGCCAGATTATCTTGTTGCGCATCGGTGAGCGGCTTGCCGTTGAAAAAGACGGCCTCGCCTCGCACCGTGAGCGTGCCTAGATTTATATCGTTTCGCTGCATGGTGTTAAAGGGGAAAGCGCTTTGATCCAAATTTAGAAATTGGGACAGGTTGGCGGTCAGGGGGATGGTGATTTCCTCAGGCAGCTCGATTGTAGCGTTTCCCGGCAAATCGGCAGGGGCAACGGCCTTGCCATGAACGTCAAGATTGGGTTGATAAGCCACATCGGCACTGGGCGTATGTTTGGTTAAGGCGCGGCAAAAGCTGGGGTCGAGGGCGGGGGCCTCGGCGGGAGCGGGAAGGGGAAGGCAGAGAAAAAGCGTCATCCCGGCGAAGGCCGGGAGGTAGGAGGCTTTGCGGAAATGAGAGGCAAATAACATGAGTTCCTTTCGGCAAAGCTTCTTTGTTTAAAGCGGTTCGAACGGCACGGTCCACTGGATCCCGGCCTTCGCCCTACGGTCCCTACGGGGCTTCGGCGCGACAGGTCGCTGGGATGACGCTTTGTCCTTATCCTTCTAATCCTTTGCGCGCAGCGGTGAGGCGTTCGGTCATAGCGCGGGCTGCTGTGAGGCGCTCGTTATGTTCGTCGATCACGTCTGCTGGCGCTCGGCTTGTGAAGGCTTCGTTTGCCAGTTTGGTTTCAAGCTTTTTCGCTTCGTCGGCCCATTTGGCGCTTTCCTTGGCCAAACGTGCGCTTTCTTGGGCGAGGTCGATCACGCCAGCGAGCGGCAGAATAAACGTCGCTTCGTCCACAACGCCTTGCGCCGCGCTTTTCGGCGTTTCGGTGGCAAGGGCGATGTCGGCGAGGCGGGCGAGCTTTAAGATGATCGCTTCGTGCGTGTGCAGACGTTGTTGCGTTGTCGCATTTGCGCCTTTGATCAGCAGATGAAGTTGTGAGCCTGCGGGGACATTCAATTCCGCACGCGCACCGCGCACCGCTGTGATCAAACGCACGACCCAGTTCATTTCGTCAAGCGCCTCGCTTGCGGACGGAAGCGTTTCAAACGCGGGCCATGGTTGACGCATGAGCAGTGTGCCGTTGCCAACAATCTGGCCCCACAATTCTTCCGTTTCATAGGGCATGACGGGATGCAAAATCTTGACGATCTGCGCCAAAACCCATGCCGTTGTAGCCTTAGTTTCTTGCGAGGTCGCGCTGTCTTCGCTCAAAAGCGGCTTGGTGAACTCTAGATACCAATCGCAGAACACGTTCCAAACGAACTCGTAAGCCGAATGGGTCGCGAGATCCAAGCGGAAGGCATCAAACTGTTCGGCCACGCGCTGCGCGGCGGCTTTGGTTTCGCCGATGATCCATTTGTTGACAATGTGCTGCGCTGTGGCGGGATCAAAATCTTTTTGCCAGACGCATGCGTTCATTTCGCAATAACGCGCCGCGTTCCAAAGCTTGGTCGCAAAGTTGCGATTGCCTTCGATGCGGGCGGGTGCCAGCTTGATGTCGCGGCCCGGCGTGGACAGGTTCGCGAGCGTAAAGCGGAGCGCATCGCAGCCATATTTGTCGACCATGTCCAAGGGGTCCATCACATTGCCCTTGGTTTTCGACATTTTCTGGCCCTTTTCGTCGCGGACAAGGGCGTGGATGTAAACCGTGCGGAACGGCACGTCCTTCATCACATAAAGGCCCATCATCATCATGCGGGCGACCCAGAAAAAGATGATGTCAAACCCTGTGACAAGCACATCGGTCGGATAGTAACGCGCCAGTTCAGGCGTTTGCTCTGGCCAACCGAGGGTCGAGAAGGGCCACATGCCCGACGAGAACCACGTGTCGAGCACGTCAGGGTCGCGTGTCAGCTCGGTCTTTGTGCCATAGGCTTTTTCAGCTTCGGCCAAGGCTTCTTCTTCTGTTTCGGCGACAAAGGCTTTGCCATCCGGGCCATACCAAGCTGGGATTTGATGGCCCCACCATAATTGACGCGAGATGCACCACGGCTGAATGTTGCGCATCCATGCGAAATAGGTGTTTGTCCATTGTTCGGGCACGAATTTTGTGCGGCCTTCTTCAACCGCTTTGATGGCCGGTTCGGCAAGCTTCTGCGCGTCGCAATACCATTGTTCGGAAAGCCACGGCTCAATCACAACGCCAGAGCGGTCGCCATGCGGCACGGCATGGACGTGCGGCTCGATCTTTTCGAGAAGACCGAGTTCTTCCATATCGGCCACGATGCGTTTGCGCGCTTCGAAACGGTCAAGGCCGCGATAAGGCTCCGGCACATCGTTCGTGAGATGCGCCGTTTTGTCGAGGATATTGATGAGCGGCAGCTTGTGCCGTTTGCCGACTTCGAAATCGTTGAAATCATGCGCGGGGGTGATTTTCACCGCGCCGGTGCCTTTTTCCGGATCGGCATATTCGTCGCCGATGATGGGGATCAGGCGGCCAACCAGCGGCAACACGACAGTCTTGCCGATGAGGTGCTTGAGCTTTTCGTTTTCGGGATGCACCGCGACAGCCGTATCGCCCAACATCGTTTCCGGGCGCGTTGTGGCGATGGTGATGGTTTCAGCTGAATCTTTGATCGGGTAGGTGAAGTACCAAAGATGGCCTTTGATTTCCTTTGATTCCACTTCCAGATCCGAGACAGCCGACAGCATCTTCGGATCCCAGTTCACAAGGCGATTGGCTTTATAGATTAGGCCGTCGTGATAGAGCTGGACAAAAACTTTGTTCACCGCGCGGTTCAGTTCGGGATCAAGCGTGAAGCGTTCGCGCGGCCAATCGAGCGAAGCGCCTAAGCGGCGGAGCTGACGCGTGATCGTGCCGCCGGATTCGGCTTTCCAAGCCCAAACTTTTTCTAAAAACGCCTCGCGGCCCATCTCACGGCGATCAAGCCCTTTGGCGATCAGCTGACGCTCGACGATCATTTGTGTGGCAATGCCCGCATGATCCGTTCCCGGTTGCCAAAGCACATCGCGGCCACGCATGCGTTGATAGCGGACAAGCGTATCTTGAATGGTAAAGGTGAGCCCATGGCCCATATGAAGGTTGCCCGTGACGTTGGGCGGGGGGATCATGATGCAATAAGGCTCGGCTTTGGAGGTGGGATTGCACGCAAAAGCGCCGGATTGCTCCCAAAGCGGGTAAAGTTTGCTTTCCGTAGCGGCGGAATCGTAAGTTTTTTCAATGGACATACAGAACCTATTTTTACTAACTGGCGTTGGCGAACTTATTTACGCGTCATCCCCGCGAAAGCGGGGATCCAGGGGGCTTGGAAACCAAGTTTCGTTTTTGTGGCCCTGGATGCCCGCCTGCGCGGGCATGACACTGTTTTTATAGGCTCAACAGCGCCATTCATGGATTGTTCATCTCCTAGAAGATAAAACGGAAAGACTGTCCGAGTCCATCGGGAAGAGGAAGAAACATGACCTATCAGGCCCCTTCACACGCAGAAATGCTCGAAATTCTTAAGAATGTGCGCACGATAGCTCTTGTCGGCGCGAGCGATAAGCCGGAGCGGCCCAGCTATCATGTGATGCAGTTTTTGCAAAGCCGGGGGTATCGGGTCATTCCGGTTAATCCGGGCTTAGCGGGGCAGGCGCTTTTGGGCGAGCCGGTTTTTGAATCCGTCAGCGTCATTCCCCAAGCGGTCGATATGGTCGAGATTTTCCGCGCCAGCGAAGCGGTGGGGCCGATTGTGGACGAAGCGATTGAAAAAGGCGCTGCGGTCATTTGGATGCAGCTTGGCGTGATTAATCCTGAAGCGGCTGAGCGGGCGCTGACCGCCGGGCTGAAGGTTGTGATGAACCATTGCCCTGCGATTGAATTGCAGTAAATAACCAAAAAGGCGTATTTTGGGCGGTGAGGACGGTTCTTTTTCTTCAAGAAAAAATCTTGTCATCCCGGAAAACCCGAAGGGTTTATCCGGGACCCAGAGTCATGAGGGGAGAATTTAGGGGGCAGGTGTCAGGATTCAGGGGTCAGGGAAAGTTTTTGCTTTCTTTCTTTTTTTGTCATCCCCGCGCAGGCGGGGATCCAGGGTCGTGAGCACCGGCGCTTATTCAAATGACTGAAATCGTCCCGCGACAGGCAAAATTTTGTATTCCTGAGCCAACCCCTCCCCTCGCCCCTCCCGCAAGGGGAGGGGAATAATACCGCTCTATTTTTCAACAAAGCTCGCGCCAGGCATATGAGGGGCTAACAAAAGAAAGAAACCAAATGGGATGCCTGCGCGGGCATGACGGTGGTTTTTAGGGGAGAGGACGGTTCTTTTTCTTCAATAATACAAAAACACCCCGTCCTTATTCAGGGCGGGGCGCTTTTTTGCGGTCTTCGCTTTTAGGCTTGCGGCGGCGCTTTTGGCTCTTCCTGTTTTGTTCCTTTGGCGGCTTCTTCTTCAAGCTCGACCTGTTCGGCGGCGTGCGCGAGCGCAGCTTCCTTGGCCAATTCTTTTTGGATTTCTTCCTGTTCTTTTTGGCGTTCAAAGAAGAAATGCGTGTGATCTTCACCGATCATCAAAACTACCGCCGGGTGAACGAAGAGGGTGAAGACAGTCCCAATTGACAAGCCGCCCGCGATCACGATGCCCATGTTAAAGCGGGACAGAGCGCCAGCGCCGGTCGCGAAGATGAGCGGCATAACGCCGAGCACCATGGCCGCCGTGGTCATCAAGATCGGGCGCAAACGTGAGCCAGAGGCGTGGACGATAGCTTCGCGTTTACTCAGGCCATGCTCGACCATAAGCTTATTAGCAAACTCGGCGATCAAAATGCCGTGTTTACTGATAAGGCCCATGAGCGTGACCAAACCGACTTGCGTATAAATGTTGATGGTCGCGCCGCCAACGTTCAGCGTGATGAACAGCAAAGCGCCCGCGATAGCCATAGGCACCGAGATCAAGATCGTGATCGGATCGCGGAAGCTTTCAAACTGCGCCGAGAGCACGAGGAAGATGATAATGAGCGCGAACAGGAAGGTCGTAGCAAAACCGCTCTTTTCCTGCATGAACTGGCGTGATTGGCCGCCGAAATCGACATCGTAGCCCGAGGGGACTTCTTTGTCGGCCAAGTCTTGCAAGTAGGCTAGGGCATCACCCACGGCGACGCCGGGGAAGGCCACGCCTTGGATCGTTGCCGCGTTCAATTGTTGGAAATGGTTGAGCGTTTCGGGGATCGCCTTGGTCGTCAAATGTGCGACGGTCGAAAGCGGAACCGATGAGCCATCTGAAGCGCGAATGTAATAAGCGCTCAACTGATCTGCTGTCAGGCGGCTCTTTTGTTCAATCTGGGGGATGACCTTGTAGGAGCGGCCTTGGAAGCTGAAATAATTCGTGTACCCGCCGCCGAGCATGGAGCTGAGCGCGCTGCCGATATCGCTCATATCGAGGCCCAATTGCGCCGCTTTGTCGCGGTCAACTTGAACTGTTGCTTGCGGCAAATCAATTTTCAGATCCGTATCAAGATACATGAATTGACCGCTTTTTTGAGCCTTTTCAAGGAAAGCTTCGGCGACTTCTTGCAGCTTTTCGAAGCTCTCCGTGGTTTTGATGACGAACTGAACCGGCATGCCGCGGCTACCCGGCAGGGAAGACGGTTGAAAAGATACGGCGTTGACACCAGCGATGGTTTTCATGTCCTTTTGGACAAGGTGCTGAATATCGGTTGCCGATCTTTTGCGCTCACCCCAGGGGGTCAAAACGACACCGGTCATCGATGTGCCCGGAATATCGATTTGGAAAAGATGCTCGACCTCAGGGACGGGTGAAAAGAAGTTATAGACCGCGTTTGAGTACATAAGGCGTTGTTGCAACGTCGCGTCGGGGGCGGCTGTCGAAAGGCCGATTACAAAACCTTGATCTTCCTGCGGTGCCAGCTCCGTTTTTGACGATGTGTAGAGAAAGAACGTGCTTGCTAAGATCAGGATTGAGAAAACAACGGTGACGGGCAGATAATTAAAGCTGCTGTCCAGCGTGCGTTCGTACCACTTACGCAGACGCTCAAACTCTTCCTCAAGCCAATCGACCAATTCCTCATGCCAAACGGTGCTTTCCTTGCGATGCGGCTTGAGAATGCGCGAGCACATCATAGGCGAAAGGGTGAGGGCGACAATGGCTGAGATCGTCACAGCGCCTGCAAGCGTAAAGGCAAACTCGGTAAAAAGCGCGCCAGTCAAACCGGATTGAAAGCCGATTGGCACATAGACGGCGACCAAAACGATCGTCATTGTCAGAATAGGGCCTGCCAATTCACGCGCCGAAAGCAAAGCGGCCTCAAACGGCGATTTGCCTTCTGCCATATGGCGGTCAACGTTCTCCACGATAATAATCGCGTCATCTACCACAAGGCCGATAGCGAGAACCAAGGCCAGAAGGGTGAGCAGGTTAATCGAAAAACCAAAGGCCAGCATCATCATGAAGGCCCCGACGAGCGAAAGCGGAATGGCGATGATCGGGATCATGACCGAGCGCGGCGAGCCGAGAAACAGGAAGATGACGACCATCACGATCAGCATCGCTTCGATCAAAGTTGTGACGACTTCTTCGATGGAAGAGCGGACGAACTTGGTCGAGTCATAGACAACGGCGGCTTCAAGTCCGGTCGGCAGATTTTTTTGGATTTCTGGGAACGCCTCGCGGACGCGTCCGATCACTTCGAGTAAGTTCGCGCTCGGGGCGATTTGGATGCCCATGTAAACGGCTTTTTTGCCGTCGAAGGCGACGCGGTATTCATAGCTATCGGCGCCAAGCGTCACATTAGCAACGTCTTCGAGGCGGATGATGGCGTTGCCCCTTTGCTTCACGATCAAGCGCCTAAAATCTTCCAAATTACGCAAGTCGGTTGAGGCGTTCAAGTTGACTTGAACCATCTGGCCCTTGGTCGTGCCGAGCGCCGAGAGGTAGTTATTGGCGGCGAGCGCGGCGGAAACGTCGGCGGCTGTCAGATCATAGGCCGCGAGCTTTTCGGGTTTCAACCAAGCGCGGAGCGCGAAGTTTTGCGGGCCAAGGATTTCAGCCGTTTGAACGCCTTCGACGGATTGCAATTTTGGCTGGAC
>Ga0209373_10003501_pt1 | contig 14413 bp, 11 predicted proteins | sample Higcelweek5metaG_FD_187173 | JGI IMG/M metagenome (GOLD analysis project Ga0209373, IMG submission 187173) | Freshwater pond sediment microbial communities from the University of Edinburgh, under environmental carbon perturbations - High... | ecosystem: Environmental > Aquatic > Freshwater >...
CTGGATAGTTTCGCCCGCATCGGCCAGGGGGCCGATCTGGTGCTGGTGGAAGGGGCGGGCAGCCCGGCGGAGATCAATCTGCGCGCCCGCGACATTGCCAATATGGGCTTTGCCCGTGCGGCGGGCGTTCCCGTCATTTTGGCTGGCGATATTGACCGGGGCGGGGTGATCGCCAGCATCGTCGGCACCCATGGCGTGGTGGATGACGCTGATCGGGCCATGATCCGGGGCTATCTGATCAACAAGTTCCGGGGCGATATCCGCCTGTTCGATGATGGGCTGGTGGAAATCACCCGTCGCACCGGCTGGCGCAGTTTCGGCGTCCTGCCCTTTCAGCCCGCTGCCTCCCGCCTGCCGGCGGAAGATGCGGTGGCGCTGGATCATTGGCGGGGTGGGCAGGGGGCCTTGCGCATTGCCGTACCCATGCTGTCCCGCATCGCCAATTTCGATGATTTTGATCCTTTACGCTTGGAACCCGGTGTGGCCGTCACCATGGTGCCGCCGGGCCGGCCCTTGCCGGGCGACGCCGATCTAGTGATCCTGCCCGGTTCCAAGGCCACCATCGCCGATCTGGCCTTCTTCCGCGCCCAGGGCTGGGATATTGACCTGCACGCCCATATCCGCCGGGGCGGGCGGGTGCTGGGCATCTGTGGCGGCTATCAGATGCTGGGCACGCGCATCAGCGACCCGGACGGCATCGAAGGCCCGCCCGCCAGCGTGGCCGGGCTGGGCTGGCTGGATGTGGAAACGGTGTTGACGGGTTCAAAAACCCTGACAGCCGTGACCGGTCATGCGGCTGATGCCAATATTCCGTTTACTGGCTATGAAATGCATGTCGGTATCACCAGCGGTCCCGGTCGTGACCGGCCCATGCTGCATCTGGATGGCCCCACCGACCCCATGGGCGAAGGGGCCATTGCACCGGATGGCCGCATCGCCGGTTGCTATCTCCATGGCCTGTTCAGCCATGATGCTTTCCGCCGCCATTTTCTCGCCGGCTTCGGTGCCGGCTCCGACCTTGCCTATGACGCGACGGTGGAGGCCGCGCTGGACGATCTGGCCGCCGCCTGCGAACGCCATCTGGATCTGGATGGGTTGTTGCGTTGCGCCGGCTGATCTGGAATTATTTCCTATTTCCTGTTAGGGTGTATCGGGAAAGTTATTGGATATTTCGAGGCTTGGTCCTTTTAGCACCGTCATTCCCGCGCCGGCGTGAATCCAAAATCCGCGCTGTCGTATGGATTCCCGCCTGCGCGGGAATGACGGTTAAGTATTTGGGAAAACAGAAGAGTTTGAAATGTGGTGCTAGACATGCGGAATTTGAACCAGCGGCGGGAGGGGGCGATGCAGGGGGATGGGACCAAGGGCTTGCCATTTTCGGTGCTGTCTGCTCTGCCCTTCATTCGCCGATGGGCGTGCCGCTCCGCCCTTTCTTGCCTCCCCCACGAAAGCGGGGGCCCAGGGGCCAGGGGCGCCGGAGCGTGGTGTTCGGCTGCCCCTGGTTCCCCGCTTTCGCGGGGAAGACAGGTTGAGGGGCAATCTCCCATTTGCCTCAGGGCTTTCGCCGGGATGACGGGCGGGGGCGGGGCGCGCCATCCATTCGGAGTTGCCCTGCCTCCCAGCACTCCCCTCAAACTGCCGCCCCCACCAACTAACCCATTGACTTACCACAAAACCACCCCGCACCCCCCACGCAACACCGAACATAAATCTGTTGCGTACTGTTGCGTAGGCCCCCAGCCAACTCCGAATTCACCCCATCGCCCAGGCCCACAGCGCCGCCAGCAGCCACAGGCCCGCCAACGCCCGCCGGTAAAGCCGCAACCCCGCCTCGATATCCGCCGCACCGGCCTCGGCCCGGCCATCGCCCATCCAATGGTCATCCACCACCACGCCGGCATAGCGGCGGGGGCCGGCCAGCCGCAGGCCCAGGGCACCGGCCATGGCGGCTTCCGGCCAGCCGGCATTAGGGCTACGATGCTTGCCGGCATCGCGCAGCACCGCGCGCAGCGCTGCACCAGCCCGTGCGCCCCGTGTTACCGTCGCAGCACCCACCAGCAACAGGGCCGTCAGCCGCGATGCCGGCAGGTTTACCAGATCATCCAGCCGGGCGGCGGCCCAGCCGAACGCCTCGTGCCTAGGTGTGCGGTGGCCGATCATGCTGTCGGCTGTATTGATCGCCTTATAGGCCAGAATACCGGGCAGTCCGCCCACGGCCAGCCAGAAGGCCGGCGCTGTCACCCCGTCGGAGAAATTTTCCGCCAGGCTTTCAATGGCGGCACGGCTGACGCCAGCCTCATCCAGGCTGTTGGGATCACGCCCGACAATATGCGCCACCGCTGCCCGGCCACCCGTCAGCCCGTCGCACCGCAATGCTGCCGGCACGGCGGCGACAAAGCGGTAAAGGCTGCGCTGCGCCAGCAGCGAACTGGCCAGCAGCCCCACGATCAGCGCCCCGCCCGGCAGGCCCAGCAGCCATATCTGCAGCGCCCCACCAATGCCGATCGCGCCGCCCAGCAGGATCAGCACCGTCAGCACGCCCCCGGCGCGCCGCCATGCCGGTTGCCAGTCGGGCCGGTTCAGCCAGCGGTCCAGCCGGGAAATCACCGCACCGATCCACACCACCGGATGGCGGATCAGACGGTAAAGCCCATCCGGGTAGCCCAGCAGCGCTTCCAGCAACAAAGCCAGTGACATCAGAAGATAAGGTGAGGTCGGGTCGATCATGATGGTGTCAGCCAATAGCATGGAAGCGGTGGGCGTGCAGCCCCATGGCGGGAATCTGGCGGCGGCGTCCGCCCTTTTCCCACATGCGCCCCTTCCTTGGGTGGACCTGTCCACCGGCATCAACCCCTGGCCCTATCCGCTGCCCGACATCCCGGCCAGCGCCTGGACCCGCCTGCCGGAACCGGGGCAGGAACGCGCCCTGTGTGCGGCTGCTGCGGCTGCCTATGGTGTGGCCGATCCGGCCTTGCTGGTGGCGGCCCCCGGCTCGCAAATCCTGATCCAGACCTTGCCCTTCCTGCGCCCACCCGGTCAGGTGCAGGTGCTGGCCCCCACCTACGGCGAACATGCGCCCGCCTGGGCGCGCGCCGGGCATCGGGTGGAACTGGTGGAAAATCTGCCCGACCCGGACGGCCCGTTGCCGGGCGTGCTGTTGCTGGTCAATCCCAACAACCCCGATGGCCGCATTGTCCCGCCGGGCCGGCTTCTGGCCTTGGCCGATGCGCTGGCGGCGCGGCGCGGTTGGCTGGTGGTGGATGAAGCCTTTTGCGACCTTACCCCCGATCTCAGCCTGGCACCCCAGATCGGTCGGCCTGGCCTGCTGGTGCTGCGTTCCTTTGGCAAATTCTACGGGCTGGCGGGGCTGCGCCTGGGCTTCCTGTTGGCGCCGGAAGCGCTAACCGCTGCCATGGCTGACCGGTTGGGCCCCTGGCGGGTGGCGGGGCCGGCTCTGCATATCGCCTCACTTGCTTTGGTCGACCGGGATTGGCAGGTCGCCATCCGCACCCGCCTCTCTGCCGCACGGCTGACGCTGGATGCGACGTTGCGGGACGCGGGGATCGATATCCTGGGGGGTACCGACCTGTTCCGGCTGCTACGCAGTCCGGAAGGGCGTGATCTCTTCACCGAACTGGCGCAAAACGGCATCTGGACCCGCCGCTTTGCGGATCGGCCCGGCCTGATCCGCCTGGGCCTGCCCCCCGATATGGCAGAGTTTGTTCATCAATCCCATATGGTGTGTCGAGTATCTATTATATGATAAATTCTTGGCAGAGGCCCTCGCCTCGGATAGGTTTTCTAGACAAACAGAAGGGGGGGAAGGGAAGTGGCTGTGCCTGTGTCGCGTTTTATGCGGGGTATTTTCATTGCCGCACTGTCTGGCAGCCTGCTGCTGCCCGGTTGTACGGCTGCGTCTGGCCCCCGTTCCGTGGTTCCGGTGGCACCGCTGGCGGCCCACTGGGTGCCGGCCTGGGCCCTGTCACCGCTGCCGGCGGGCAACTCTCCCTCCTTTGATAACCAGACTGTCCGTCAGCTATTGCCGTTGGCGGCCTCAGGGGAGGCTGTGCGTCTTCGGCTTTCCAATGAATTGGGGACACGACCGGTGGTGATTGGCGCTGCCCGTCTGGCCCTGGCCGATGCCAGTGGCGCCAGCCGCCCCGGTACGGACCGGCCTTTGCTGTTTGGTGGCCAGCCAGGTGCAACCCTGCCGCCTGGTGCCCCGCTGCTCAGCGATCCGTTGCCTGTCCCGGTGGCTGCGGGGGATCGGCTGGTCATTTCCATCCACTATCCCGGTGCCGCCATCGTCGCCGGCCACCGCCCCAATGTCACCATTGCCGGCCCTGGCGACCTTACGGCGGCCCCGGTTCTGACGGGCGAAACCAAGCGTGCACCCAGCCTGGTGGGGGCGGTGGAGGTGCTGTCCACCCAGCCCCGACCTGTGCTTGTGGCCATTGGTGACAGTATCACCGAAGGCGATGTCACCCATGCCAAGCCTGCCGGCACCTACCCCGCCAAACTGGCCGGCCTGCTGGCGGCGCGCGGCGGTGAGGCTGCCCGTTTGATGGTGTTGAACCAGGGCATTTCCGGTAACCGCCTGCTGCGGGATAATGCCGGTGCCAATCTGCTGGCCCGCTTCGACCGTGATGCCCTGGGCCAGCCGGGTGTCAGCACCGTGGTACTGCTGATCGGTATCAATGATATCGGCAACGGTACCCGCCGTCCGGAGGAAGCAGTGACAGCGCGGGAGGTGATCCAGGGTCTGACCCAGTTGCGTGACCGCGCGCAAGCCCATGGTGTGCGCCTGTTCATCGGCACCATCATGCCTTATGCCGGTGCCGGTTATTACGCGCCCGAAGGGGATGCCATTCGGCGGGAGGTGAATAACTGGATCCGCCGTAAGGAGGGCTTTGATGGGGTGGTGGATTTCGATGCCATAACCCGCGATCCCGCCAACCCGGCGCAGTTGCTGCCCGCCTATGATGTGGGTGACAAGTTGCACCCCAGCGATGCCGGTTATGCCGCCATGGCGGCGGCGGTGGAGAAAGCCCTGTTCGGGGGGACGTGATACCAAGGGTCATGGTCAATGACCCTTCTTGGAAGGCCGGCGACCGCCGGCCCGCGTACACACGTGCGCAGTGAAGCCAAGCTGCCCGCTAGGTCAGTTCCGCCAACGCGATCACTGCCGCCGTGAACAGGGTCAGGTCCGCTACCCAACCCAGGGCGGCAAAGGCCCAGCCATCCCGATCCAGCCCCTGCACCATGATCGGCATGGCATAGAAAAACCAGAGCAGCAGCGTCGATCTCATACCAGTCTGCCTAAAGCTTGACCTTTAGGCAGACTGGAGGCTGGCGACCGCCAGCCCGCGCCCCCATGGGCGCGTAAGCCAAGCTGCCGGAGGCAGCGCCCGGCACCTGAGGGAACAGGAAATCTCCCTTGATCGGTCACGATCAAGGGAGGTTGGTATCATAGTCTTTGAAACCGCCAGTCTTCACGTGCCGGAAACCATAGGGGAAATAATCCCCCGTCGTGCCGATGTGGCTGGCCAGTGGAACCCCCCGATCAGCTGCGGCGACCAACGAACAGAAACCCATCCACCGGGCGCCCGCCTTCCTGGCGCAGGGTGATCGGTGTCACCTCCAGCGGGGTGAAACCGGCTGCCGTCAGGCTGGCGCTGACATAATCGGCACCGTGGGCATAACGCCCGCCGGGCCCCAGGACATAGGGCTTGGAGGTGGATTGCGCTTCCAGCGTGGCCACGATCAGGCCACCCGCCTTTACGCTGCTGGCGGCGGCGGAAAGCGGTGCTGCCAGATCCCCGAAATAGGTGAACAGATCGCCAAACCCGATCAGATCGAAGCTGTTCGGGCGCGCGATCAGGTAGGCGGTCAATTCAGCCTGATCCAAACGGTTATAGATATTGCGCCGCGCCGCCTGTTGCAGCATGCCCAGCGAAAGATCGACGCCGCTGAGGGTCTGCGCATAGTCCCGCAGGGCCAGACCGGTCAGGCCCGTACCGCAGCCGGCGTCCAGAACCTCCAGATTGCCGGCGGGGGCGCCCAGATGACGTTGCAGTGCCTCGGCAACCAGAACCGGGCCATTATAGCCCAATCCCAGGATCATCTCGTCAAACCGCTTGGCGGACGCATCGAAGGTCTGGGAGAGATAGGCATCCGAGGCGCGTTCCGGCATCGCTTCCAGGCCCAATGCAGCGCGGGTATGCAGCAGAATGGGGGAGTCACCGGCGACCTTCTGCCAGCGGCCCAGCATGTCCGCCAGATCCTCCGCCTTGCCTTCATTGAACAGGGCTGCTGCGACCGACCCCAGTTCCACCTGGGGCGCCGTGGCATCGGGCGCCAGCACCAGGGCGCGCAGGGCCGATTCCGCCGACAGGTCCGTCCGCCCCCGTCCACGCCAGGCGAGCGACAGGTTGATGTGCATGTTGGGATTGGTGGGGTCAAAGGACATGGCACGGCCATAACAGGCGATGGCCTCGTCAAACTCCCCGATCTCCGACAGGGCGATCCCCAGGTTGGCATGGGTTTGCGCCATATCCGGCCGCAACGACAGTGCCAAGCGGAACTGTTCCACCGCCTCATGCGGCTTGCCCAGCCGTCTCAGCGTCAACCCCAGGTTGGAAGCAGCCTCCGCATAGTCCGGTCGGGCCTTCAGCGCATTGCCGTAATGTTCGGTAGCGATTTCCAGATGTCCTGCCTCGAAGAACAGGGTGCCGAGGTTGAAATAGGCTTCGGCGAACAACGGTTCGCGTTCCAGCGCATCCACATAATGGCCGGCGGCCTCGTGCCCCCGCCCTTGGGCCTGGGCAACCGCACCCTGATTGAAATGATAGACCGGATTCTGCGGGTCAAGCGCCGCCGCCGCCGCATAAGCCTGTGCAGCAGCCGGATAATCCTCAAGGTTTTCCAGGGCAATGCCCAAATCGGCGCGCAGGGCGGCATCGCCTGGATCATCCAGAATGGCTTCCCGCAGCAGGGGAACAGCATCGGCATATCGACCGTTATCCAGGGCGGCGCGCCCCATCTCCACCGGGTTGCCGCTGGCGGTATCGCTCATCAATTCATCCCCCGCTTCGTCCGCCGGTCATTCAATTGTTACCGGTGCGGTACGATCTGCCAAATGCGAGGCAGGATAACGGGTTACGACGAGGCTGAATAGTCCTTGCTGCGTGTCAGGCCAGGATGTTGACGATGGAGCCGCGTGCACCGGATGCGTTGCCGCCACCGGTGGCTGGTGCCGTACCCGTCTGCAAAGCCTGGGCCGCCTGTTGCTGTTGATCCGCATTCTGCTTCAACTGGCCCACCTGCATCTGGCCACGGCTCTGGAGCGTATTGATGGCCGAAGCGTAGCCGGCCGATGAACTGACTTCCATGCTGCTGATCCTTTGGATAAGTACCGGTATTATAGGCTTTACGCCCCAGCCATGCCACTATCCGTTGGCACAGTTCTCAGCCCAACGTGCTCATGATGGAAAAACACAGCGCATCGCCCTGGGCATGGATGGTTTTCAACGCATCCTTGGGCAGCGGAATTTTCTTTTCCCGGCAATAGGCCACGATCAGGCGGGCGAGCTGGTAGCTCTCCACCTCCACTTCACCCCGCTGCCCTGTTGCCGTTTCGCTTTGGATGCGGATGGAAGGCGGCGGGCCTTCCACCACCTGCACACGGGTGATGCGACGGGCAGGGTCGAATCCGTCCAAAGGCACCGTCTGGAAAACGAGCTTCAACTCGTCGTTCGAAAAAATAATATGACGTATTTCGGTGATCATGGCTGTTTCCTGCCTCAGGCCCTTCAGCCCGCCTTCTTCTTCTGCCGACGACGATAGATCGTGCAGGGATTGATTTCCAGCAGTGCGGCGGCGCGGGTGATATTACCATCACAAGCCTGAATGGCTTCCTCGATTGTTTCTTCTTCTACCATCCAAAGCGGGCGTATACGTCGTTCCGCAGCGCCGGATGGGGGAGAGAGGGGGGGGGACGTTGATGGTGTGGGAGCAGACTGCGTTCCCATCACGGTCGCGGATGATGGTATGGCAAGCCCTGGAATACCCAGGCCGGCGAACGGGTTCAAGCCAGCCCCCTGCGCCCCGCCACCTGGCGGTTGCGCCAACGGCCCCATCATCGCCGCCCAGCGCGGATCCTGCAGCATCGGCGGCACGATCATCGTCGGCTTGTTCAGCGGCGGCGGAAACATGAAAGGCTGGATGATATCGCCATCATTCAGCACCACGACATTGCGCACCACGTTCAGCAACTGGCGCACATTGCCGGGCCAGGCATAATTGTGCATGATCTGTTCGGCCTCTGGGCTGAAGCCTTTGAATTCCTTCCGTTCCTCTCGCCCAAACTTCGTCAGGAAATGGCGGGCGATCAGCAGCACATCGTCACCGCGTTCGCGCAGCGGCGGCAGTTCGATGGAAATCACCTGCAGGCGATAAAACAGATCTTCGCGGAACCGCCCGGCCTGCACCTCGGCATAGGGATCACGGTTGGTGGCGCAGACAATGCGCACATCCACTGGTTCCAACTTTTCCGAACCGACCTTTTTTACCATGCCTGTTTGCAAGAACCGCAATAACTTGGCCTGCAGGGAAAGATCCATCTCCCCGATTTCGTCCAGAAACAGGGTGCCGCCGTCGGCCTGCAACGTCGCACCGGAATGGTCGGTGGTTGCCCCGGTGAAGGCGCCCTTCACATGGCCGAAAATCTCCGACTCCATCAGATCCTTGGGGATGGCGGCGCAGTTGATGGCGACGAAGGGGCCGTTGGTCCGTTGGCTGCGCCGGTGGATGGCCTCCGCGCAAACCTCCTTGCCGGTGCCGCTTTCTCCGGTGATGAAGACAGTGGCCTTTGACGGAGCCGCGGCATCGATCAACTTATAGGCTGCCCGCATCGGTGGTGACGCGCCGATGAAGCCCAGGAACGCGGCGCCATCGGGGACATCGGGCCCCGGCTCGGGCTTGGCGGAACGGGTGGCGCGTCGGGTTGCGGTTACCACCTTGCTTTCCAGCGGCTGTGTGGCCAGTGCTGCCGCGACGGCGCCCCGCAGCCGGTCCGTTCCCACGGGCAGCAACAGAACGTCGACCGCGCCAGCGCGCATCGCCTCCACTGCAACCTGGACAGACCCTTGGGCCGTCAACGCGATCGCGCATCTTGCCAGATCCGCGGTGATCAGATCGCGAAGCAGTTCCGTTCCGGGCTGGTCGGGCAATTGAAGATTGACCAGAACCAGATCGGCAGCCTCCACAGCCAGGGCACGCTTGGCACTTGCCGCTGTGTCCACCACGGATATGTCATGCCCCTCACGCTTCAGCACATTGACATAGGCCAATGCGAGCGAGGGGGCAGGCTCAACAACAAGGATGCGCAGAGCGTTATTGTTCATCCTTACGATTATTAAGGGCATTGCTGCGTAACGCAACGATAATATGAAGGATGAGTGCGATATGTTGGAAATTTCAATGCAATATGCAAATGCTGGCATCGTTTCCTATCGGAAATTTTCATAAACTCCTTACTTCCGTATAGGAAACATGACACATTTATTTTGGCGCGAAAATTGCTTGCCGTCTTTGCGGCAGTTGCCTTTATCAGGTCTGCCCGCCGGCATGGGCGCTCCACCTTTGCCGGATCGTGCCCAGGAAACCGGCTTCTGTGCTGCCGGGCCCATTTTTCGGTTCAGGGCGAAAGCGCGACCTTGATGCGGCGCGGATGGCTATGCCATTCGCGCCGTTTTTTCAGACATTTGCATCGGTCGATCAGTCCCTGTACCTCTTTTTGCTGTCCAAAGCAGGGAGTATCGGACCAATGAACAATCCCGGACATCACAAGTATGGTCGCCTCGCTGCGGCCTTGTTGCTGGCCACAGGGCTGATGACGCTGCCCCCCACGGTCGCTGCCGCCAAGGAAGAGGTGGTCCAGGAAAAACCAGACATCCCCCCGGTAAAAACGTTCCGCTCGGAACGCGCCGGCACTTTCAACGGGGTCCGCGTCAATTACACCATTCTGGCGGGGGAAACCCGTCTGCGCAACGACAAGGACGAGGATGAGGCCAGCATCTTCTCTACCGCCTATCTGAAATCAGGCCCCCGTGATCCTGACCGCCCGGTGACGTTCCTGTTCAATGGCGGGCCAGGATCGGCCAGTGTCTGGCTGCACATGGGGGTTTTCGGACCCCGCCGCATTGAAGTGCCCGGTGATGGCGGCAATGCCGGTGCACCGCCCTATCCAATCGTCGATAATGAACATAGCCTGCTGGATGTGACCGATCTGGTTTTCATCGATCCGGTTGGCACCGGCTACAGCCGTGTTGTCGGCAAGGGGGAGGAGAAGGATCATCTTGGGGTGGAGGAGGATGCCACCCAGGTGGCCCGCTTCATCCGTCAGTGGCTGACCGAGAATAAGCGCTGGAACAGTCCCAAATATCTGGGTGGTGAAAGTTATGGTGCGGTTCGCACCGCCGCAGTGGCTGGCGAACTGTCTGAACCGTCCAGTTGGGTATCGTTGAACGGTCTTCTGATCATTTCGGGTGCGGTTGATCTGGATGCCCTGTCCTTTGCGCCGGGTAGCGACAGCGCATATTGGTCTTTCCTGCCTTCCTATGCAGCCACCGCCTGGCATTATGGATTGGTAAAGGACAAGTCGAAAGGTTTCGACGCATTTCTGGACGAGGTTCGGCGCTTCGCCCTGGAACAATATGCGCCTGCTTTGTTGAAAGGTGCGCGACTGCCGGACGGTGAACGCAAGGCGATTGCCGCCAGGCTGGCCTCCTATACCGGCCTTTCGGCGGAATTCATCGAACGGGCCAATCTCCGCGTCAGCGGCGGGCGTTTCCAGAAAGAACTGCTACGGCCCCAGGGGCGTACCATAGGCCGGTTCGATACCCGTTATCAGGGGATCGATGCCGATGATGCCGGGGAAACACCCGACAATGATCCCTCACTTTACGCCATCGCCGGCGCCTATACTGCCAGCATCAACCAGTATTTCACTGATATCGGCGTCGATATGGGGCGGGAGTACAAAATCCTCACCGGTATCGGTTCCAAGTGGAACTGGAAGGTGAGCGATAGTGGGCGACAGACCAGCCTTACCGTGGCTCCCTGGATCGGTACAGCGATGCGGGAGAACACGGCCCTGCGCATGTTCGTCGCTTGTGGTTACCACGATCTCGCCACCCCGTTCTTCGCGGTGGAGAATGCCTTCAATGGTCCTGGCGTTCCCACTGAGAGGGTTTCCTACGCTTATTACGAGGGCGGGCACATGATGTATGTCTATCCGCCCAGCATGACCAAGCTGGTAAAGGACGTGCGGGCCTTTATCCAGGCCGGTGTCCGTAAGGGGTAGGGGCATTCGTAAAGACCCCGGCATGGGCCTGCGGGTTCGCCGGGGTCATCCCTCTTCATCACCATAGGGAAATATGGTTGCGGACGATCCGGCACCGCCATCAGCGCGGAAACGCCATACCTTCGGCTCGTTCAAGGTCAACTGTCCGGTGGCCAGCATATCCATTATGGCGACGGCGATGTCGGCCTTCAGCCGCGCACCCCAGGGGGCCATCGCTGTTTTCTGATCATACAGATAGGCAGGGGAATAAAGCGTATGGGCCACCCCCTCCGCATGGCGCTGCATGAAGGCCAGAACATGACGGGCGCAGTCGGTTGGCTCCAGAACCGGCTCGATCCCCGCTGCGGCGGCAGCCAGTACGGGAAACAGCAGGTGGCCGCGTTCATCCAGTGCCGGCTCCCGGCTCAGCGCATCGGCTACCTTGGAAAGATAGGCTGCCCGTGCGGTGGGCAGTTCGCCAAGGGCGAGGTCCAGTATCTTTCGATGGTTCATGCTTTATCCTGTTCCGGATGATGCGCCCCGGTTACGTCGGGCTTTTCGCTTTATCGCAACTGGTGCCGCACCTGTCATTCCCCTTTGCCCTTGCCTTTCGGACAGGTTGGCAGGAAGGGGTGATCATATTCTGGAATATTTGTCCTCGAAGCGGAGGATGTCATCTTCGCCCAGATAGCTGCCCGACCGGACCTCGATCAGGTGCAGCGGAATACGACCGGGATTACCCAGACGATGTTTTTCCCCAATGGGAATGTGAACCGACTGGTTTTCATGCACCAGCCACACATCCCCGCCGCATTGCACCTCCGCAGTCCCTTGCACCACCACCCAATGTTCGGCGCGGTGATTGTGGCGCTGCAGAGAGAGTTGTTCGCCGGGCTGAACCACCACGCGCTTCACCTGATAACGCTCGCCGGCATCGATGCTGCGGTTATAGCCCCAGGGCCGGTGAACCGTGGTATGGATATCACACTCCGGGCGCCCGTTCTTTTTCAGCCGCTCCACAATGGCTTTTATGTCCTGCGCCCGCTCCCGATGGATCACGAGTACGGCATCGTCTGACGCAACCACCACCACGTCATTCAGCCCGGCGACCGCCACCAGCCGTTCATCGGTACGAACATAGCTGTTTTTGCAATCATGGATCAGCACATCGCCGATGCCGACATTGCCGTTCATGTCCTTGTCGCCGATTTCCCAGAGGGCGGACCAAGCGCCGACATCGTTCCACCCCATGTCCACCGGCACCACCACGGCCCGCGCGGTTTTTTCCATCACTGCATAGTCGATGGAGTCCGAGGGGGAAGTGGCGAAGGCATCATGCGCCACACGGCAGAAGGTCAGGTCACGTGCCGCCCCGTCCAGCGCCGCGCGGCACGCCGCGACAATAAGGGGTGCCGTACGCTCAAGTTCTGCCAGATAGGCAGAGGCGGCGAAGAGGAAGATGCCGCTGTTCCAGAGATAGCGTCCGTCGGCCAGATATGTCGCAGCCGTTGCCGCGTCCGGCTTTTCCACGAAACGGTCGACATGGTGGACATCACCGGCTTCTTGTTGCGGACTGCCCATGCGGATGTATCCATACCCGGTTTCCGGGTGGCTGGGCCGAATACCGAACGTTACAAGTGCGCCCCCACGGGCGGCCACCAATGCCGTGTTTACCGCGCGCTGGAAGGCATCAGCATTTGTCACCACATGGTCGGACGGCATCACCAGCAGCAGCGGATCACCACCTCCCTCAGCCGCCTTCAATGCTGCCAGGCAGACAGCGGGGGCGGTGTTGCGTGCCACCGGCTCCAGCATGATGGCGGCAGGTTCCACGCCGATGCTGCGAAGCTGTTCGGCCAGGATGAAGCGATGTTCCTCGTTGCAGATCATCAACGGCGCATCGAATTGTGGCCCACGGACGCGCAGCACCGTTTCCTGGATCATCGTCCGTTCGCTGGCCAACGGCAGGAACTGCTTGGGATGCAGGGAACGGGAAGCCGGCCAAAGGCGTGTGCCGGAACCGCCGGACAAGATGACGGGGGTAACCGTTGCCACGGTCATTTCCATTTTCTCCACTGCCGGCACCACCGGGCGCCCGGGTGCGCGATGCTGCTTTCTGATGTGGACCAGTTGGCAAATTCCTACCGGATGACAACTAGCTTGAGGCGCCTTTTATCCGGTTCCAGCAACAGTCTCCAGTCTTTCATAGGCATAACCTACGGCATATACCAATCGCCCGCCCGGCCCATCATGTCTTGAAATCAGGTTATGGTTTCTGTGTCCGCCAGGATGAGAAGGATGCACCCACTCTCAACCACCCCTATGGCTTGGGCGCGCGCGTCCCGATGTATGTGATTTCGCCACAGAGCACCAAATCCACCGTCGCCACCCATTGCCCGCATAGCGGATGACAGTAATGCTGTCGCGGGGGCCGGGGCGGTAATTCATCGCCAAAATCCCTTGTCCTGTTCTGGGGTTTTCACCGACGGCGGCAAAGCACCGCAATTTTTTCCTGACGACAGCTTATGGCCAATACTCAATCGTTCAGCACATCCCGGCTGATGGAGGCAATATCGGCACAGCCGGTCAGCACCATCGCCAGTTCCAGTTCCGCCCGCAGGATGCGGATGACATGCGCCACGCCGGCGGGGCCCGCCGCCGCCAGCGCGAAGATATAGGGCCGGCCGATCAGCACAGCGCGCGCCCCCAGCGCCAGCGCACGCAGCACATCGATACCCCGGCGGATGCCGCCATCCATCAGCACGGGCACAACATCTTCCACCGCAGCCACAATGGGGGACAGCAGATCAATGGCTGCCGGCACGCCATCCAGCGCCCTGCCGCCATGGTTGGAGACGATCAGCCCATCCATGCCCGCCGCCACGGCACGGCGGGCATCATCGGGGTCGGTGATGCCCTTCAGGATGATGGGCAACCGGGTTAACCCGCGCAACCAGGACAGATCATCCCAGGTCGGGGCCTGTTCCAGCATCGGTGTGCCAAACAACAGCTTGCCCGGCGGCGGGGCAGGCGGCAGACGCATGCCCTGCAGGTTCACCGGCCCGATGC
>Ga0209373_10003502_pt1 | contig 14411 bp, 8 predicted proteins | sample Higcelweek5metaG_FD_187173 | JGI IMG/M metagenome (GOLD analysis project Ga0209373, IMG submission 187173) | Freshwater pond sediment microbial communities from the University of Edinburgh, under environmental carbon perturbations - High... | ecosystem: Environmental > Aquatic > Freshwater >...
GGATAATATCTCCATAGGAGATGACAGTCTCACTATTGAGAACACACTTCCAGATCTTGAGGTTACCACCTGGTATGCAAGTTGGGACAGCTATGGCTATGGAACCCTTACCTATGAGGTGAGTAACAACGGTGCCTCTTCCACAACCACTACAGACTGGTATGTAAATCTTATTCTGGATTCAGATCAGGTTGTTGGCAATGGTAATGAGTTCTACCTATTTTATGAGCAGGCAGGTTTCATCCTCCCAGCTGGATATTACCTCTACCGCAACGAATACGAGAACCCTGCATACTTTAATCTCTATCAGACCTATGATGGCTACTCAGTCCCTTCAGGAGTTTACTACATGGCTCTTTGGGTTGATGACCTGGATGCTGAAGCTGAAAGCAATGAGCTGAACAACGGCTCTTACAGCTGGGGAACCATCAACCTCAGCGGCTATTACGGATCAGTCCGTTCAGCCAGACAGAGTTCAGGGGCAGAGACCACCATTTCAGGTACCTCTGACCAGGATGAGGATTCAGACGGTTCAGGAGCTGCCTATAATGGAAAGAGACTGCCTCCTGCCAACCTTGTATGGAAAAAGGTTGCAATCACCCGTATGGATAGCGGTGGAGTCAGTATGACACTCCTTGACAAGGGTGTGAGTGCAATGGCAGATGAAAAAGAGGTGTCAGAATATTCCAAGAGAGTCTCAGCCAGAGCCAAGGTTATATTCCCAACCACATCTTCAACACCTATGCCATAAATCACCAGAGGGGAGAACTATTAATCACCAGAGGGGCAAACTATTCTGTTTGCCCCAAAATAGAGGAAAATGTACTGAGATGGATAAAACAACGTCCGACTATTTAATATCTCTGCTCCTGGTATCTATATTTATCTCTGTTATTGCCTGTCAGAGCAGCACTGCACAATATCATATGGGCAATGCCAGAACTGATAGCCATGTAGAGAGACAGAGCAGTAGTAAGACAGGGGTCAAAACAGAGGCAGAGCGCCGGAAACCATCTCTGGCAAACCCTGCTGCAACCCGTTGTGTAAATGATGGCTATACCCTTGAGCCTGTTATTAAAAACGGGGTGAGTGTGGACTATATGTGTGTTAATCCAGAGACTGGTCTTCGATGTGAAATATGGAAGTATTTCCGTCATGAGTGCTCTCTTGAAAAATGACAATCTGTTTTTTACAACCACAAAAAAGCTGACAGATCCAATCAGGCTGCAATCATAACCCTTTAATGTCAGAATCTGAAAGAGGAAGAGACCCCATGAGAAGCAGAGCCATTACTGTAATTGATCAGACTATCCGTGAGGGGATGCAGCATCGGGGGATTGTCTTCTCTCAGATAGAGCGTCAGACTATTCTTGATTTTCAAGAGGAGCTTGGCGTGGATATCTGCCAGGCAGGATATGCGCCTGCCCATATCACAGAGCAGGAGAAGATAAGATATCTGAATCAGATTGTTCAGCAGAGAGGGTATGCAGTAAGAGTTGCAGCAATGGGCAGAGCCTCTATCCATGATGTGGATGCTCTTGTAAGCACAGGGGTGACTGATTTCCATCTTCATGCCCACATACCATCAACAGCCGGGGAGCAGCAGCTTCAATCAGCTCTTAATAAGATAAAAGAATCTGTGCAGGCGCTCAGAAAAAGGGTTCCATCCTCAAAGATCTCCATTGCGGTGCTTGATATAGGTGCCTTTTCAACTGCCACCTCTCAGGCTGCCACACCCTCTTCAGAGCTGTTTCAGAGAACAACCTCATTTCTCATGAAAGATCTTGGAATTGATATTCTCTCTCTGCCAGACACATCAGGAACCATGGCCCCGGACAGCTTTCATGATGCCATAAAAGGGGTTGTCTCTGGCAGCGATCTCTCTTCTTCTATCTCCACCACACAGATAAGCGTCCACTGCCACAACGACCTTGGCATGGCTTCTGCCAATACTCTGATGGGCGTAAAGGCAGGAGCAACAGTTGTGGAACTCTCTGCTCTTGGAATCGGGGAGAGAAACGGTATAGGAGATCTCTTTACAGTGGCAAGATTGTTAAAGCATCAGGGATATCAGATCAGGCTTGAGACAGACAATATAGAGTCATTCAGAGCATATTACCAGTATGTAAGTGACATCTGTAAGAGCCAGACCCAGGAGCCGCTGCTCTGCTACAACACCCCGTTTTTCGGGGAATCTGCACGAACTCATGTGGCTGGTACCCATGCTGGCAGCGGATTTGGCCTGTTCAGGCAGCAAAAGGAGAAGCCCGGAGGAGAGAAGAGTCTCAAAGATAGTGATGAGATAAAAGAGGAGTACTATCTCAATGTGCTGTGCGGCAGACAACTTGTCAGAAAGTACCTTGAGTCAATGGCCATCCCCTACCTGCCTGATCAGCTTGACATTATCACAGAAAAGATCAAATCAGAGAGTGCCACACTTGGCAGACGGCTTGAGAAGGAGGAGATAATTCAAGCAGTTTCCCATGCAGCCGCCGTGGGGCTGAAAGCTCTCGGCTAACTCATAAAGCAAGCCCCCTTAAGGGGGTTTGGGTAAAAATTAGCATAGAGCTTTAGCTCTGGCTGGATAAAAAGAGTTGAACAAAACCGCTACCGCGGGTGCGACCTGAAGTCTTTGATATTATTGTTAATTAATATAAATTAACCTGCCGTATCACCGGCAGGTTCTTACCTCGGCGTGCATAACTGGTAACGGTTTTGTATGAAGCCCGTGGGACAATGAAGCCCTTGGTCGAAAGACCCGGAGAGTAAGCCGTAAGGCAAGCTCAACGCTGGCAGCATCAAGCTGGTTGGGCGCTAAGAATAGCGGTATGCGTAACACATGTGAACTGTTGATAAACGCCGTTAGCGTTGAGCTACAAAAATATAGAAACTAGGCTAACAAAACAAATTCAGCCGAGTAAAAAGCCGCGTGGCTGATTTGTGACATTAGCCGTTTGTCGCTTGGGATTCATTTTTAAATTAAAAGGACTGGATGTAATAGGACATGTAATTTAGTTGTGTGTTCACTCAAATTTAGGAATTCATAATGAAAATAGGAATAATGAATAATCCGTCAAAATCAGTTTATGATGAAGCTGCGTTCTGTGGCAAAGCTGGTTTCGATTTTTTGGATTTGACTATCGAAGGTCCTGATGCCATCAATGTTGATACAGCTAAGTTGAGGTCGATTCTTGATTCCTATGGCTTATCTATTACTGGACATACCGATCCCTGTCTTCCACATGCGTATCCAATTCCGGGAGTCCGTGAAGCTTGCTTTAAGGAACTGGAGCGATGTGCAAGAATATTTTCCATCCTGGGTGCAAAAATCATGAATATCCATCCCTGCTATTTTTGCCCGCCAGCTATGAGAAAAGATTTGGTTTCATTTCAAATAGAAGCATTGAAACCCATTGTTGAAATGGCAGCATCATATGGGCTCATAATGGTATTTGAAAATTATAAAGCCCCTTTTGACCGAGTCTCAACGATTAAACGCATACTGACAGAAGTACCAGGTTTAAAGCTGCATCTTGATTTTGGACACTCAAACTTCGGTATCGACAATCATGAGGTCTTTTGCGGCGAACTTGGAGAATACATCCAACATGTTCACTTTTCTGACAACCGATCCAGATCTGATGATCATATGCCCTTGGGAATAGGAACTGTAAATTGGCAAAAAGCGGTGGATTCATTAAAGGCAATATCTTACAATGGCACCATCACTTTAGAAATTTTCTGCAATGATCTCAATATGCAACACAAATATCTGGATCTGAGCCGAGAGTTTATTCAGAATCTATGGAGATAATATCAGTTTTTTCTCAACAATTCCTTATAGATGTAAAGCTAATATGGGGAAAATCATATAAAGATGTTCGGCTAACAAGTCGCGTGCAGCAGACCGCCATAACGTAAGCGGTTCTTCTCAAACATCCTGCGGCGGCTGCTGAGTTCAAACGCTGTGGGGAGACCAGGAAGTAGGAAACCTGTCGCGGTTGTCCCTTCTACAAAGAGCCATCTCTAAAACGAAAATACAATGAGGTTCCATCCTACACACCAAGGCAGATGGAGGCGAGTTTAGAACTTCAGGAATACTCCAATGCAATAGAGGGTGCCATTTGCGCATTCGATCAAGAAACAGATCTGTCAAAGGTGCCGACGGATAAGCTGGTGAATTTTAACAGTACCAGAATTTGAGCAGCTACTTTAAAAGAAACCCTTTTATTTTAGATAAGAGATCATTTTTCACATTCACAACCAGAAAGAGATCTCCATTCTCTCCTGTTTCAGGATTTGGCATTCCAGCACCTTTAAGCCTTATCTTATGGCCGTCCTGAATATTTTCAGGGATCTTTACAATCAGTTTCTTATCCTTCTGCTGATTGTAATATGCATATGGACCACCCTCTCTTGCATGAGAAGAGGGGAGGGTGATGTTGTCATAGATATCTCCTCTTTTTGCAGCATGAAGCTCGTTGAGGCTTTTCATCCCCGCATTCAGGAGCTTATCTGTAACCTTTTTCATAACCTTTCCAGTAACTTTGCGCACTATCTTCTGGTGGAGCTTCAACTCTGGTGTTGCAGTGGCACTGCCATCTACATATTTGGCCTGATTCTCTCTCCATAATGGATGGCCTCCGCTCTGTGGCTGATCCCCGAAGGTGCCGAAAAAGAAAAATCCTCCCCCCTGCATCCCTCCGCTTCTGCCGCTGATATTGACGTTGCTGAACAGATCATTTAACCCCCTTATACCAAAGCTCTGTGCAATCTCCTGAAAAATTTTTTCAATATCAGAGTTCCTAAGAATATCATCATAGCTGTTATTCTGACGGAATCTGCCTGCTGCATCTTCACCAAAGCGATCCCGAAGAAGGTCATACTCTCTTTTTTTATCTGGATTTGAGAGAACTGCGTATGCCTCGTTCAGGGCTGCCATCTTTTCAGATGCGTGTATATCATCCGGGTTTCTGTCAGGGTGGTATTTTATGGCAAGGCTCTTATAGGCTCTCTTGATCTCAGGGGGGGTGGCACTTTTATCAAGTTCAAGTATTCTGTAATAATCCTGGGTTTCCATCTGTAATCTCTGTCTCTTTAATCTTCCGTTTTAATCACTGCTACTCCACAATTTTATACTTTTTACCTCTTCCTAACTGCTTCATCAACCCATTGATCTCATCTTTGAGCTGAATCATCCGCTCTTCACGGTTAATGGTCAGGCGGCTGAACTGTGCCAGATCTTCCATCTGTGCCTTCATCTGCTTTTCAGCCTCTCTGCGCCCGGTTATATCTTCGAGCGTCACGATCACTTCAGTAGGATTCTCTCCAACGTTGACAGGGTTGAATTTCATGCTCAGAGGTACAGTTCTCCCTCCTGTTTCAGAGGTGTAATCAGCTTCATACTCAGCAGTCTCACCTGCAAGAGCCTGGCTCAACGCAGCCTTCATCCCCATATCCCTCCCCTGTTTCAGGAAGTTGAACCCGATCAGCTTCTCACGGCTGGATCCCATCAACCCTACAAATTTTTCATTGCAGTTAATAATGGTTCCCTCAACACTCATGTGAACCATACCAAGAGGCGAACTTTCAAAAATGGTACGGTGCTGCTTTTCACTCTCCAGCATTGCATCCTGTGCTTTTTTTCTGTCAGTTATATCCAGATATGAGGAGAGTACCAGATTTATCTTTCTGTTTTCATCCCGCAGGCAGGAGACAGAGAGATTGGCGTATAGTGTAGAGCCATCTTTGCGGATGAACCGTTTATCCATGCTGTAATTCTCAATTTCACCTGCTGTCATGCTGTTAAAATATCTTACATCCGCTTCAAGATCATCTGGGTGTGTAAGAGCCGCCCATGTGGTCTGGCGAAGCTCTTCAAGAGTATAGCCCAGCATATTCTGAAGCCGTATGTTTACCTCTATCCACCCCTTTTGAGGGTGAGTGACAGCCATCCCTATCTGCCCGTGTTCAAAATATCCCCGGAACCGTTTTTCGCTCTCTCTTATCGACTCCTCAGCCCTCTTCCGATCTGTGATATCACGCACTGTGCCTACGGCAAACCACTCATTTTCAACCTGGAATGGTGAGAGAGAGACCTCCACAGGCAGAGTGTGGCCACCTCTGTTGATGGCTGTAATCTGAATGGTGGAGCCAAATACAGTACCTTCGCCTGTTGCGGCAAATCTTCTGATTCCGGCATGGGCTCTATCTCTTATTTCCGGTGGAGCGGCAATTTCGTGGAAATCTCTGCCCATAGCCTCTTGGGCTGTGTAACCAAAAAGCCTCTCTGCTGCCTGATTCCAGAACATTATGCTGCCCTGGCTGTTAACCATAACAAGGGCGTCAGCCATAGCCTGGCCCATGGCCTTTATCTTGCGTTCCGCATGCTGGCGCTCTCTCATTGCTATCCCGAGACGGCGGTTCCAGATCAGAACAAATACTATTATACCAAGAAGAAGAGCACCGATAGTACCGACAATCCACCAGTCAACCCCCTTTTGATACTTGATTGCCAGCCACTGGTTCTTTATCTGGGACTTCTCCTGATCACTCATGCTTGCCAATGCTTTGTCCAGAGCTGAAGCAAGCAGTGGCCAGTCCTCTCTTACACCAAATGCAAGGTCATGGTTATAGGGGGTTGATGCCGCAATTCTGAGATTCACAAGCCCAAATTTTTCAATGGTGTAGGCAACTGCCCCGAGATTATCAATAAATACATCGAACTTTCCGTTTGAGAGTTCATTCAGGGCAGTTCCTATGTCAGGTGAAGTCAGAAGCAGTAACTCTGGCCGGTCACGTTTAAGGCTGGCCTCAATTATCTGCCCTCTGATGACCCCTACTTTCATCCCCCGCAGATCGTCAAGCCCTCCTGCCAGTCTATCTTTGCGTGACACGATCACAGATGGAAAAGTTATGTATGGCCTGGTAAAGTTCATGAACTTCTCTCTTGCTGCCGATGGTGTCACCTTAGGAATAACGTCTATCTCACCAACCTTCACCCTCTCCATGGCGTCTGTCCATTTAATCTCCTGCTGTGGAGCAACAGATATTCCGAGCCGTCTGGCAGCAGCAGTTATAAAATCTGCACTGATTCCAGAATAGCGCCCTTTTTCATCAATGTATTCAAAAGGAGGGCGGGCACTGTCAACCCCGAGACGTATCTCTTTACCGGCAATGAACTTTCTCTCCTCTTCTGTAAGAGAGACCTGCTTGATCTCAACATCAGCAGCTAAAGTATGAGGAAGAGAGATAATAACTATCATAAGGGCAATAACTATCTGTTTGAAATTGATGATAACCACCATATATATTTCTCTCTCCTTTTCCAATCAGGCGATAAGAGCCTCTTTTTTACTAGACATTGAGATACGTAGGCGTATATATCTCTCTTTTTTCTGCTTTCACATCAGAAAAAGATTAAGAGCCAAGAAGTTTATCCATGAGTTCCTGTGCCTCCTTGAACTTATATCTGCCAATAAGAAGATCCATCTCCTTGATCTGATATCTGACATTCTCCGGCCACTCAAAAGCTCTCATCCCCACCATGATCTCCTTGCATGGCTTGGGTTTTTTCTTCTGCACAAAAGGCTCAAGCTTCTTGAGAAACTCAAAGAGCTGAGATGGCTCTCCATCTCTTATCAACTGCTGCCCGGAAGAAGCTTCGGGCTGAAGTGATACAAGAGGCAGCAGTGTTTTTAGGATCATATTCAGAGCTGTGTCAAACTGTGCTATTAAATCCCCATGATCAGAGTGGATATCAGACTTAAGCGCTCTCTCCAGTTCTCCTGCAATGTTCTGAAGCACATGTGCACCGATGGTGCCAGCCACACCTTTCACAGTGTGCGCAAGCCTTAGTGCCAACTGATGTTCCTCTTTTTTTATCGCCTCCTGAATCTGTGCTGTGGTGTGCTGGTTGTTATGATAGAACTTCACCAGCAGATTGTGGTAGAGTTTCACGTTACAACTTACCCTCGAAAGCCCAACCTGTGTGTTTATCCCAACCAGATGAGTAAGAAGATCGTTCAAGGTGATCTCATCTTTTTTTTCATCTGCTCTTTTGAGATAGTGATCAGGAAGGTTACGTCTGGCTGGCTTGATCCACTTGACAAGAACTCTGAAGAGTTCTGATGGCTCTATCGGCTTTGTCACGTAGTCGTTCATACCTATATTCAAGACATCTTCCCTGACTCCGCTCATTGCATCTGCGGTCATGGCAATAATCGGGATCTCTTCAACGCCTGAATTGCCCTCATAAATCCTGATCTCCTTAGTGGCAGTGCGTCCATCCATTACAGGCATCTGAAGATCCATTAGAATAACATCATACCTTTTTGCACTGTTGATCTCATCTCCATCTGTTTGCGCTCTGTATTTTTCAACACCAACCCTGCCGTTCTCTGCAACAGTAACAAAGAACCCCTCATCACCAAGAAGCTCCGCAGCCAGCTGCTGGTTTATAGCATTGTCCTCAACAAGAAGCAGATGAGCACCCCTGATTGCGTCAAATCCATCAGGCAGGTCAGCACTTCTCATCTTCTGCTCACCCCTTCTCTCCACTGTCTGACCAAAAGTCTCCATGATGGCGTCAAATAGAAGAGATGGAGTTACAGGTTTGAGCAGAAAGCCATCCAGATTTATCTGTCTGGCCTGGTTCATTACATCTTCACGGCCGTGTCCGGTAACCATTATAATTCTGGTAAGTCCAGCCTGGGAAGCCTCCTGCTGTATCTCTCTGGAAGCCTCAATGCCATCCATTCCAGGCATCTGCCAGTCCATGAACACCAGAGAGTATGGGGGCTTCCCTGACTCTCTGGCAGCTCTGACCATTGCCAGAGCCTCTTTGCCTGATGAGGCACTATCAACAGGAAAGCCCAACTGCTCAAGGTAGTTTTGCAGAACTTCCCGGCATGTACCATTATCATCAACTACCAATATTTTTATCCCCTTGATCGCTTCAGGAAGAATATCAGGTGCTTTCTCACGTTTCTCATGTATGCCGAACATGGCAGTAAACCAGAAGGTACTCCCCTTACCTGGCAGACTCTCCACCCCTATCTCTCCACCCATCATTTCAGCGAGTTTTTTACTTATTGTGAGGCCAAGCCCGGTGCCTCCATATCTACGGGTGGTGGAGGTGTCAGCCTGTTGAAAGGAGCAGAAGAGTCGTCCCATCTGCTCTTGAGTCATACCTATACCGGTATCCTTTACCTCAAAGCGGATAGAGGCAGAATCTTTTTTCACACAGATCGGTTGAATGGAGACAGTGATCTCACCTGTTTCAGTAAACTTGACAGCATTACCGATAAGATTGAGTAAAATCTGCCCCAGTCGCAGAGGGTCTCCTTTAAGAGCTGTTGGTACGTCTGAGTTTACAGCAAAAATAAGTTCAAGCCCTTTATCCTCTGTCTTTAAATTGATCAGGCTGGCCAGATTGCTCAACACCTCATTGAGATCAAAGTCAAGCACCTCCATAGTGAGCTTACCAGCCTCTATCTTTGAAAAATCGAGAATGTCGTTGATGATCCCAAGAAGATTCTGAGCCGAGAGATAAACCTTGTTCATGTAATCTCTCTGTTTAGGGGTCAGGTCAGTTTTCAACGCCAGGTGGCTCATGCCGATGATGGCGTTCATTGGTGTGCGGATCTCGTGGCTCATGTTGGCCAGGAAATCGCCCTTTGCCCTGGTGGCGGACTCTGCCTCCCTCTTCGCCTCCTCAAGGTCATCCATGATGTTGAGCATGGCCCGTCGCGCCTGGGCAAGTTCATTGATCTGCTCCTGAAGGGCCTGGTTGGCACTGTCGCGTTCCAGAAAAGAGTTTTTCAACTGCTGCGTCATTGTGTTGAACGCATCAGAAAATTCACCCATGAAATCAACATGCTGATTGAAATTACCTCTGGAGATCTGCTGGGTTGTCCATGTAAGATGTTTAAGGCTTGCCAGCAGGCTCTTGGTTGACTGCATGATCAGCAGCCCCCCTCTTTGAGGAGCTTCAAGATTGATCTCCCCCTTTGCCAGGGTATATAGTATATCTGTAACAGTGTTGTACTCATCTACAAATCTGTTGATATAGCTGACCGCCTGTTTCAGCTCATTTTCCGGGTAGTCTTCCGGCAACTGGATAGCCTCAGGTTTTTTCCCCTTTAACAGAAGGTAAAAAACTTCGGTGATCTTGTCGATATACTCTTCTTTGAGCGTAAGCATTGTTTTCCCAATCTTAGCTTCTGGGTTTTACTTCAAAACGGCACACCCTGTCGCCGGAACACCAGCAGTCCACCTCTTTTACATCAAACTCTTTTCCTGAATACTCTGTAAGCAGGCCGCTGAGAAAGCCTTCGTCATAGGTGCATATGGTCTCATCGCAGACAGACAGGCCGGAGCAGTCCAGATCTTCTGCTACAGTAAGTGTGAAATTCATATTTTCAAGATCTGATCTCTCTACTCTCAGGATACCTATCTTTAATTTTGAAAGCAGCTCCTGCACCTGGGTGATAAAAGCGTTGAAATCGTTCTGCCTGTTAACCAGCTCCTTACAGAACTCTCTGCCTGCAAGCTCACCTGCCCTGTAGTAAATCCTGTCTGCAGTTGCTGTATCAAACTCCTGAATAATAACATCCCTGAGCGTAAACTGCATCAGTCTGTAGACGCCAACATCCATGGTATTTCCAAGATTAGGACGTCCAGCCCCTATATCGCCGACCATTTTCCAGTCAAACATCGGCTCATCTCTCTCCTCTTTAAACATTATCCCCCCCCTTGGTCAAATCGGTGGTAGTAGTTAATCTGATACTGCTTTCAGCACTGACCTCTCCTCCTCAGAGTCAGCAAGTTCAATGGCAATAAGTCGGAAATTATCTGCAATTGCTACAAAAGCATCTACCATATCTGGATCAAAATGTCTCCCTCTCCCCTCTACAATTATGGAGACAGCTTTCTGATGGGTAAAAGGGGGTTTGTAAGCTCTCTTGCTGATCAAGGCGTCGTAAACATCGGCTATAGCCATCAATCTGCCTGAAATGGAGATCTGATCACCCTTGAGCCCCTCTGGATATCCAGATCCGTCCCACTTCTCCTGGTGGGTGTAAGCTATCTCTCTTGCATAACGCATGAACGAATTGCTTCCCAGCTTCTGTTCAGCAACTCTTAACGCATCCCTTCCATATGTTGTATGCTTTTTCATCTCCTCAAACTCCTCGTCAGTGAGTCTGCCAGGTTTCATGAGAATCTTGTCTGGCACACCAACTTTGCCGATATCGTGCAGCGGAGCAGATTTGAATAAGAGGTCAATGGTCTGGTCGTTCAGAAAGTGCTGGAAACTGGGGTGGTTTTTCAGCTGTTCTGCCAGAGCCCTGACATACCTCTGAGTGCGCAGGATATGTCCTCCTGTATCAGGGTCACGAGTCTCAGCTATGGATGAGAGGCTGTAAATAGTCACCTCCTGCGTCAGGGCAAGCTCTTTGGTCCTCTCCTGAACCAGCTCCTCCAGATGATCCCTATGTTTTTTAAGCTCCAGCTGATTTTTAACCCGTGCCTTTACCAGATCCGGGCTGAAAGGCTTGGTTATATAATCAACAGCACCAAGTGCCAGCCCTCTGGCCTCATCCTTCTCCTCGGTCATGGCAGTAAGAAAGATGACTGGGATATTTCTGGTGGTTATGTCTGATTTGAGCTTCTGACAGACCTCATAACCATCCATCCCCGGCATCATTATGTCTAAGAGGATCAGATCAGGAGGCTCTTCCATGATATCCTCAAGAGCACTCCTGCCATCCATCGCCACCCTGACATCATAACTATCTTCCAGAGTGTTTACCAGTACATCTATATTTGCTTCAGTATCATCAACCACCATTACCGTAAAATCAGATAGATCCATAATATTAACGCCTCTTTCTTGAATGTCTGTTTTCTATTTTTAATAAACTCAAAATTGCAACAGTAAAAAACATCATATAGAGTTCAGCTCTTCCAGAACCATTCTGTTGTTATCTACAGGATAGTTCATCGTAAAGATAATCTCTCTTTTTTCCCCTTGAAGATGATTGGCTGTTATCTGCACCTAAATAATTTGACACCATAGCTTTTATCGGTGCACAATAGCAAAAAAAAAATATTTTTCTCACAGCAATGTTATGAATCGTCTGATTCATAAACCTCTACCAGATCAGAGGCAACGGGAAAAATCCACCCCCACCCGGAGGAGATCATGCAGCGAGTTTATACATTTCACAGTTTTTCAAATTTCATAACCGTATCTATATTATCCGCACTCTCTCTGTTGACCCTGTACAGCATCTCTCATGCCACAGAACCCTCAATCCCCGATATGCTCACCCCCTGGAGAGAGTGGGTACTTCATGACAAGAGAGAGGCTCTTGAGTGCATTCCCCATTTTAATGATCCAGATGCGTTGCAATGCGCATGGCCAACAGCAATTGACCTTGAGATCAACAGCAGAGGTGCACGCTTCAGCCAGCAGTGGCAGATATACCATGAATCGTACATTCCAACCCCTGGCACAGTTTCACAGTGGCCTGTCAATATCATGGTTGACGGGCTTCAGGCTGTTGTTGTGCCGCAGAGTGATATCTATGGCAATACCATCCCATCAGTGAAGATCATACCTGGATGCCACACAGTTACCGGTAGCTTTATCTGGTCAGATCAACCGGAGTATATTCAGATTCCACCTGAATCTGCTCTTGTGAAACTGAGTATGGATAGCGTAGCAGTTCAATTTCCAAACCTGGATGATAGTGGCAGGTTATGGTTGAAGAGTGCCCATGGCGAAAAAAAAGAGGAGAACCGTCTGAAGGTGGAGAGTTTCCGGCTGATTGATGACAGTATTCCCTCTCAGGTGACACTCTATGCCACCTTTGATGTGGCAGGTGTGGCAAGGGAGATAAGAGTTGGCCCTCTGTACTCCCCGGAAGAGTTCATACCGCTCTCTTCAGATATCTCCCTGCCCTCAAAGCTTGAATCTGATGGGACGATGCGGATACAGGTAAAACCTGGCAGATATGATCTGACTCTCACCATGAGGCATGTTGGCCCTCTTTCAGATCTCACCTTTAATCCTCCAGAAGATGGCTATTGGCCAAAGCAGGAGATATGGTCTCTGCTGCGCCGTCCTGATCTGAGAGTTGTGGAGATCTCAGGTGGCACACCCATTGACCCCAAGAGCACATCGCTCCCTGAAGAGTGGAGATCCTACCCTGCCCATCTGATGCTGCCGGAAGAGAGCATCAGATTCAAGGAGATCAAGCGTGGAGATCCTGCTCCCCCTCCAGATCAGCTCAATCTCCACCGGACTCTGTGGCTTGCATTTGACGGAACAGGTTATACTGTTCAAGACAGGATTACAGGGAGAAAAAACAGCGGCTGGCGGCTTGAGATGGAGCCTCGGATGGAGCCTGGCAGAGTAACGGTTGACGGGGTGGAGCAGTTGATTACAAGGAGAAGCTCAAAGGATCTGGCTGACTCAGGAAGGCCGAAGGCAGACGGGTCAGAACCAGAGATCCCGGAATCTGCCAGAGCAGGTGTTGAACTCAGATACGGCATTCTCAACCTCACTGGTGAAAGCAGGATCAGTGGCTCTATATATACTGTTCCTGCAACAGGCTGGAACCATCCATTCCAGAAGGTGACAGGCCAGCTCAATCTCCCCCCTGGCTGGAAGCTTGTTGCTGCAAGTGGCATTGACAATATAGCTGGAACATGGGTCAAAAAGTGGTCACTTCTTGATTTTTTCATTCTCCTGATCTTTACCATTGCCACAGCAAAGCTCTTCTCAATTCCGCTTGCATCAGTCAGCTTTATGACCATGTTTCTGCTCTACCATGAGCCCGGGGCACCAAGGTATGTCTGGCTCTTTCTCATCACAGGGTTTGCACTGCTCAAACAGCTGCCACCCAGCTCTTCCGGCAGGTTCAGAAAAGTGGTTCAGATCTACCAGTTTGTCACAGTCATGATCCTTCTGCTCACTGCTGTACCATATGCTATCCACTCATTACGGGTGGGTATATATCCTCAGCTGGAAATTCCCTGGATCTCAATGAATGAGGCTATGCAGAGTCAGACTGGCAATCTCTCTTACAGTGGAGCACCCTCCATGCAGCAGGAGCAGAGAACTCTGGATCAGACTCAGATGGATCTCAATGAACCTGAAGGGGAGACAGAAGCGTCAGAAGAGTTCAACCCTGAGTCAGAGATGGATGCAGTAAGAGGCCAGATGGCTGCACCAGCCCAGGCTCCAATGGAGGATAACAACGTTGCTGACAGGTATAAGGGGAGGGCTAAAGGAAAACTGATGGAGCTGGCAAGAAAGAGTTCCGCACCTATTGCCTACATGAAATCTGAAAAAGCGTCATCCAGAGATCAGACCAGGGTGATGCAGTATGACCCTGGAGCCC
>Ga0209373_10003503_pt1 | contig 14409 bp, 12 predicted proteins | sample Higcelweek5metaG_FD_187173 | JGI IMG/M metagenome (GOLD analysis project Ga0209373, IMG submission 187173) | Freshwater pond sediment microbial communities from the University of Edinburgh, under environmental carbon perturbations - High... | ecosystem: Environmental > Aquatic > Freshwater >...
ATTTTCCAACCTGCATAAAATGTAATAATTTGACCTATTCCCACACCTACAAAGATTCCAACAATTCCACCCAAAATACTTATTAGCAATGCTTCCAATAAGAAAAAGACCATAATATCTTTTGCACTTGCACCAATGGCTCTTCTTATTCCAATTTCTTTTGTTCTTTCTGTTACATTTGCCAACATGATATTCATTATGCCAATTCCACCAACTAATAGAGATAGACCAGCAATACAAGCCATGACAAGATTAAAAAGTTTTTGAGTTTTTTGGCTTTGCTCCAATAGTTCTGTTGGAACAATAATTTCATAATCTTTCATATTTTCATGTCTTTTGTCCAAAATCTTTGTTAGAGCATTCTTTGCTTCAATTAATTTATCAGAATCTGATATTCTAATTGCAACCTCATCAACAACACCATAATTTACTCTGTTTTTGACCTTTTCAGATGCGTCTGTAATTGTAAATTTTTTTATAGATGTTGTTATTGGTATATAAATATCACTATCAACATTTCTTGATTTTATTTTTACTTTTTCTTTTGTTTTTGATTTATCTTTCAAAATCCCAACAACTCTAAACCTTACACCTTCTATAGTAATAAGTTTTCCTATTGGGTCTTCTTTCAAAAACATCTCTCTAGCAAGACCATAACCAAGTATGCAAACTTTTCTATATTCTATTAAGTCCTCTTTTTCGATAAATCTTCCATTCTCAAGACTTAGACTTGTTACAAATAAATATTCTGGAGTTGTTCCAACAATATTAGCTTTTGGTTTGAATTGTTTGTAATAAACTTGTTTGTCCAAAAGATTTTGCGGTGCAATACCTTCTACATAAGGCAATATTTTTTTTATGTATAAAGCATCTTCATAAGAAAGACCTTTTGAAAGAGTTCTATTTGCTTTTAGTTGTTCATCTTTATTTAGTTCTACAGAGACAATTCTTATATTATTTACACCAAAAGCTTTTATTTGTTCTATTGCTTCAAACTCTGCACCTTTACCAATTGCAAGCATTGCAATAACTGCACCAACTCCAAATATTACACCCAACATAGTCAAAAAAGACCTAACTTTATGTTGTAGCAAACTTTTAAATGCATATATAAAATTTTCTATAAAAAATTCAAACACTAAATAGTTTCTCCTTCAACTTCATCATTTTGGATAATTATTTTTTCTCCAATGTTTAAACCACTTTTTACAACACTTTCTTTTTGGTTTGTTTCAGAAAGTTCTATATATCTTTTTTCATTATTTTCTAAAATTACATAATTTTTTGAAAGTTCTTTATATATAGCTTTGTTTGGGATAACAATAACATTTTTTAAATCTTTTAATAAAATTTGAACATCAACACTCATTCCCGGTTTGAAAAGAGAATCTTTTTCCAAAAGCTCTATATCCAGCTCAAAAACTTTACTTTGTCCTTCTTTATAATTTGAATATTGTTGAAAAATTGTACCTCGTTCTTTTGCAAAAACACCTATTTTTGATATTTTGCCTTTAAATTTTTTACCTTTTAGTGTACTCATAGTAATGCTACAAGGTAAATCTTTTTTTATTTGACCTATATGTTGTTCTTCTATTTCTGTTTTGATAAGAAAATCATCAAGATTTGCAACGGAAATAAAAGGCATTCCTCTTTCTATTGTATCTCCAACTTTTGGTTTTGCTAAACCTTGGTCTGTCCAAATTTTGCTTAAAACGGCTGTTCCTGCTACAGGTGCTTTTATTAAAGAACAACTAACTCTTGTCTTTAATTGATTTACAGTTGCAAGATTTCCCTCTATTCTTACTTTCTTTTTTTCTTTTTGAAGTTGATATTTTTTCAATTCAAATTCTTTATTTTTTTGTTCAATTGCAAGTTTATTTTTTGCTTGTTGTAATTCTAATCTAGCAATTTGTTTTGTTGTTTCGGTACTTCCAGCTTTTGTAAGAATATATTCTGCTTTGGACATTTCAAAATTTTTCTCTTTTTGAGCCAATTCTAATTCTTTTTCAAGGATATCTTTTTTTTGAACAATTCCTTTTTGAAAAAGTCTATTACTCTGCTCTAAGTTTTCTTTTGCAAGTTTTACAGCTTTTTTTGCCAATTCCATATCAAGATGTAGTTTTTCCAATTCTTCTTTTGTGGCACCATCCAAGACTTTTTTTAATTCAAGTTTTTTTAATTGTACGTCTTTTTCTGCCAAAGTTATTGCTGATGTGTATTTTACAAGATCAGCCGAAAAATTTTGTTCTAACAAATTTAGTTCATTTTGGGAAATTCCAAGATCCATTTCTGTTGTTACCAATCTTTCTTCATCATCTTTACTTTCAAGTTTTACGATAACTTCGCCTTTTTTTACAATTTTTCCATCATCAGCAATCATTTCAATTTTTGGAGCTCTTCCAGAAGATGAAGCAAGATATATTTGTTTTTTTGCTTCAATTTCTCCAATTAAATCAATAGAATAAATAAACCTACCTTTTTTTACAAAAAGAGATTTTTGGTTTTCTTCTAAGTCATTTGTTTGGTAATTTTTTAAGAAAAAGCTAACTCCAACAATAATAATTGAAAGAATTAAAAACACAAAAAAAAATCTTTTTTTCATAATAATATATATTTTTATCTTATCTATTTAAAATATTTATCTTTATTGCAATTACATATTTACATTATCAAGTGAAATTAATTCATTTTCGTTTAATCCACTTTTTATTACTGTTTCCATTTCATTACTTTTGTCTATAACTACAAGCTTTTTAACAAGACCATTTTCTGTTTTGACAAAGCAATATGTTTTATCTTTTTCTCTTTTTATAGCTTGAGATGGTACAGTTAGAACATTTTTTTTACTTTCCACTATTATTTCCACATTGGCAGTCATACCAGGTACCAAAAGTTTATCTTTCCCAAATATTCTTATAAATACTTCAAAAACCTTTACTTTATTATCATCTTGAACATATTTATTATCTGCAATATTAGAAATTTTAATAACTTTGCCTTTGTAAAAATTTTCAGGATAAGCATCTAAATAAAATCTTGTATCTTGTCCTAGTTTTAGTTTGCCTATATCAACTTCGTTTATAAGCATTTTTAGCATTGGTTTGTTTATATCAACAATTTTTGCTATTTCCACGCCTTCACTAACAGAATCACCAGATTTTATTTTAATTTCTGTTTGACCAGACATCATTTTTCCATATATTATCAAGCCATCACTTGGTGATATTAGGCTACCTTTTCTTACAAGGTCAGAGTTATAGTCAAAAGATTTTTTACTTTTATCAATTGCTAATTGTTTTTCTTTTTTTTCTAATTTCGATTTATTTTTGATTGTTTGCAATTCTTCTTTTGTTTTTTCAAAACTTTTTTTTGCAATGCCAACATTGATGCGTTCTTTTTCTATTTCTTCTTTTCTAGGACCATCTAAGAGGACTTTTAAACTTACTTTTGTATATTCTTTTTCTTTTTGAAGTTCTTTTAATTTTGTTTTGGATGTATTTAATTCTTCTTCTGATATATAACCAAGTTTATTTAATCTTTCTTTTTCTTTTACATCAAGTTCATAAATTTTTATTTCTTTGTCAAGTGTTTTTAGAGTTTCTTCGGCTCTAACGATTGCAACACCATCTCTAGTTTCTATTAATTTTTTTAGTTTTAACTTTGCAATATTTATTCCCAACTCAGCATTATCTAATTCTTTGTTTAGTTTTTCTATACTTTGCAAAATTTCAGAATCTTTTACACCAAGATCAAGATTTGCTTCTTTTAGTAATAACTCTGATTCATCTCTTTTTTGTTCTTCATTTAGAGTTGTTAGTGTTCCAATTTTTTGTTGTTTTTTTACAATGGAACCTTCATCAATGATATTATCAATTTTTGTTGAAAAGGGAGCGTATATTTTGTTCTCAATTTCTGAAGATATTTCACCAATATCTGTGACCAAAATTTCAAAGTTATTTTTTTGAACTTTATATGTAGAAATTTCTCCAATAGAAGGTTTATTGCAACTATACAAACTAGTTGTAATGAAACTTGCAATTATTAAGTATGTAACAAACTTCTTTACTTTCATAAAAAGCATTATACAACAATTTAAATTTTTGTTGTGTTAAAATACTTCAACAGTTTAATAATTTTGTTTTATTGTTGTAGGTTAGGTAGATTATGAAGCATATTGACCCCAAAGACTTATCAGTTAATCAGATTTATAGTTATTTATGCGGTGGAATTTCTCCAAGACCAATCGCATTAATCTCATCTATTTCTAAAGACGGAATAAAAAATTTATCACCTTTTTCATTTTTTAATGGTATTGGTTCCAACCCTCCAACTATTGCTTTTTCTGTTGCAAGAAAAAGAGATGGTTCTTTTAAAGATACTTATAATAATATAGAAGAAACAAAAGAATGTGTTGTAAATGCTGTAACCTATTCTATGGTTGAACAAATAAATATTGCATCAACAGAATATGATTCTGATGTTGATGAATTTGTAAAAAGTGGTTTTAATACAATAGATTCACTAAAAGTTAAAGCACAAAGAGTTAAAGAATCCCCATTTCAAATGGAATGTGAGTTAAAACAAATAATAAATTTTGGAGAGGGCAAAGGTTCTGGTAATTTGATTGTTTGTGAAGTTGTTATGTTTCACATTGCAGAAGATGTTATTTTGGATAATATAATTCACCCAGACTTGATAAACCTTGTGGGTAGAAGTGCTGGAAGTTTTTATACAAGAACAAATAATTCTTCAATATTCAAAGTAGAGAGACCATTAAGAATGATTGGTATGGGATATGATGAATTGCCAAATTTTATAAAAGAATCTCATGTATTTTCTGCCAATGATTTGGGAAAATTTGCAAGTTTTAATAAAATACCAACTAAAGAAGATGTTTTGGAATTTATAAATTCTTTTGAAATTTTGGAATCAACAGAAGAGCAATTTTATCGTTATCAAAACCATAATGATTATGAAAATATGTTAAAAGTCTCTCTATTCCTTTTGAAAGCAGGTCATAAAAAAACAAATACTTTTATTGAATTATCTGCAAAATGTGCTTTGCTAAATAATAATATAGAGTTTGCATGGAAAACTGCTATATATAGCAATTTAGCAATAAAGAAAAAGAAAAAATAAATGTTTAAGTTAATGTCAGTTCGATATGTAGGGGTAATTTATGAATATATACTACACTAAAATTGACGTTTTTTAAATCAATTTTGGAACTAGTCCATTTCTTTTTGATAAATGCAATAACAATTATCAGAATAAAATTTACTGTTTTTGCATTTAACGTAACCTTAATTTTTTTCCAATTTATCTGTTAAAAAAATAATGAACTATTATATAAAACAAAAGATATTTGTTTACTGTCAGGAGACCACTCTAAGTTAGTTAAATTAAAATTCCAAGTATAAAAAAAATATAATATATTATATTTTTTATAATTATTGGTAACATCTAAAATGTAAATTATGTTTGATTCTTCATAAGCAATTTTAGTTCCATCTGGTGACCATTTAAAAAAGTCAACAGAATTACTATCCATATTAAATATTTCAGTTTTATTAGAGCTATCAGAATTTATTACATATAATTTATTTTTACCATTATATAAATCATTATCTAACCCATAAAAAGCAAGTTTAGTTCCATCTGGTGACCACTCTAAATTAGATATAAAATTAAAATTATCTAAAAATTGCTTTTTATTAGCCTCATCAGGATTTATTATATATAATTTTTCTTTACCATCATTTGCAGTATTAAAAGCAAGTTTAGTTCCATCTGGTGACCAATTTAAATTAACTATAAGATTAAAATTATCTAAAATCTTAGTTTTATTAGAGCCATCAAAATTTATTGTATATAATTCATTTCTATTTTTATTTTTAGAAGTAAAAGCAATTTTAGTTCCATCTGGTGATAAGTTTAAACTAGATACATCATCAAAATTATCTAAAATTTTAGTTTTATTAGAGCCATCAGAATTTATTACATATAAATCTTTATTATTTACAAGATAAAAAGCAATTTTTTTACCATCTGGCAACCATCTAAAAGAATAAGCAGCAGGACTAGATATTTTAGTTTTATTAGAGCCATCAGAATTTATTACATATAATCCATTTTCATTTTTACTTATGCTAGAATAAGCGATTTTTTTACTATCTGGTGACCATTTTAAAGAAAAAACAAAATCTAAGTTATCAAGAATTTTAGTTTTATTAGAAATATCAAAATTAATTATATATAATCCATTTTCATTTTTATTCATATTAGAATAAGCGATTTTTTTACCATCTGGTGACCATGAATACAAAGAATTATTGGATAAATAGACACTATTTAATTTTGATGATTCTATATTCCATATACAAATATTATTAGGATATTTACAAAATTTAAATAATTCTAGGTCTAAATCAATAGAAATATTTTCTTTACAGGAAGAAATAAAAATAAAAACAATTACAAAAATAAACAATTTAAATAATTTTTTCATTTTTCTTACCCTGCTATTGTTGTTAAATTCTTTCCCTAAACCTCGAGCTCACGTTAACTTAAATAAATTTGCATAAAACATAATAAATAAAATTTTGATGGGAGACTATTTTAATTTTTTTCAAAAACTTCAAGTATTTTCATTCCAAGCTCTGAAACATCATCAATATAAAATAATTTTTTATATTTTAATATTGGGTCTTCTTTTGCATAGTTATAAATTCTTGGATTTGTTGTAATGAAAATATCAATTCCACCTTTTACCATCCAATCTCTTGTAAACTGACTACTAGATTCAACAAATGCAATAAGTTTTTTATCTTTGTTGGCAGAATACCAACCTGCTTCCCATGCACAATCTCTTCCATAGGAATCAAGAAGTAATAGACCAAAATCAGAACTAGTCATCATGTCAATACACTTTTGATAAACTTCAAGTGGATAGTTTTTGTGACTAATAGATATAGGTGTAATAGTTTGAGGCAAGTATAAGATAAACTTATCTTCTGGAAACTTGCTACATATATATTCATTATTATGTGCATTGCTTATACTTGCTGATAAATAGACTTTAATCTTATTTGATAATGGCATAATTCTACAATTTAAAAAATAAAATTTGAAATATTAATACTTTTTGAATATTACATCATTTTTATAGTTTTTTTCAATATATTCAATTGTCTTAACAATTGTTGCTGCTAATTGATAACGAGATATATTATTTTCACCTTTAAAAGAGTTTTTACCTGTTCCACTCATTATTTTATATACTTTCGTAATATTATTAATACTATCTTTTGTCCAATCATATTTACAAGAATTAGCAAAACTTGGACATTCAAGATTATATTTTTTTAGATTTTTTTGAATAATGTTAACTTCTTTTTCAAGTGTTATTTTTTTAAAATCAAAAGTTTTACTATCAACTAAAGAAATAACATTATTTATAATAAATGCCAATTCATAACGATTGACATATTCATTACCACTAAATTTATTAGTATCATAATAAAAAAATTTTAATCTATATTTATAATTTAAATCATTTATTGTTTTAAAAGACCAATGTGAAAAAGGTATATCAGAATAAAACCCATTAATTTTTTTTAATTGATATGGTGGTGTTTTAACAGACATTTCCAAAGATATTTTTTTGGAGCGTTCAATTTGTTTTATTAAAGCTAAAATGACTGAAGAAAGTTGATACCTTTTTATGTAAGAATCACCTCTAAAGGTATGATCTGGATATCCATTTATAATCTTATATTCATTAACGGCTTTAAAAACATCGTCATAAGACCAATGATTTTCTTGCAAATCAACCAAATCATCAGAATTGCTTTCTGCAAAAGTTTTCGGCTGAAAAACAATAAAAAAGAATAAAAAATATATTATTAGTTTTTTCATAAAATACCTAATTTTTTTATCTTTATTTAATTACTATACCATACCTAAAATAATCTAAATTTAATTTTAGTTAAAACTGGTATAAAAATAGTCTAAAATATAGGTAAATACTACATTTTATTACATATTATAATAAGATAAATATAAAACTTAAAAGATGAAAATAAAAAAACTTCTAAAAAAGAGTTAATCTAAATTAGAAGGATTTTTTCAATGATAATAAAATATTACAAAAAGAGTGAACTAATATCAATATTTTATGAAACAGATGAGAGATTAAAAAAGTTAGAATTAAAAAAGCCTAGATTTTTTTTCTAGACTTTTTATTAAATATTTATTATTTTATTTCCAAGAATCTTTATAATCTTCCACATATTTATTAAAACTAATTGGTTCATGTCCTGTAATTTCTTTTACACTATCTGCAATAATAGAAGAATAACCAAGTTTAAAATAGCTAAGAATCATTAAAAGAAACTCAACATAGTCCACAGGCAAATTAAATTTAAGCAAATTTTCTCTCATTGTTTCTGGTGTTATATCTTCAAATGTTATATTTTTATTTATAGCATTTGATATAATACTTGCAACTTCATCATGGTCTAAGGCTTTGCTACCTGTAAGGTTAAATGCTTTATTATTCCATTTATCATTAAAAAGTAATTCTGCTGCACTATCTGCAATATCTCTAGCATCAATAAAACTACCTTTTGCTTTTCCAACAGGAAGAAGAATTTTTTGTTGGGTTAAGATTCCTTGGATCCAAAAAGTATTAAAGTTTTGCATAAACCAATTTGGACGTATTATATTATAATTTAAGCCCGAATTTTCCAAGTCTATTTCAGCTTTACGCATAGGAGCTTCATCATTTGCATCTGCACCCATAGCAGTCATTAAAACTACTTTTTTAAGTTGATATTTTTTTGCAAGTTCAATAATTGGTTTTAATATTTCATATTGATTTGCATATCCGGGAGGTGATAATAAAAAAGCTCTGTCAACATTTTCAAATGCTTTTTCAAGTCCTTCTTTTGTAAAAAGATTTAAATATACTTGGTCTTCATTTTCAGGTGTTTTACTTGTTGCAAGAGCTACTTTTTCTCCTTTTGATTTAAGAATATTTGCAATTTTAGAACCTACATTTCCACTAGCTCCAATAATTAATGTTTTACTCATCTTTTTATCTCCTTTAAGTTCTTTATTTAATGTTTGTAATTTTATTATATGGTCTAATTTTTATATTATGAATGGCTAATAATATAATTTTCATGTCCAAAAATCTAAAACAATAGACTTTAATCTATTTTTGAAATATTATTATAGTAATAGTATGTATAAAAAAGACAGCTTGAAACTGTCAAAGTAAAAAAATTATGGATATTTTAACTGATATTTTAAATACGGCTGGTCTAAAAAAAAGAATACTAAATAATCATTCCGTTTCAAAAGCGTGGAGCTTTACTTTTCCATGTCCTAAAAGTTTTGGTTTTCATGTCGTTACACAAGGTAAGGGTTATTTATGGCAAGCAAATAAAAAAGAGCCAATTTTACTTAATAAAGGTGATATAGCCTTTATGACTAGAGGTATGATTCACCACATTACAACTCATCCAGATATTACTTTAATTAATAAAAAAGAGGAAAATAAATTTATTTCCGAATCAGAAAAATCAAATAAACCTATTCTTACTTTAGTAAGTGGAGCATATCAGTTATGGAATGAACCAATACATCATTTATTTATTGATTTACCAGATTGGGAAATTATTAAAGGTGAATCTATAAGCTATTCTGATTCTATACAAAATTGTCTAAAAATGCTATCTGCAGAACTTGAAGAAGAAAATCTAGGTTCAGAAAGTATTATTAGTTCTTTATTAGACATAATGTTTAATCTTATTTTACGTAAAATTTTTGAAACTTCATCCAAAAACACTATTGGTAATGCTATAAAAGACCCAATTATAAACAAAGCTCTTCAACTAATGCATTCTAAACCTTATGAAGATTGGACTGTAGAACAACTTGCCGATAAAGTGGGTTTATCACGTTCAGGATTTTCATTAAAATTTAAACAATATCTTGGAAATCCACCTTTAACATATCTTACGACACTTAGAATATTTAAAGCGACTGATTTATTAAATAATACAGATTATACACTTGAAAAAATATCTAGTTTAGTTGGATATAAAGATGCTTTTAGTTTTTCTAAAACTTTTAAAAGAATTACAGGAATATCTCCCAAAACTTTTAGAGATAAATTAGAACTTGAGAGAAACCTTAAAGAAAGATTTTCTTAAACTTGAATATATTTAACTTGAGTAATGAAAATAAAAAAGACCTCCTAAAAAAGAGTTACTCTAAATTAGAAGGATTTTTTTATTTTATATTCTTAAAAGATGATTTTAAATCACCTTTAAATTTTTAGATATCAAGATTTCTTACATTAAGAGCATTCTTTTCAATGAATTCTCTTCTTGGCTCTACTTTATCACCCATTAGTATAGAAAACATTCTATCAGCTTCTACGGCATCATTTATAGTAACTTTTAATAATACTCTAGTTTCTGGATTCATTGTAGTTTCCCAAAGTTGTTTAGGCATCATTTCACCAAGACCTTTAAATCTTGAAATTTGAACATCTCTTCCTGCTGTTTGTAAGAAGTTTTCAAGGTCTTTATCATTGAATAAATACTGTACTTTTTTATTTTTTTCAACCTTATATAAAGGAGGTTGAGCTATATAGATATATCCATTTTCTATAATAGGTCTTGCAAAACGATAGAAGAATGTAAGAAGTAATGTTCTAATATGAGCACCATCAACATCAGCATCTGTCATGATTATAATTTTGCCATAACGTAGTTTTGAGAGGTCAAATAATTCTTCTTCTTCACCATTTTCAGATGTTGTCACATTTGTAGATCTTCCATCAAGATTTTTTGCAAAGGCAATACCTGTTGCAATTAGCAATGATTGAATTTCAGCATTTGCATAAGTTTTATCTTCTCTTGCTCTTTCAATGTTTAGAATTTTACCTCTAAGTGGCAAGATAGCTTGAAAACTTCTATCTCTACCTTGTTTTGCAGAGCCACCTGCAGAATCGCCTTCTACTATGTAAATTTCTGTATTTTCTGGTGTATTATCAGAGCAATCTGAAAGTTTACCAGGTAGAGTGGTAGATTCTAATATACTTTTTCTTCTAACCAAATCTCTTGCTTTTCTAGCAGCTTCTCTAGCTCTTGCTGCATCTAAGGCTTTTGTAATTACAGTTCTTGAAGTTTGTGGATTTGTTTCAAGATAGTGTGTAAGTCCTTCACTAAATATTTGTTCTACAATGCTTCTTACTTCTGTATTGCCTAATTTTGCCTTTGTTTGACCTTCAAACTGTGGGTCTTTTACTTTTACACTTATAAGAGCGGTTAGACCATCTCTTGCATCTTCACCAGCAAAATTATCATCACTTTCTCTTAGAAAATTATGTCTTCTAGCATAGTCATTGATAACTCTTGTTAGAGTGTTTCTAAATCCTGTAATATGAGTACCACCATCAGGTGTATTAATATTATTTGCAAAGCCTAAAATTGTTTCACTATATCCACTTGTATATTGTAAACATATTTCAACACCAACATCATCTTTAAAGCCTGAAACATATATTGGGTCTGCGTGTAATAGTTCTTTGTTTTCGTTTAAATAGCTTACAAAAGAAATAATACCACCTTCATAGAAGAAGGTATCAGTTTTAAATTCATCATTTAAATAAGAACTTAATTCTATAGTTAGTCCTTTGTTTAGGAAAGCAATTTCTCTAAAACGGTTTGACAAAGTTTCATAGTTAAAATCTAATGTTTCCATTATAGAATTATCAGGAATAAATCTTGTAGTTGTTCCACGTCCATTTTCTTCTTGTCCAATAACCCTAACATCAGCTAGAGGTTTTCCTTTTTCATAACGTTGAAAATAAATATTTCCATGCAAACGAACTTCTACTTCACACCAATCACTTAGTGCATTTACAACAGAAACACCCACACCATGAAGACCACCAGATACTTTGTAACCACTGTCTCCACCAAATTTTCCACCAGCACCCAAAGTTGTCATAACTGTTTCTAGTGCAGATTTACCTGTTTTTGGGTGAATATCAACAGGAATACCTCTTCCGTTATCTTTTACAGTAACAGAACTATCTTTGTTTATTGTTATAATTATTTTGTTGCAATGACCTGCCAAAGCTTCATCAACAGAGTTATCAATTACTTCATATACTAAATGATGTAAGCCTCTTTCACCTGTGCTTCCAATGTACATACCAGGTCTAGCACGTACATGATCAATACCTTCCAAAACTTGTATTTGATCAGCACTATAATCTGTATCAACTTTATAAAGAGATGCATCATAAAGATACTCTTCTTCTGTTGGTTTATTTATACTACTCGTAATATCCAAAACCAGTCCTTTCAAAAAATTCACTTTTAAATCAAAAATACAACACTTATATATTTTACTGCGTTTTTAAGGTAATTCCAAAGTTTTTTTCTTCATTTTTAAATATTAATTAATATTTTTAAACAAAAAAAATAAAGTAGTCTGATATTTGAATAGACTACTTCATAGCGTAGAGATATTATTTTTTTAATTACTGAAATCTTGATTGCGTCTTATCTGTAGTTGTAGTTGTACCAGTTGTAGTTTTATTACCTGTTGAATAAGTTCCAACTGTTCCTGTTGAATATGTGCCTACAGAACTATAAGCACTAGTACCGCTTCCATAAGTAGATGTTCCAGAGCCATAAGTGGCTAGTACCGCTTCCATAAGTTGAACCATATCCAGTTGAACCATAAGTGCTAGTACCACTTCCATAAGTAGAACCATATCCAGTTGAGCCTGTATTCATGGAAGAAAGCATACTACTTGAGTCAACATCAGCAGCAGAAAATTTTATTACTTTTGAATCTTTATAATCTGAGCCACTATCTGCAACATATACAGCACCTTGTTCATCTACTGCTATTCCAACTGGTTTTGTTGCTTGAGTTGCAAACTGTGAAAGAATTTGTCCATTGGCATCATATCTTTTTACCATGGATGCTTCTAATATATAAATATCACCATTTCTACTATCAACAGCAACATCAAGACCACCTGTTATACCAGTTACAACATCAGTAGCTTGACCAGTAGCATCAGCTTTTTTGATTGAAGTTCCGCTTATAGCATAAACAGCACCAAAACTATCTACACCAATACCACCACTAGAAGTCATGCCAACTATAGGAGCTCTATTGGAAACAGATGAGTCTGTTTTATCAACTGAACTTCCATTTGTTACATAAACAGCACCACCACCAGAAGCTATATCAACACCACCAACACCTTCAACAGCTTTAACACTGCTTGTTGTAGATGAGTCTAATGTATAAATTTTTGATTGTTCTATTGCAATAATATTTCCACCAAAAACAGTTATACCTTGAACATTTTCAGATATTGGGTGTTTTAGACCTAGCATTGTAGCACCAATTTCTTTCCAACTTTTACCACTTGCAGAGTCCATTTTTACAACTGTTCCTTTTTTGAAAAGACCACTTGCATCTACTACTGTTAGGTAAATGGAGCCACTAGCTACAGCTATGCCTCTTACTTGCCATTGATTTACTAAGTCTTGATCAACTTTGAATGTACCAACTTGTACATTTGGAACAGATGTTCCCATCATATTCATTTGGTTTTGTTGTGAATATGAGTTATCCATAGTTGCACTATAGTCAGATTGAGTATAGTCTGGTGTGGAATAATCTGGAGTTGTTGTTGTTTGAGGTAACAACGCTGTATTTGTTTGAAGTGATGTAGGTCTAGTACCACAAGCACTTATAGATATAGTTGTTATAATAGCCAATGTACATGCTAATCCAATGTTAATAAAGGCTTTTTTCATAAATTTATTCCTTAAAAATAACTAAAAAATACCAATATACTTAGTACTCTCAATAATAGTTATACCAAATTTTTTGGATAAACTTGCTAAATTTTATGTAAAATATTGGTTAATAATTAATAAAGTTTTTAATAAAAACTTTTTAACTCAACCTTGTTTTTTATTAAATTTTAGCTAAAATACAAGTCTAATTAATATTAATTTTAAATGAAAAAATATGGAAATTACTAGTAAAAGTAACAAAATTTTAAAACTTGCCAAATCTCTTCAACAAAAAAAAATGAGAAGAAGTGAAAATTTATTTATTATTGAAGGTGAAAAGCTAATAAACGAAGCTATTTTAAGCCAAATAAAAATCAATTTTCTTTTTTATAAACAAGGTGAAAAAATAAATTTTAAACTAGATAGAGAAACTAAATGTTATGAAATATCTGAAGAGATGATGAAATCAATATCAACAACAGATTCTCCACCACCATTTTTGGCAATCGGAAAAATGATTGATTGGCAAAAAGAAAATTTGGAAAAAAGTTCTTTGATTTTA
>Ga0209373_10003505_pt1 | contig 14408 bp, 11 predicted proteins | sample Higcelweek5metaG_FD_187173 | JGI IMG/M metagenome (GOLD analysis project Ga0209373, IMG submission 187173) | Freshwater pond sediment microbial communities from the University of Edinburgh, under environmental carbon perturbations - High... | ecosystem: Environmental > Aquatic > Freshwater >...
TGTTATTTTTCATAACTAAATCTTTCACTTCTATTCCTGACTCAGAAATAGTGTTTTTAGCTTCATAAAGTTCAGCTGAAGAAAAAGTTAAAGACACACTATCTTTAAAAGCTCCTTCTTTTGAATCTTCAATTACACCTAATATTAATGGCACTGAAATAAGCGCAATAACAGCCAAAATAACTATTACCGCTAACAATTCTACTAAAGTAAAACCTTTTTTCATATATATCCTCTATTCTTATTATTAGTATATCAAAAAATTAGAAATAAATATATATCTACAAAAATAAATACATAAAAAAGACTATAAATAGTCTTTAAATAATATATGGGTTTATATCTATATCTACACTAACTTTATTTGTTCTATATAAATCATTTATATAGTTCAATTCTTTCATAATTAAATCATTTTTTTTATATTTTAATGTTATTTGTAAATTAAATATATTATTTATTTTTGGATTTATAGAAGGAGCTGGTCCTAATATATAAACATTATCAAATTTTTTACTTTTTAAATAACTAGCTATTTTATTAGCTTCTTTTAAAGCATCATCATAAGATGTATGTTTAATTGTTATTTTGCTTAAATTATAATAAGGACTATATTTTAAAATTTTTCTTATATTCATTTCTTCTTTATAAAAACCTTCATAATCATTTAAACTAGATTTTACAATACTATAATGATCTATATTAAATCCTTGAATTATAACTTCTCCATCTAATAAAGCTCTTCCTGATCTACCAGATACTTGATTAATAAGTTCAAAGGTTCTCTCAGCACTTCTAAAATCAGGTATGTTTAATGATGAATCTGCATTTATAACTCCTACTAATGTTACTTTAGGAAAATCTAAACCTTTAGATATCATTTGTGTTCCAACTAAAATGTTAAATTCTTCATTTCTAAATGATTCTATTATTTTCTCATGACTTCCCTTTGTACTAGTAGTGTCATTATCCATTCTAATTACTTTAGCACTTGCAAAAGTTTCATTTAAAATTTGTTCTAACTTTTCTGTTCCTAAGCCATAGCTACTAATATCCTTACTATGACAGCTAGGACATTCAACAAGTACTCTTTGTCCTGCTCCACAATAGTGACATCTCATTGTATTAGAAGATTTATGATAAGTAAAAGGTATATCACAAGCTTCACATTTATGAGTATAGCCACAATTTTTACAAGTTGTAACTGTAGTATAACCTCTTCTATTTAACAAAATAATTATTTGTTCATTTTTTTTAATTTTTTCTTCTATTTTACTTTTAAGTAATCTAGAAATAACAGCATTACCCGTTTTTATTTCTTCTTTCATATCTATTAAATGTATAGTAGGTAGAGTTTTGTTTATTCTATTTTTTAAAGTTAAAAGTTCATAAGTATTTGTAATACTTCTTGTATAACTCTCTAAGGACGGTGTTGCACTACCAAGTAATACTGGAATATTATGTTTTTTTCCTCTAAAAAGCGCTAAATCTTTAGCATTATATTTAGGATTGTTTTCTTGTTTATATGTACTAGAATGTTCTTCATCTATAATAATTATACCTAAATTAGTAAGTGGTGCAAATATAGCTGATCTAGCTCCTATTACTATAGAAGCTTCTTTTTTTTCTATTTTTCTCCACTCATCATATTTTTCTCCATTTGATAATCCACTATGTAATATAGCTACATCATTACCAAATCTTTTTTTAAAAACATTTATTAATTGTGGTGTTAATGATATTTCAGGAACTAATACTATAGCTTCTTTTCCTTTTTTTATTACTTCTTCTATTACATGCATATATACTTCTGTTTTACCAGATCCTGTAACTCCAAATAACAAGTAAGGTTTAAATTCATTAGTACTTTTTACTTTATTTATTATTTCATTTTGTTCTTTAGTTAATTCTACCTTTTTTTCACATTTTTCAATATTGTTTTTTAATCTATATGTTTCTTCTTTTACTTCACTTATTATATTATTTTTAAGTAATGTATTAACAGCTGAAACTGATATTTTATTAGCTTCTATTTTATTCATAAAATCATTATTTTTAATTATATTAATTATTTCTTCTTGAATTTTATTTTTTGGAATATAATTATTATCTATTATTTTTAAATAAGTATTAAATTTTTTATTTACTATAAAACCTTCTTTAGCTTTCAAAGCTGCTGGTAACATTGTTTGATAACAATTAATTAAATTACATATTGTTTTTTTACTTATATATCTTCCTAGTTCTAACATTTCTTCATTTAAAACTGGATATTCATCTATTACATCTATTATTTCTTTTAATTTAAAATCATCATTATTTTCTTTTGATATTTTTAAAACAAATCCTTCTAATTTTTGATTTCCAAAAGGTACTATAACTCTTTTACCTATTTCTACTTGATTTATTAATTTATCAGGTATTATATATGTAAAAGTTTGGTCTATTTTTTTAATTTTTAATTCTACTAAAATACTTGCAAACATAAATCACTTCCTTGTTTTATTATATCAAAAAAACTAATAAAAAAATACCAATTAAGGTATTTTTAATTATTAGGTTGTTTTACTTCTTCACGGGTATATTCTTTTAATATAGTATACGTTTTTTCTTGTTTTTCTGTTTCGCTATATCCAGTTAAATCTAAAGCAGTATATTTTCTTTTTTCTATTGTTTTAACATTTAAATCTTTTTTAACTGTTTTGTTTACTCCTAAACTATTACTAGGTTTAAATTGTTTAGCTACTTTAATATTACCTTTTTTTATTAATTTATAAGTAACTAATGAAGTGATAGCTAATATAACTGTTGCATAAAATACATTTATTTTTTTCATAATATCTCCTTTTTAAGTAGTATTATATTCCTTTAATAATTAAAAGTAAACAAAAAAGAAGCATAAGCTTCTACATTGTTTTTTGTAATGATTCTAGTACTTTATCATTTTCTTGGCTTACTGGAAAAGGAACTATATTACTAAATTCATTATTATCTATTAATTCATTAGATATATTCGCTGGATATAAGTCCATAAAACTTTTTAATCCTGCATGTTTTAAATCATTTTCAAACATCTCTTTTATTACAGAAGTTCTTATAATTTCTTCACTTTTTTCTTTTTTAACTTCTAGTAAATCTTTTTGAATTTCATCTAACAAACTTATTCCATTAGAATTATTTCTAGAAGTGTTACTGTATTCAGCTTTTCTATTTATATTTTCTAAGTTATTTTCTTTTAAAAATTTAACAATGTTTATTGGTTTATTTTGAGTATAAGCTTCTAAAAATATATTAGTTGATTCTGGAAATGCTGCTGTAATCAAATTAGCATAAATATATTCATCTGATGGTGTTTCATTAATTCTTTCATTACCTGCTAAGTTATTAGCCATAACTTCTCTAAAACCTTTATTTAAAGCATTTAATCCTTCTATACCAAAACCTGTTATTTCTCCATTATTATATAATACATCAAACATGATTTGAGCACCAATGTTTTCTTTATTAGTTTCTTCTGAATCACAATATTCTTTATTTAGAATTAAAATATTTGTTTTAGGATTAAATTTATAATTTGCTACTGGTAAATCAAATCTAGAATTTTCTCTAGTTTCTAAAGCAGTAATATTTTGACAAAATAAATCTAAATTAACTGGTTCTTTAGCTTCTTCTTTAGCTGAAGAATAATCTATTAAAGAACTAGCTATAGATCTTATTAAATCTTCACTTAAAAACTCATTTGATTTAATAGCTAACATTGCATCTTCTATTGTCTTAACCATATAAACACATCCTCTTTTATAGTTTTACTACAATTCTTATTTTAACATCATATTAAATAAAATGCAATATAAATGTATACCTAATGTAAGGCATTTATCTATACATATTTTTTAATTTACTAGCTAAATTTGTTTTCCTAATTACTTCATTATTATTATTGATTCCTCTTATAAAAGAATCAGTTTCTCCTATAATTACCAGCTTTTTTTTAGCCCTTGTAATTCCAGTATATATTAATTTTCTATATAACATTCTATTATAACTGTGACATATTGGCATTATAACAAAATCAAATTCACTTCCTTGTGATTTATGAATACTTATTACAAAACCATGTTTTATTTTAATAAAATCTTTAGGAATATATTTTACTATTAATCCATCATAATCTACATATATTTCATTTTTTTTACTTTCTGATTCATTTTCTAATAAAATAAATTTAATTATTCCAACATCCCCATTATATACACCTTCTTCTGGCATATTAACTAATTGTAATATTTTATCATTTTCTCTAAAAATAACATCTCCATATTTTAATTCTTTTTTTAATTTATTATAAGGATTAAATATAGTTTGTAATTCTTTATTTAAATTATCTATTCCATTTATTCCAGCATACATTGGAGCCATTATTTGAACATTTTTATAATCATATTTTTTTTCTATTAATTTAATACATAAATTTTTTAAATTTTCTACTATAGAATTACTACTACATTTTAAGAAAGTATAATCACTTCTTGTTTCTTCAAAGTTTGATAATTCATTTTTTTTAATTTCTGATGCTAATATAGGTATATAAGATTCTTCATCTTGCCTGTATAAAACATCTAGATTAACTACTTTGACTATTTCACTTTCTATTATATCTTTTAGTATTTGACCAGATCCTACACTAGGTAATTGATTGTAATCTCCTACTATAATAAATTTAATATTATCTTTTAATCCTTTAAATAAGTTATCTAACAAATTAATATCTAACATACTAAATTCATCTACTATTATTAAATCACTTAAATCTTTTTCATATTCATTTACTGAAAATTCATTATTATCTTTATTCCATTTTAAAAATCTATGAATTGTAGAAGCTGGATAATAAGTAGATTCTGCCATTCTCTTAGATGCTCTACCTGTAGGAGCTAAAAGAGCTATATGTTTTATTGTTTCATCAAAATTATAACCATTAATTCTACTGTATATTTCTACTATAGCTTTTATTATTGTAGTTTTTCCAGTACCAGGTCCTCCTGTAATAACTAGTATATTACTTTCTAGAGCTGATGTTATCGCTTCTATTTGTGAATCATTATATTCTATATGATTTATTCTTTCTAAATCACTAATATATTTTCCTAACTTACTATATTTAGTAGTAACTAAATTATTTAATATTCTTATTTTATTTATTATATTTATTTCAGCATCATATATTTCTTTTAAATAATAATTACTATTATCTTTAAATATTTTAGATTCTTCTATTAATTCTTCTATATAATTATTTATTATTTCATTATCTATTTTTATATGTAATTGTACTTTTTCTATTATTTCTTCTAATAAAAGATAAGTATCTCCTGATTCATTTATTAGCTTTTGCATTAAATATATAATACAAGCTTTTATTCTTCTACTATCTAATTTATCTATAGATAAATTACTACTTATTTCATCTATTTTTAAAAAAGTTATTCCATCTACTTCATCTATTAAATCATAAATATTACTTTCTATTTTAGATATAGTATTTTCTTTATATTTATTATATATACTTAATGAATCTTTCATATTAAAACCTAATTCAGTTAAATAAACTATTGTTTTATGTGATTGTTCATATTTAAGTAATGTTTCATAAATAACTAAAGCTTTTTTTATAGTCATTTTAGGTACTATTAATAAGTTATCTTTATTTGATAATATTATATCTAACGTATTAACACCTAGAGTTTTAACTATTAATTCTGCTTGTTTTTCACCTATTCCTTTAAATAAATCACTACTTAAAAATTCAACTATTCCTTCTACATCTGTAGGTTTAACTCTAGTAGATTCTTTTACTAAATACTGTTTCCCATATTTAGGATGATCTACTGTTTCTCCATTAAATATATATAAATCATCATTTTTTAATTCTGCAAAATAACCTGTAAATGTTATAGTTTTATCTATGTAATCAATATATTCTTCTTCATTAGTTTCAACCACTTTTAAAAGTCCAATAATATAACCATTATTAGATTTAAATATAGCTTTTTCATAATGTCCTTTAACATATTTTTTCATTAATTCACCTCATTTATTATATCAAAAAACAGCTATAAATAACAGCTGTTTAATAGTTTATCTTTGTTTTGAATTAAAAATATTAGTGTAATCATTTTGTACTTCAGACATTACTAATTCAACATTTAAATCATACTCATCGCATACTTTTGTAATAGCTTCAACTAATTCATCTTTATCTACTTCATTTTCTTCTATATAAGCATACATTTCACTATCTTCTGTTTTATCAAAATGTTGAGATCCTAATTCAGTATCATTTGTAAGTACTTTTCCGTAAGAGTTAGTAACCATATCAAAAGCTACTATATTAGCTGGTTTGGTTTCTTCTTTTATTTTAGGAATTAAAACAGCCCCTAAACTTGCTGTAATAACTATTGCACATCCTGCTTTAAATATCACACTATTATATACTCTAAGGATTCCAGCTCTTCTATTTAGTTGTTTTTCTTTTTCTATTTTCATTTGAGCTATTTTATCTGCTCTTTTTTTAGAATTATAATTTTCAATTTCGTTTAAAATTAGACGTGCTTTTAATGCTTCTGGATTTTTACTAGAAATTCTATTTTCTAATTCAATAATACCCATTTCTTCCTTATTCGATAATGACATTTCTCTTGTATTTATCATAAAATTCATCAATTCTACTTCTTTTTGTAATCCTGAAATTTTTATTGGATGTTTTCTATATGATTCCATATTATCTCCTTCTTAAATCAAATTAATTTAAAATTATTTTAATTTTACTTCTTTCAAATCATCTTCATATTTTGGACCTAGTTCTTCTTTTAATCTTTCAATTTCTTTTTTAATAATCTCAATTTTTTCTTTGTAACCTTTAGCTTCATCGAATTCTAATGAATATTCAAATTCTTTTACTAAACCAATATCTTCATTAGGTGTTAAATAATCTGTATCTATTTCTGGCTTTTTTACAATTGTATTTCCAATATTTTGCGTTTCCATAATGTGCCCCCTTACAAGCTAATTTAATTTTAGCATTAACAAATTATATAGTCAAACGATTTTACTTTTGTTTACAAAAAAAATAAGACTAATGTCTTATAAATTTTCTCTAAATTCTTTTAAAGCTTGTAAAAACTCTTCATTTTTCTTAATTTCAGCTGTAATAGGACCTAAATCTAAAGTATTTTCTAATGTATCTATTTCAATATTGTTATCTGTTTTAAATTCAGATAAATAATCATTTAAATTATATTTTTCATATACTTCATCAAATTGTTCTAATAATTCTACATTTTTAACTTTAGGATAATCTAAATTTTCATTCATTTTTCCAAATACAGGTGATATAAAATCTGTATTTTTAAATTTTTTAGAATTCTCTTTAATAGCTTCTACTTGTACTGGATTTTTAATACAATCTACTATTTGTTTTAATTCTGGTCTTTCTTGTTTTTTTTCTACAACAGGTTCTTCTATTTCAACTTTAATATTTGGAACAGAAGTTCCTTTTTTTAAAGATTTAACTAATTCTTGATAACTTATTATAGCTTTTTCTTCTTGTTCTTTTTCAAATTTTTCAACTACTTCTTCAGGTTTAGTTTCTAAATTTCTTTGCATTTTTTCTAGAACTAATTCTAATTCTGATTTTTCTTCTATTGCTTCCACACTATCACCTTTTATCCCTAATTCTTTTTCTAATTGTTTAATTTCTTCAATTTCTTCTAAATCATATTTACTATTTTTTTTATCTTTACATATTAATAAAGCCATAAATATAACCACAATTAAAAAAATAAAAGCTGATATACATATTAACATATTACTGTCTATTATAAGATCTGACATATTATCACTCCATACTTTCATAATTAATTAAGCTTAGCAAATAAATTGGGACAGTTTCCACTCTCATAATTCTATTTCCTAATGTTGTAGGTATAAAACCTAGTTCTTCTAATTTCTTTTCTTCAGTATCTGTAATTCCGCCCTCTGGACCTATCAATACATTTATTTTATCACATAAGCTATTGTTTTTCAAAACATATTTGATATTATTATCTAAATTACTTGTACTACAAACTATTTTTAAACCATCTAAGTTATTTAAATCTTTTATTTGTTTTATTTCTCTAATAATTGGAATATCTAATCTATAAGATTGTTCACTAGCTTCTTTTAAAATCTTATTCCATCTTTCCAATTTTTTTTCTTGTTTTTCATTATCTAATTTAACTATAGATCTAGATAGTACTACTGGTATAATTTCACTTACACCTAATTCTGTACTTTTTTGTAATATTAAATCAAATTTAGGTTCTTTTAATAAAGGTATTAGTAAGACAACATAAGGCATTTTATCTTCTTTTTTTTCTAATTTTTCTATTATTTCTATTTCTACATTTTTTTCAATAATATTTATTTTACAAAGATATGGAAATGAATCATATACTACTTGAACTTGTTCATTAGTTTTTAATTTCATTACTACTCTTATATGGTAATAATCAGATTCACTTAATATAAATTTGTTATCTTTTTTTTCTTTTGAAAAATATCTTTGCATATAAATCACCTGTGTTTATTATATAACATTAATTAATTATAATCTATAACTATTATTATAATAAAAAAAACTTGTCATTATTTGACAAGCTTATATTTTAACCTAATTCTTCTTCAATTCTAATTAATTGATTATATTTACAAACTCTATCAGTTCTAGAAAGTGAACCAGTTTTGATTTGTCCTAAATTAAGACCAACAGCTATATCAGCTATTGATGAATCTTCAGTTTCACCACTTCTATGAGATATAATTGTATTGTAATTGTTAGCTTTAGCTAATTCAATTGTTTCAAAAGTTTCAGTCATTGTTCCTATTTGATTAATTTTAACTAATATAGCATTTCCTGCTTTATTATCAATTCCATATTGTAAGTATTCTTTATTTGTAACAAATAAATCATCTCCTACTAATTGAATTTTATTACCTAATCTTTCAGTAATTAATTTGAAACCTTCCCAATCATTTTCATCTACTGCATCTTCAATAGTAATGATTGGGTATTTAGCTACTAATTCTTCATAGTAATTAATTAATTCTTCTGAATTAAGAGTTTTTCCTTCTCCTTTTAATTCATATACTCCGTTGTTATAGAATTCACTAGCTGCAACATCTATTCCTAACATTACATCTACTCCTGGAACATATCCAGCTTTTGTAATAGCTTCCATGATTAATTCAAATCCAAGTGAATTTGAATCAAGTGAAGGAGCAAAACCACCTTCATCACCTACACTAGTATTATAACCAGCTTTTTTAAGAACAGCTTTTAGATTATGGAATACTTCTGCTCCAATCCTAACTCTTTCTTTAATTGAGCTAGCTTGTGGTATTATCATGTATTCTTGGAAATCTAATGTATTATCAGCATGAGCTCCACCATTAATGATATTCATCATTGGAACTGGTAAAGTTGTACCATTTCCTACATATTTGTATAATGGCATTCCAGAAAATTGTGCTGCTGCTTTTAAGTTAGCTAATGAAACACCAAGTAATGCATTAGCACCTAATCTAGCTTTAGTTTTAGTTCCATCTAATTCAATCATGGCATAATCTATTTCTTTTTGATTTAATGAATCTTTTCCAATAAGTAAGTCTCTTATTTCTGTATTAACATTTTCTACAGCTTTTAAAACTCCTTTACCCATATATCTAGAACCACCATCACGTAATTCTAAAGCTTCTCTTTCTCCTGTTGAAGCTCCACTTGGAATTGATGCTCTACCAACTATTCCACTTTCTAATATAACATCTACTTCTATAGTAGGGTTTCCTCTAGAGTCTAATATTTCTCTAGCTTTAATATCTCTTATTTTTGACATATATTTTCCTCTTTTCTAATTTACTTGTTTATTATAGCAAATTTATAAATTATAATAAATATTTTTTTTAAAATTTCATTTATTTTTCAATAAAAAAATGAATTTTACAATTCATTTACTATTTTTTTAAATTCATTTCCTCTATCTTCAAAACATTTAAATTGATCCCAAGAAGCGCAAGCTGGAGATAATAATACTGTATCTCCCTCAGTACTTAAATTTATAGCTTTTTTAGTAGCAACTTCTAAAGTATCAACTACTTCACAGTTAATAGAATATTTGCTAGCAAAATCATTTATTTTATTTTTAGTTTCACCATAACTGATAATATATTTAACATTATTCATATAATCACTTAATTCATCAAATTCTAAATTTCTATCTAAACCACCCATTAATAAAATAACTGGATTTGAAAAACTTTGAAGAGCTGTTATTGTAGCTGTATTGTTTGTTGATTTAGAATCGTTATAGTAAGTAACTTTATTAAATTCTCTTACAAATTCAATTCTGTGTTCTACTCCACTAAAGTTATTTAAAACTTTTTTAATAGATTCATTATCAACATTAAACTCTTTAGCTACTATAATAGCAGCCATTATATTTTCATAATTATGATTTCCTTTTAATCTAATATCATTTAAACTAATAACTAAATCTCTATCATAATATATACCATCATTATAAACACAACATATATCTGTACTATTCCCAAAATATAGCTTTTTAGAATCAATATGTTCTGTTACATCAAGTGAATTAGTGTTACCTGAATTAATAACAGCTAAATCATCATTTGTATGATTATTAAAAATTCTTTTTTTCATATTTTTATATCTTTCAAAAGAATCATGAAAATCAATATGTACTTCTTTATATATATTAGTTAAAACACTTATATTAGTTTTAAAATCATACATATCACATAATTGATGATCTGATATTTCTATAACTAAAACAGAATCATCTTTAATTTTATCTAATATACTAATAACTGGAAAACCTATATTACCACAAAGAATAGAATTAATACCTTGTTGTTTTAAAAACAAATCTATTAATGTAACAGTAGTAGTTTTCCCATTTGATCCAGTAACTCCTATTATTTTAGTTTTTTTATTAATAAAAAAGTAAGCCATTTCTAATTCGTTTATTACTTTTATATTTAAATCTTTAGCTTTTACAACACATTCATTATCATATTTAATACCTGGATTTTTAATCATATAATCGAATGTTTCATCAATTAATTCTTTTTGATTTTCAGTAATAATTACTTTTACTCCAAGGTTTTCTAATTCTAAAACATGATTTTCATCTTGTTTAGCTCCATCTACTATAGTTATATTATTATTAAAAGAAGATAAAAACTTTGCTGATTCATATCCACTTCTAGCCATTCCTAATATAAATATTTTTTTATTTTCAAACATAATATTCCTCCTTAAAAATAACTTTTTAATAATTGATTTAACTCAACTGCATATTCCATAGGTAATTCTTCTCTAAAACGATCAATAAAACCCATTATAATTAATTCTTTAGCTTTTTCTTCTGATAAACCTCTACTCATTAAATAAAATAATTTTTCTTTACTTATTTTAGTTACAGTAGCTTCATGATTTAATATTGAAGAATCATTACTTACTATATTTGTAGGTATAGTATCACTTTTAGATTCTTCATCTAAAATAATAGTATCACATTTAATTGTGCTTTTAGAATTAATAGCATCTTTTGTAATATTAACTAATCCTCTATATGTAGAATTACCGCCTTTAAGCGCTATAGATTTACTTATTATATTACTATTAGTATGAGGTGCTAAATGTATCATTTTAGCCCCTGTATCTTGTGTTTGCCCTTCTTTAGATACAGCTATACTAATACAGTTTCCTCTAGCATATTTGCCATTTAAGATACAAGAAGGATATTTCATATTTGTTATAGAACCAATATTTCCATCTATCCATTCCATTAAACCATTTTCTTCTACAATAGCTCTTTTAGTAACTAAATTATAAACATCATTAGACCAATTTTGTATTGTTGTATATCTACATTCTGCATTTTTTTTAACATATATTTCTACTACTGCAGCATGAAGAGAATCTGATGTATAAGTAGGAGCTGTACATCCTTCCATATAATGTAGAGATGATCCTTCATCTACTATTATTATTGTTCTTTCAAATTGTCCCATATTTTTAGTATTTATTCTAAAATAACTTTGAAGAGGTCTATCTATTTTAGTATGAGGTGGCACATATATAAATGTTCCTCCACTCCAAACCGCTCCATTAAGTGCTGTAAATTTATTTTCATCATATTTAACTAACTTATTAAAATATTCTTTAAATAGTTCTGGATATTTTTGTAATGCTGTATCTGTATCACAAAATATAACATTTTTTTCAACTAATTCTTTAATCATATTATGGTATACGGCTACACTATCAAATTGAGCTCCTACACCATCTAAATATTTTTTTTCGGAATCTATTAAACCTATTTCTTCAAATGTATCTTTAGCTTCTTTATTTACTTCATCCCAAGAATCACTAACTTTATCTGATACTTCTTTATAATAATTTATTGAATCAAAGTCTATATCTAATTTTGGTCCAAATTTAGGATTAGGTAAACTTATAAATTTATTTAATGCTTCTATTCTAAACTCTCTCATCCAAGATGGTTCATTTTTTATAGAAGATATTCTTTTTACTTTTTCTATATTAAGTTTTTGCATGTTATCACCTGTATATTATTATAACTTATTTTAGATAAAATAAAAAGATTATATAAAAAAAACTTACATAAGTAAGTTTAATTTGATATAAATAGTCCTGTTTTTATAGAACCGATTGTTATAGAACCAGTTCCGCCTTTTCCACCAATTCCTGCAGATCCAGCTGTTGAACTAGCTCCACCATCTGTTGTAATAGAACCAGTAGATGAGTAAGTTTCTCCATAAAATATATTAATAGATCCTCCACCACTTGAACCACCTGCTGCTTGTCCAAAACCACCCATTGCACCATTAGATGTAATAGTTCCGTTGTTCTTTAAATTATTAGAATAAATAGATAGTAATCCACCTGTTCCATTGTTTCCTTTATATGCTGCGTAGTTTCCAATATATATAGTTGTTGCGCCATTTGATTGAGAACCGTTTGCTCCAAGATTTCCGGCTCCACCACCTGCATAATATTTTGAAACTCCGCCATCTCTTGAAGTTCCAGCTCCTCCGGCTCCACCGTTTGCTATTCCTGTTACTCCTGTTATTGTGCCTGAAGATATATAAATACCACCACCACCTGTTCCACCAGAATATGCTGTACCAGCTGATCCTGCTCCTGATTTTGAAGTTCCACTAACCCAAAGGAATGCTCCTCCGGCTCCGCCTCCACCAGTTCTTCTTAAAGTTCCAGTTGTACCATCAGTTCCTTTGATAGCTGTTTGAGCTGCTGTTCTTGTTACTGCTGCTCCACCAGTTCCACCAATAGCTGGTATAACTTCATATGTATCATTATTGTTTTTATATAAATACACATTTTCTCCAGCTTGATTATATGTTCCTTTTCCAGTCATGGTAATTGTTCCATCATTAGTTAAAGTACCATAAACATAAATAAACATTCCTTTTTTATAAGTTAAACTACTTACATCAGTAGCTGTTACTGTAATTCCAGAATTAATTGTTAAGTCTTTATGAAATTTAACAACTAATGTTTTTTTAGTAGTTGTATTATCTCCAAAAGATGTATTTGTATTTATTGTTAAATTATTATAATAATTTATTAATTCAATAGGATAAATTATTGTTTCTGTACCTGTAGATACTGTAAAATTATAGTTTCCATTAGGTATTTCTAAAGTTTGTACTCCACTCATTATACTACTTACTGTATAGTCTGTTTTAACTATAAAATTTATAGATATATTAGCAGAAATACTTAATCCATTATTTCCGTTAGCTGTACATGTTAGATTATTAGTTCCACTTCCTAATTTAGAAGTATTTTCTAAAACTACTCCTGGATTTAAATCTGATACACAACTTATTGTTCCACCCATTTTACCAAAAGTTGCATAATTATTAAAACTATATACTGTATTTATATTTTGTGCATCATAATTTATCGTAGTTGGTAAAGTAGACAAATCGATAATAGGATTAGTTGAATCTATGTTTCCTACTACTATTGTATTACCTAAAATATCTTTTTTACCATCTGTTATTTTAGTTGTAAGAGTACCACTAGATAAAAATATAATTTCGGCACTATTATTTGATACTTCTACCCAAGTATTATTAGTTACTAATGAAGACTGGTATTTAGCTACTCCAGAAGTTACCATAAAATATCTAGTAACACTTAATGATGGATAATATATTGATACTGTTTTATTAGCTGTTAAATCTTCTATTCCAGCTGATAATTCATATGTAGGTTTTCCTTTTAATTCATT
>Ga0209373_10003507_pt1 | contig 14407 bp, 11 predicted proteins | sample Higcelweek5metaG_FD_187173 | JGI IMG/M metagenome (GOLD analysis project Ga0209373, IMG submission 187173) | Freshwater pond sediment microbial communities from the University of Edinburgh, under environmental carbon perturbations - High... | ecosystem: Environmental > Aquatic > Freshwater >...
AAGAGCTGTGCGGATTTGTCTCGGAATTCGGAGCCCAAGGGAAAAGCGGAGCAAAGTGCGTAGCGAAGCGAAGTCACTTTGCGGAGCTACTCCCGCCGGGATCCGAATTTGATATTCCTGATTTATCGGTAATATCAAATGAGAATCGAGCTTGCTCGTAAAGTGCCTTAGGGCTGTTTGTTTCAGCTCTGAAAGAGCTGTGCGGATTTGTCTCGGAATTCGGAGCCCAAGGGAAAAGCGGAGCAAAGTGCGTAGCGAAGCGAAGTCACTTTGCGGAGCTACTCCCGCCGGGATCCGAATTTGATATTCCTGATTTATCAGAAATGTCAAATGAGAAGCATTCAATCTTGCTCGTAAAGTGCCTTAGGGCTGTTTGTTTCAGCTCTGAAAGAGCTGTGCGGATTTGTCTCGGAATTCGGAGCCCAAGGGAAAAGCGGAGCAAAGTACGCAGCGAAGCGAAGTCACTTTGCGTAGCTACTCCCGCCGGGCTACGAATTTGATATTCCTGATTTATCAGTAATATCAAATGAGAATCAATCTTGCTCGTAAAGTGCCTTAGGGCTGTTTGTTTCAGCTCTGAAAGAGCTGTGCGGATTTGTCTCGGAATTCGGAGTTTCAGAGCAAAATCAACTCATGTCTGTTGGCAAAATATTCACTTCGATAAAAATTATGTATTAATTCTTCTTATTTTCGCAGCTTCAATATATCAAACAATAAGTACAGCTAAAAATGAGCAACACCGATTATACCGACATCATTCTGCAGGAAATTGAAACACTGACACTGAAAAAGCCCGCTGCTACTGAGAGCCTGCTGCATTCAGGATTGCTCGATTCGATTACTGTTGTTGATCTTGTTGTAGCCCTCGAAGAAAAAACCGGATGCCAGATTTCTATTTCAGAAATTGCACCTGAGGATTTCGAAACGGCTGAACAAATCAATTTGTTTTTGCAGAAAAGGCTCAATGCTTAAATTCCGCTTTCATATTATTTCACTGCTGATGGCAGTTTGTTTGGTGATCGTATCATTCAAATCAGACTTTGTCAGACAATTATTCATCGGGGAAAATCATGAAATTGCGCTACAGCCATCTGTCAGCCGATCGGGCTATTATTCCAATTTTGCAAAGTCGCTTCAGGTTGAAGCTGATGTGCGTTATTGCCTGCAAAATCCAGATGGGTTGCTGATATTGGGCTCATCTGAACTGACCGGCACCGATCGTGCCGGCGCCATTCCTTTTAAGTTTATTCCTGAAAAATCAGGAAAACAGGTCATTGCAATCGGACATGCCGGCAATCAGTGTTTATCTATATTGACTCAAATGGCTGCCATGGAAAATAATCTGGCCGATGCAAACATCACGCTGATTGTTTCTCCGGGTTGGTTTGCCGACGCTTATGCTTATGGAACAGCCATTCAGTCATTTCTTGAATTTAATAATGAACGGACATTGATGCAGGTTGACAAGAGTGAAATTCCGGATGAATTCAAACAATATATCAATGCCTACGTTGCCCGCAAATACAATCAGATTGTTTCGCCGTCCGCCATTCTGAATCATATGTATTTTTCGTCGCAGGCTTTTGATAAAAACCGGATCATGCAATTATTCTGGCAACCACTGTATCAGATTAATCTTCAGTCGCTGTGCCTCCGAAATCAAAACAATGTTTTCGATTTTCAAAATCAGCATCTGAACACTATCCTGAAAGACAACCCGCCGGGAAGAAAGCAAAACGCTGTTTATAATCAACCAAATTGGGACAGTCTGATTGAGGCATCGGTCAAATACCATTATTCCATTTCAAACAACAACAATTGGGGTATTGAAAACAAGTATTATTCGGAGCATGTCCAAGGTAAAAGACATCATTACAGAATTCCCGCTATCAATAACAACAGGGAGTTTCAGGATTACAAAATGCTGATTGACCTGTTCGCTCATTACCATACGAATCTTACGATTATCATTCAGCCCTTGAATCCCTACGCGTATGATAATCTGAATGAACTGCAGGTAATTGTAGATTCGGTTGTTTCTTATGCTTCAAAAAAAGATATTGCTGTATTCAATTTGTTTGAGCAGGATACAAACAAATATCAAAAAGGTATACTTACAGATGTGATGCATCTGGGTTCAGCTGGTTGGCTGAAAATTGACGAATTTCTGATAAATCATTACTGGCCCGATGAAAAGTAAAGTTCTGAAAATATTAATGTGGACATTGATCTATTATCTGCTCATCATGTTTGTGCTGTGGCTCAATAATCCATGGGCAACCGAAGCCGGTGATGCAAAATCAAGCAGTGGATTTGTTTATCAAAAGTTCTGAACCATGCTCCCATTTTCAGCAATATATTTTTTTATCATACTGGCGGCATTCATCGGTATAGTGTATATATTCAGAGTATCCGCCTCAAAAAAAATTCGTTTCAGTCATTTACTTTTTGCCCTAAGCGCACTTTATTTAATTTTCTACTTTCCAAAGCCCTGGCATATTGCAGCCTTTATTGCCTACGCATATGCTGTTCATGTTTTGTTTATTCATGTATTAAAGGTAAAGCACAAATTACCAGGTGTAATCATGCTTCTGCTGCCATTGATATTAATAAAAGCCGGAATCAAAATAAGTGATTATCCTTTTCGTTTGAGTGACTTCATTTCATTTGCTGGAGTATCGTATATCAGCTTTCGTATTATCAGCGTATTTGTTGATACAAGAGCTGACAGCAAAATTATTTCGCCCGTTAAATACATCAATTACCTGATATTTATTCCCACTTTACTTATTGGTCCGATTGACCGATTTGCACGCTTTAACGCTGATGCAGAAAGAGGTTATCATAATCTGACGCAACAGCGCTTTCTGGAAGGTTGGAAATTGCTTGTTCTTGGGGTTGCCTATAAATGTATTGGTGCTGCAGCCATTGATCGTTACTGGCTTCAGATGTTCGATCCGGCGTTGAAAGATATTTCTTCGATGGCGGGCAACATGTACGGATATTATTTTTATCTCTTTTTTGATTTTGCCGGATATTCTTCCATGGCCATCGGCGCCGGTAAAATGCTGGGCTTCGATGTGCCAATCAACTTCAATAAACCTTTTATCGCTGTTAATCCGCAGGATTTCTGGAGAAGATTTCATAAATCGCTTGGCGATTGGCTGCGTGATTATTTCTTTATGCCGTTTTACCAGTTCTTCAGCCGTAAAAAAACTTTTAAGCCCTATCCGTTAATGCGTCAGAACATTAGCTTGTTTCTTACCTTCGTGCTGATGGGATGCTGGAATGGTTTCGAAAAACATTATCTGCTGAGTGGCGCCGTTTTCGGTCTGTATTCGGTTACGCACAACACATATATTTACTATTCGAAAAAGAAAAATCGTGACTTGATTTTTGGTCAGATGCATCCGCGAATGATTAAAATAATTTCCGTTTTTGTTATGTTCAACCTGGCTGCTTTTGCAATCTATATCTTCAGCGGACGTTGTCCATTGATTTAATTCTGCGATTATGTACTTTGATTTTTACACGCTTGCTTTTAAAGAATCAACCACCGATTGCGATAAACCAGCCGTTTGGGGAAGCAACGGAAGTCTGTCCTGGAGCGAATTTGAAGCCTGCGTTAAGGAATTAAAAGCCACACTTCAAAGCAACGAAATCGCGGCCGGACAACCGGTTATCATTTATGGTCACAAAGAAACTTATTATCCGGTTGCCATTATCGCTTTAATGTCGTTGAATATTCCCTATATTCCTGTGGACACCATTTACCCTGCAGTACGCATCGAAAGCATTATTCGCCAAACAGGAAGTTGCATGATTATTAACTGTGGGAATAATCCATTACCTGTCGCAATTCCAATGGAGTTATATTTTGAAGATAACATCCGGATCAGGCGAAACGGCATTGCTCCTGTAACTGTCATGGCTCAATCCGATGATCCGGTACGCTACATTATGTTTACATCCGGTTCAACCGGCGAACCCAAAGGAGTACAAATTACACGCAATGCCATCCATAGTTTTCTGAACTGGGCTCAAAGCGATTTTGGTTTTAATACGTCCGATGTTTTTCTGAATCAGTCACCGTTTACATTCGATGTTTCACTGTTTGATATTCTTATTTCTTTTCAATATGGTGCTTCGGTGTTTCTTGTAAACCGCGCGTGTACTACCGGCGTAAAATCGTTTTTTGAAACAATGAAACAAAGAGGAATAACCGTCTGGACATCAACACCAGCCTTTGTTTATATGTTTCTTCGCGAAAAGGAATTTAATTGTGACTATTTTCCGACATTAAAAACTTTTGTTTTTGCCGGTGAAATTTTGCCGGTGAATACGGTCCGGATTCTTCGGAAAAATTTTCCGGATGCGCGTATCATAAATGCATACGGACCTACCGAAGCCACCATCATTACTACATGGTGCGAAGTGACCGACAACATGATGAATCAACCCGGACCGCTGCCTATCGGATATCCAAAGAAAGGCGCCAACATTTTTACTATTCCTGATGACTGTAGTTCCGAATCACCAGGAGAAATTATTATTGCAGGTGCTCATGTTTCATCAGGTTATTATAAAAACAGTGAACTTAGTGCTGAAAAGTTTTTTACACACCTCAATATGTCTGCTTTCCGAACCGGCGATCTGGGCTATTTTCAAAATGGATTGTTGTTTTTTGCCGGCAGAAACGATGATCAGATAAAACTGCACGGTTACAGAATCGAACTCAGCGAAATTGATTCCATTATTGCCGGATTGAATAAAGTTGAAACATCTGTTACGGTTCCGGTCACGATCAACCGGGAAGTGAAAAGACTTATTTCTTTCATTGTATTGTTACCGGAATTTCGTTCGTTAGCAAATGAAACAATCATCGGGATCAAAGACCAGATCAGGCATTTGCTGCCTTCATACATGATTCCTGGTGAAATTGTGTCTGTTGAAAAAATTCCGGTATCAGCCAATTTCAAGGTTGATAAAAATGCGTTACTGGAATACTATAAAAGTATTTGAGCAATCCTTTTTTTATAAATTCACGTCGGATTTATCTGAACTTTGACTATCTCAAGTATAAATCTCAAAACAAAAACACAATCAATTCCATCAGCGAAAAAACGCAGCGCTGATAGGTGTATTTATTTGGATTGAGCACGACTGTTCCCTGAGACACCGGATCCTGATGATTGCCAAAGCGGCTTCCAACGCGGTAAAGCATTACAGCCGAATCATATAATTCAATCGGGAGAACCTGTTGTCGCATCGCTTCCAGAATTTGCCTTGTACGACTTTTGTCGGCAAAATGGAACGATTCGGGCACTTTGCCCAGCTTCTGCCGGCAAGCTTCGTCAACCACATTTTCAAGCAGCAAACGCAATGTGCCAAGTCCCGTTGTAATGTCTGCCTTGTCCGACATTTCCATCGTTAGCAGCACTCTGACAAGCAATTCTTCAAACTCATCATCAAAATGCTTATCGGTCTTTTCAAAAACATCGGCATAGGCTTCTCGTACAGTCGTTGCCGGCAATGCTTTTATCAAATCTTTCAGATGTCTGAAAAGGGCTTCATGATCTTTGTTTTTCAGAAACACTTCGGCTATGCCCATCAGATCTTCTTTGAATTCATCGGGTGTTTCGGTGTTGATACAAAAAGGAATGACGCGATTATATTCATCTTCGAGCTCCCGTATTTTTTCGATGGCATGAACAACAAAATTCGATCGCACAGGTTCCTGGCGGTCTTCGGTTAGATGACAACGACCATCGAGAATGATAGCGGTAATTTTGCGGTCTTTCCTGATCAGATCCGCGCCATCGGCGAGATTCCATGTAGTCACCATTTCAAATCCAAATGCTTTGGCTTCGGCTTGCAGCAGTTTGCAATAATCTGCGTCGTCATCAATTAATAAAATACGTGTGCTCATTTTGCTTTTGATTGAATGCATAAAAATACTAAAAAGTTACTTATCAGCCATCAGCTTTCAGTCCGCCGCGGCGGATCAGCTGTCAGTCCGCTACCACAACGCTTTGCTAAAAAGACAATCAATACAAATTCCCAAAGCGGAAAAATCATTACAAATACATTGTTTTGTACAAAAACTGATATATTTGCAAGGTGTCGTTGAAAGAAAAACGTGTTTTAGAAATGTTCCATATTTTTGATTTAGCAGAATGAAGTAGTTTGTATGGAAAAGCTTTTTCAATTTGTAGTAATAACAGCCATTATGATGTTGCTAAACTTAGTAGGTCATATGTGTGGTGTTTTATTTATTGATGAATACAACAATTATGCATTGCCTTTCCATTTTTTTGAATCTCTGCTATTAATATGTTTATACTCGATAATTCAGGTATTTGTGTTTCCAATAAACAAAAAAAATCGTGTATTTGTAATCCCATTGTTCACTTTATTATTGTTTACTTTCATAGTTTTCAATCATGATCCCGATGGATTTGGAGGAGAAATTATTCACAACATTGTTGCATTAGGTTCAAAGATTACTTATTTAGTATATTTCATAACTGCATATATTATCGAAAATGAATCTACAAGAATTATTGTTGTCGATTTATTACACAGTGTTGGCTATAGTATTTATTTGTTTGCAGTGTTTGTTTTGTGTAAATATCTCATGAACATAATCGAAAAGAAATATTCTCGACAAAACGCGGATTAATTATCCATTAGCCCCCTTGCGCCAAACACAATAAATCCTCGATACATATTCCTTCAGATAGATTCGCCGCAGGCACACGCACCGCGCGGGACAATGACCGGTCGGTATGCGCCACTTCACCGTTATGAGGCTGTCTCAAAATTCAAACTTCAGAGCAAAAACAACATTCCATCGTCTGGAAGCGACGCAGGAGCTGGAAGACATGGAACCGTTGTTTTTGCTATTGTTACGACGGTTCCATGTTCCGGCCGGCGTAAGAACCCTCGAAGAGTTCGGAACTCTTCGAGGGTTAATTGTTGCCGGAACGGTGGAATGTCGTAACAACAAGGTGTTTTGAGACAGCCTCAAGAACTTTCTACTTTCCACTCAAGCAGCGTTGTGCCCTGTGCGTTGAACGTTATACGATTTGCATTTTGCGTTGTGCCCTGTGCATTGAGCATTTATTATATTTGCATTCCAAATCCCCACACTCTCATGAAAAAAGGATTAATCAGCTTACTGTTTATATTGGCATTTGTGTGTGTTGAAGCGCAGAAATCCAATATCTTTGAATTTCCTGTTCCCAAAAGGGACAAAGGTCAAACCGATGTTTTGCAGCTTCGTTGTGCGCCCATCGATACGGTACGCGTGGCTTTTATTGGTCTTGGTATGCGTGGATACGAGGCTGTGCGCCGCTTTATGTATCTCGAAGGTGTAAAAGTCGTCGCCTTGTGCGATGTGGTTCCTTCAAAAATTGATTCCTGTCAGAAAATTCTGAAAGAGTTCAATAAGCCAGTGGCTGCGGCTTACAGCGGCGTGGAAGACTGGAAAAAAATATGCGAACGAAACGATGTCGATCTCGTTTATATCTGCACTCATTGGTCATTACACACGCCTATTGCCGTTTATGCCATGGAACATGGAAAACATGCCGCCATTGAAGTGCCTGCAGCTATGACCATCAATGAATGCTGGCAACTGGTCAATACCGCAGAAAAAACGCGCCGTCATTGCATGATGCTCGAAAACTGTTGCTACGACTTTTTTGAAATGGCTACGCTGAACATGGCTCAGAAAGGCGTTTTCGGCGAAGTCGTTCATGCCGAATGTGCCTACATTCACGACCTGCGCTGGCTGCAATTCGATACATTGTACGGCTATTGGGATATGTGGCGACTGAAATACAACACCGATCATACAGGAAATCCATATCCTACACACGGTCTCGGACCTGTCTGTCAGATTCTGAATATACACCGCGGCGACAAGCTCGACTATCTGGTATCGATGTCCACAAGCCAGTTTGGTATGAGTGAATATGCCAAAGAGAAATTTGGCGAAAGCTCCACTTATGGCCAGACACCTTATAAATTGGGCGATATGAATACAACGCTCATTCGCACCGCAAAAGGAAAAACCATTCTTGTTCAGCACGATATCACCAGCCCGCGGCCATATGACCGCATACACATGATCAGCGGCACCAAAGGCTTTGCAGTGAAATATCCCGAAGAAAAAATCGCCCTTGAGCCCAATGCGCATCAATTCCTGTCGCAGGAAAAAATGGATTCACTGATGAAAATATATGAACATCCTTTCTCGGAAGAAATCGGTGAAAAAGCGCGCCAGGTGGGCGGTCACGGAGGTATGGATTTCATTATGGATTATCGTCTCATTTATTGTTTGCGCAACGGTCTCCCTCTCGACGAAGATGTATACGATGCGGCCGAATGGTCATGTATTATTGAGCTTTCCGAAAAATCGGTGCTGAATAATTCCATGCCGGTACGTGTTCCCGACTTCACCCGCGGCGCGTGGGATAAACTGAAAGGGTTGGAATTTGCCAAATAGTGCATTTGAATCTGGAGTCAGTGTTGTTTTGACACACCGTGGAAAGTTGAGTTCTGACGCGCATTTGTTTATAACTTAGTTTCCGGAATTAATCTGCCCAGGTCTTATTATCAGATATGCATTTATGTTATGAACCTGGGATGTTTTTTTAAAGTCCCTGGCAGAATTTTGTTAAATAATTTGAAGCATAGTATCAGTTTATTGATTGACATACAGATATTTAATTATTTTAGGTAAAAATATTTTATAATAAATGTACAAAATAAAACAAAGCTGTTATTAATTTACATTGTAAAGGTTTTCGGGTATACATTAAAACAGGTTAAATGAAATAAGTAATCATTATTTTGATTGCTGTAGCTGGCTTTTTGGCTACAGTTAAGGGACAGGACAAGCTTCCTGCCATTTTAAAAAATGAACTGAACAGAAATCTGGAGGCCCTGAAGCGGGAAAAAGTCCCACCCTATTTTATGGCCTACCGGGTAAATGATGTTGAAACATACAGAATAACTGCAAGTTTTGGTCAGATCACCCAATCGTTTACCACGCGAGAGCGTAAACTAAGTGTGGATGTTCGTTGCGGAAATTCAACACTGGATAATACGCATCCATTGAAAAGCGATGATTTTACATTTATCCGTTACCGTGGCACTGAATTGCCATATGAGGAAAACGCCAAAGCCATTCAGCAGGCTGTTTGGCGCGAAACCGAAATGAGATACCGCAATGCAGCTGATTTGTATGCAAAGGTACTCGCCGACAAGGCTGTCAAAGCCGAAGATGAAGATAAGTCAACCGACTTTTCATCCGAAAATGCGATTACATATCTTGAAAATCCATTATCAGCAAAAGAAAAGAAATTCAATTTTGCTCTTTGGGAAGAAAAGTTGAAACAATATTCTGCAATATTTCTGAATAACAAAGATGTCATCAGCGGTACAGCAACCATTATCTTTCAGATTGAACGAAAATATTTTGTATCATCGGAAGGTGCTCAAATAGTCGAAAACCGCATCACAACAATATTGTATTTATCCAGCGAAACACAAGCCGAAGATGGAATGGAACTTCCATTACATAAAAGCTATTTTGCTTTCAGTCCAGACGAATTACCTTCGGACGACAAGATACTGGCAGACGCAAAAGAAATGAGTTCCTTGCTGAGCCAATTAAAATCAGCGCCGGTGGTTGATTCCTACACAGGTCCGGCTTTGTTGTCGGCTGCTTCGGCTGGTGTTTTCTTTCATGAAATTTTCGGTCACCGCATCGAAGGACAGCGCATGAAAGATGAAAACGATGCGCAGACTTTCAAGAAAAAAGTTGGTGAGAAAATTCTCAATGAAAATTTAAGCGTTGTCTTTGAGAATTTTATTGAAAAATTTCAGGACTTTTATCTGAATGGAGCTTACAAATACGACGAGCAGGGACAAAAAGCGCAGCGCGTCATCATAGTGGAAAATGGTATTTTGAAAAATTTTCTAATGTCGCGAACGCCCATTACAGGCTTCAGTGTTTCAAACGGACACGGACGTGCTATGGCCGGAATGGCTCCTGTAAGCCGTCAATCGAATATGTTTGTCTCTTCGGTAAATCCAAAAACAACACATGAACTACGTCAGATGCTGATTGATGAAGCAAAGAAACAAGGGAAAGAATACGGTTATCTGTTTATGAGCACAGTGGGTGGATTTACCAACACAGACCGGTATATGCCAAATTCATTCAATGTAACACCTACTCTTGTGTACCGCATATACACAGACGGACGGCCCGATGAACTGGTTCGGGGTGTCGATTTGATCGGAACACCTTTATCCATATTCTCTCAGGTTGAAGCTGCCGGCGATGATTATGGTATCTTCACAGGAACCTGTGGAGCCGAATCCGGCGGTGTGCCTGTCAGTTCGGTGTGTCCGACGCTGTTTGTCAAGCAGATTGAAACGCAGCGAAAAGCCAAAAGTCAGGAAAAATTACCCATTTTATCACGACCATAATCATCAAAAAAATCATTATGAAAAACAAGAAAATATTTTTTATAGTGTTCTTCACTTTTTTTGTGATAACAACACTGACAGCTCAGTCACAGCTTTTTCTGCAGGCGATGAATACAGAAATTAAAAGAAGTATGGATAGCCTTAGGATAGAAAACATGCAGTCGCCCCACTTTATCAGTTACAGAGTTACGAATGCGCGGTTACTGCAAATCAGAGCATCGCTCGGTGCCATCATTGAGTCCGACGAAAATCAGTATTGCAGTTTCAGCAACCGTATTCAGGTTGGAGAAAACGGGAAAACAAATGAAAATTTTATTGACTTTTCCAATTTGTACAATTACAATTACTATGACAACAAAGTGCCTGTAAAAGGAAACGAAATCGACATCCGGCGCGCATTCTGGATGACAACCGATGCCAACTACAAAAAAGCCGTTACTACTTATGAAGCAAAAATGGCATCGCTCGACAAGCAAAGTTTCAGCGAAGAAGAGCTTCAACTCAGCGATTTCAGTCCAACAGAAAAAAACATGGTCCTGATTCCATACAAACCATTGACCTATCAGAAATCAGCACTTGAACAACAGCTGAAAAACATCTCTGCTGTATTTCTGAATTACCCGCAAATCATGCGTTCAGAAGTCAGTATAGCTATATTTGATGCAGAGATAACATTTGCCAACAGTGAAGGAACCAATGTGAGTTATCCGCTGCAGGTTGTTTTTTTGAGAGTGTTCGTGAAATCACAGTTCCCGGGCGGTGAAGAAGCAAAAGATCATCAGCTCTGGGTTTCAAATTCCATTGCAGGCATTCCGGATGAAAAAACCATTGTTGCTGAATACAATAAACTGGGACATAACTTAACCAGTCTATTAAATGCTCCGGCTGTTTCGGAATCGTACAGCGGACCTGTGTTATTTGAAGATCAGGCTGCTGCGGAAATTTTTGCTCAATTGTTTTTCGAAAACACCAATGGACTGAATGCTATACGGAAGCCCATTGCCGGCAGCCAGGATATCATCAGCTATGAGCCTGATCGGTTCAAGGAAAATGAGCTGGAACAAATGATGTTTAAAAAGATTATTTCCCGCGATCTGACCATCGAAGCCCCGTCGACCATGAGCAGCTACAATGGTATTCCACTTGTTGGATCCTACCAGGTTGATGCTGAAGGTGTCAAATGCAGCGATACTTTAACACTGGTAAAAAACGGTGTTTTGACAAATCTTTTGAACGACAGAACCCCAACACTAAAAATGGGGAAATCAAATGGCCATTGCCGGACCGGCATTTCATCAAATAGTATTAATGCCTGCTCAGGACCCGGCGTTGTGATTTTGAAGAACTCGAATCCAGCTACCACTGCAGATAAAGCACAGCTGAAACAAAAACTGATGGCTGCTGCAAAAGAAGAAGATCTTGAATATGCCTACATTGTCCGCAAAATTGTTTCGCGGGCAGCCGATGTGCCCGAAGAAGGGCTCCGGATTTCCTTTTCGGGCGGTGCCACAACATGGAAACTAACCGAAACCATTTCTGTATATCGTGTCCGTGTCAGCGATGGCAGTGAAGAATTGGTGAGCCTTGCCGAAATCCAGGGATTATCGGTTCGTTCATTTAAAAGAATTATTGCCACATCTTCCAATATGCAGGTGTATAACACGTTGGTTTTCCCAGCAAATTCACCAATGTATGGATCTCCGGGCAGTATTAAAGGAATTCCTGCCAGTTTGATTCTACCCGATGCCATACTGTTTGAAGAAATAGATATTGTACGTGCAAAACAAGATATGGTGCGGCAATTGCCGGTTGTAAGTAATCCTGTTTCAAATAATTAATATATTTATTCGTTTATCAGCGCGGGGAGTGGTCTTGCTGCTTCCTGCGCTTGTTTTTTTATATCAAAGTATAAGAATTTAATATTTTTACATTTGAAATCATAGATAAAAGCAGCCATAGAAATCACTTCAGCACAAATCCATGAAATTGCCCAAATGCTTGACTGCGGAATGAATGCGTATATCAACCGCGAAACTATGGAAATGGATTTCATTCCCGATATGGATCGGTTAGACGATACTGAGCTTTGGGAAGAACATTATATTAAAGTTACGGAAGATTGGAATAGTCTCGTTATTGAACCAATGCAGTCACGGGAATCTTTTAAAATAATGGAGAAATTCATTGATGAAATTCCGGATGAAAATCTTCAGCAAAACCTTATAAAGATTCTTGGTCGTAAAAGTCCATTCGCCAATTTTAAAGATGAAATCGATTACTCCGACTATCGTCAGCAATGGTTTGATTTCAAACAAAAAATGTATGAGGAATATGTAATGACACAACTCGAAGTTGAAAAAATCCCATTCGAAGGACAGTCAATAGATGAATGAAATCAGTCTGTCTTTAAACCTTTTGATTTAATTCGTAATAACCATGTTTTGTGCCCTTTGCGTTGCGCATTGAGCGTTGTGCCCTGTGCCACATCACCGTTATAACTTTATGAACTTTAAAACTTTCTACTCGCAAAGCGCTGTGCGTTGTGCATTGTGCGTTGTGCCCTGTGCGTTGTGCCCTGTGCTATGTAAAACTTTTTTACTAATTTAGCCCCCACATTTAATTAAAAGCATTTTTGTTATGATCAGAACAAGGGAACAATATCTGGCAGCCCTCAAGGCACTCAAACCGAATATTTACAAGAATGGTGAACAAATCACCGATGTAACCACACATGCGGCTACACGCCGGGTGGTTGAAAGCCATGCAAGAGCCTTCGATGCTGCGCACGATGAAAAATACAAAAACCTTTTCACTGCAAAATCATATTTCACCGGTAACGAAATCCTGCGCTTCAATGGCATGATGAAATCGCTCGATGACATTATGAATAACGCAAAACTGAAACGCGAAATGTATCATTTCACCGGCTCATGTACTGGTGGCTGCTGTGTTGGCTGGAACTCACAAAACGTCATGTGGGCCGTAACCAATGATATTGACAAGGAATTTGGCACCGATTATCAGAAGCGTCTCGAAAAATGGATTCTGAATGCTGAAGAAAAAGGGACTGTTTGTGCCGGTGCGCTCACCGATGCCAAAGGCAACCGCACACTGAAACCCACTCAGCAAGCCGATCCGGATGTGAATCTTCGCATGGTTGAAAAACGTGCTGATGGCATCGTGGTTCGTGGTGCCAAGCTCATGATCTGCGGTGTGGCTGCTTCCGAAGAAATTTTCATTCTGCCGGGCTCCGGCTACAAAGATACCGATGCCGAATTTGCAGTATCATTCGTAGTCCCGCGCGACATCGAAGGTCTGACTATTGTTGAAACCATGCGTCCAAGCGACGATCGCGATTACAAAGAGGGTTGGGATACCATGGAAACCGGAATTACTCAGGCTTACCTGATGTTCGACAATGTTTTCATTCCGAACGAACGCGTATTTATGGCTGGTGAATTCAAATATGCCGGAAAAGTGGTGGAATATTTCACCGCCAATTACCGCGCCTGCATTGGTGCCTGTGTTGCCGGTCAGGGCGACGTAATGATCGGAGCCGGTGTACTCATGGCCCGCGCCAATGGCATTTCGAATAAAAAATTCGATGATAAATTCACGGTGATGTCGGCCAACAACAACACCACCTATGGTCTCGGAATCGGCGCCATGGCATTGGGCGGAGCTCATGCTTCCGGTGTCTGGATTTCCGATTCACAGATTGCACATCTCAATAAAATTTATGTGGCTACCCTGCCCTACGAAACAAAACGTCTCTGTCAGGAAATTGGCGGTGGTATTGTCGAAACCGGCTGTACACCTTCATTTCAGGACTGGAACGATCCACGCTACGGCGAAATGATCCGCAAATATGTGAAAGCCGGTGATTGCTCAGCCGAAAGCA
>Ga0209373_10003511_pt1 | contig 14395 bp, 6 predicted proteins | sample Higcelweek5metaG_FD_187173 | JGI IMG/M metagenome (GOLD analysis project Ga0209373, IMG submission 187173) | Freshwater pond sediment microbial communities from the University of Edinburgh, under environmental carbon perturbations - High... | ecosystem: Environmental > Aquatic > Freshwater >...
TTGGAGTGGCACTTTCACTCTTCCACTACTAAACAATAACGATACGGCACTTTTTCTAATTAGGGGAGATATTAATTCCGGGTTTACAGGTTCTCTAACTAACAAGGCAACTGTTTCGTCAGAAACCGATGATAATATCTCAGCCAATAATCAAACAAGCGTTTCAACAATTGTTTCAAGCAAAGCCGATCTTATTCTGTTGGTTTCAGAAATCGCTTCTCCTTTGCAAAAGAACGGTGAAGTTGTTTATGATGTTTCAATTATTAACGATGGTCCCGGCGATGCCCATAATGTGGTGCTGACCGATGTTGTAAATACTTTGTCGATTACCGATCTTACTTATTCCGTTGGTGCAGGTTGGGAAAACTGGGTGAATTCATTGTCGATTGGAACATTGAAACGCGACTCGGTATTTACCCTTCAGATAAGAGGTGTAGTTACAAATGCCGCTACCGATCCTATTTCTTATACCGCCAGCGTGTCATCGTCGGATAGTGATATCAATGCTGCAAACAATAGTCAGACCATACAAACATGGTTGAGCCGAGAAGTTGACCTTTCGGTTGCTGTATCAGCGCCGGTTTCGGTTACTGCTGGTGAAACAATCCAGTATTCGGTTACCGTTACAAACAACAGTACCACAATTGATGCCGACAATGTTCTTGTTTCTGATATTTTAAATTCTTCAATAATTACTTCTCCTGAATATACGGTTAACAACGGTTCAACATGGTTGCTGTGGACTGGATCATTGAATATTGGATATGTTAATGCCGGAAGTAGTTATTCATTTAAGATAAGAGGAAAAGTGTTGAGCAATGCATTGGGAACGTTAAGTAATAATGTTGAGGTTAGCAGCAAGGCTTCCGATCCTTTATTGTCGAACAACACAGCTTCAGTTTCTTCAACAATAACAACTGCCGCTAATCTTTCAATAGAAAAGTCGATTATTACAGCGTCCGACAATATTGTTGCCGGGTCGGTAGTTGAATACAGGATACGGTACACAAACAATGGCCCTAGTGATGCTGTAAATTGCGTTGTTACTGATGTTCTTCCGTTAGAAATTACCAGAACAGAAGTGTCTGGTTCGAATAATTCATATTCGGAATGGTCGGGAACGCATAATGTGGGAACGATTGCAGCCGGAAGCACAGGGGCAATTAACGTAAGAGGTACGATTAATAGCAACTTTACAGGTTCGCTTACTAACCAAGCTTCGGTAGCTAGTTCTACTGCCGATCCTGTCGGTTCAAACAATTCGTCGCAGGTTACTTCTGTAGTTCATAAGAATTCCGATTTGCTGATTGCGATGACAGCTTCTCAAAATCCAGTAACCGCGGGTAATGATGTTTTTTATGAATTGACAGTTGTGAATAATGGGCCTTCAACTGTTTCGAATGTGTTGGTTTCAGATACCTTGCCTTCCGAATTACAGAACGGGCAGTATAGCACTAACGGCGGTTCTGGGTGGAAAACTTGGAGTGGCTCTTACGAAATCCCATCACTACAGCCAATGGGTTCGGTCAATTTAAAGCTTATGGCCGAAGTGAAGAAAAGTGTTGCCAATAATTATATCATTACAAATACAGCAAAAGTAAGCAGTTCGGTTACCGATCTGGTTACTGTAAATAATAGTTCAACCACAAGTGTAACAATACAGACAGAGTCGGATCTGGATCTAAAAATGACCATCGATAAACAACAGGCAAACATTGGCGATCAGGTAGTTTTTACCTTGTCGGTTCTGAATTATGGTCTTTCAGAAGCTTCGGATGTTGTTGTTTCAGACTTGTTGCCTTCGGGTTTCACTTATGTCTCGGATAATGGCGCAGGTGCTTACCAGCCCGAGACTGGTGTGTGGACAATTGGAACGTTGGCGTATGTAAGTTCCGTTTCGTTAACCATAACAGCCAATGTTAACGAATCGGGAGTTTACGAGAACACCGCAACGGTTTCGAGCTTAAATTACGATCCGATTCCAGCAAACAACAGTTCAACCGTAAATATTAACCCCGATGTGGAATCGGTTTATACGGTTATTCCGGCTCAGAATATTGAGAGCATGACAAATGGCCAGCGTGTTGCTTCGGTTACCGACCCTAACGGAGCAATAGTTTCTGCTGCCTTAACCTCGGGATCGTTGCCTTTGGGTATGTCGCTGAGCTATTCTACCGGCGATATTATTGTTGCCGATGTTACATCGCTCGTTGCCGGAACAACTTCTTTCTACATTAAAACAAAAGATATTAACGGTGGAACAACAACTCAGCAGGTAAGTATTACAACAACTACAACCGATTCGGATATTGAAGCTGTTTACACTGTTAAGAAACCGAAAAATATTGACAATTACCTGAATAATGAAGTTTTGGCAACATTGAGCGATGCTAATGGCGACATTGTTTCGGTTACGCTGGTTTCGGGTAGTTTGCCCAATGGAACAGAGCTAAATACTTCGACAGGAGCAATTTCAATTTTTGATATTGTAAGCCTTATTCCAGGAACTTACAATCTTCAGGTTAATACTGTTGATGAATTGGGAGGAAAAACAACCTTGTCGATTTCGATTGTGATTAGTCCAGATGTTGAGGCTGTTTACACATCGGCCTTGGCAAAGAATGTTGACGATTATATTATTGGCGATACGCTTGCTTCGGTAGTTGATGCCAATGGCGAAATATTCTCAGCGGTTATTACCTCGGGATCACTTCCTCTGGGCTGCAAGATTAACTCCTTTTCGGGAGTAATTACAGTGAGCAATCCAACACGTCTTATTTCTGGTACTTATACTGTAACTGTTCGCACTCTTGATGAAGAAGGCGGGGTTTCAACGCAGAATGTAATAATAGTTTTCAGCCCTGATGTTGAGGCTGCTTATGTTGTCAATCAGCCCAAGAATGTTGATAGTTATAAAAGTGGCGACACGTTGGCGACAGTTTCCGACCCCGATGCATTAATTGCTTTTGCTGGTCTTGCTTCGGGTAAACTTCCTGCGGGAATTGCTCTCAATGCCGAAACTGGTACTTTAACGGTTCAGAACAGTTCGCTATTGGTTGCAGGTTCATATACTTTGTCTGTAAAAACCGTCGACCATAAAGATGGAGTAACCATTCAATCAGTCGCTTTGGTCATTACTCCCGATAATGAAGCCATTTATACATCTCACCTTTCGACCAATCTTTCTAGTTATACTAAAGGACAGATACTGGCATCGGTTACTGACGATGACGGAGCAATTCTTACGGCAGTGTTAAATTCTGGCTCATTGCCAGCTGGTACTTCGCTGAACTATTTAACCGGTGATATTGTCGTAAAAGATACTAGTCTCTTGGTTGCAGGAACGTATAAATTTCATGTCACAACAACAGATATTAAAGGAGGAATTACCAGTCAGTATGTAACCATTTCATTTCTTCATACCGATATTGCTATCGAGAAATCGTGCAACCCGTCTCTGGTTATTGCTGGCGATGAGATTGTTTATACACTGAAGGTTACAAACTATGGGCCGTCTGTTGCCTACGATGTCCAGGTTGCCGATACTCTTCCTTCGCTATTGTCGGGCATTGTTGCAAATCCTTCGGTCGGAAGCTGGATTGCGCCAGTCTGGGCCATCGGAACCATTGCAAGTGGCGCTTCCGCAACATTAACACTTCGGGGAAAAGTTGCAGCCAACGCAACCGGAACTCTTTCAAACCGGGCAACAGTAACAACTTCGACTTCCGATACCGTTTTGACCAACAACAGCGCAACATACATTGCCAAGATCAGTTCAATGTCCGATTTGGCTGTAACCTTAACCAATTCACCCGAAACAGTTGTTGCGGGTAGTGAGATAACATATTCATTTATTGTTGAAAATTTAGGAAAGAGCGATGCTCAGCAAGTGGTCGTTTCCGATTATCTCCCTTCAGAAATTACCGGTGGCGAATTTAGTGCCGACAATGGCTTAACATGGAAAACATGGACAGGAACAACAATGCTGAACACCCTTTCTGCTGGTCAAAATGTGGTTCTCATCATCCGAGGAGTGGCTGCGGCTTCGTTGACTGAAGGAAGTTCAATTGTTAATTCAATTTCTGTTGAAAGTTCAACACCCGACCTTGTGGCTTCGAACAGCATAATCTCAGCAACTACGTTAGTTGATGTTGTTGCCGATTTGTCGGTATCCATGAATGGGGCTACCACAATTGACGCAGGTTCTAAAATTGCCTATTCGTTAACAATCGAAAATAGAGGGCCAAGTTATGCCTACGATGTTGTTATTATTGATGCGTTGCCGACTTCAATAAGCAATGCCGAATATTCGTTAAATAACGGAAACTCTTGGAAACGATGGACGGGTTCGCTTAGTTTTCCTGTTTTTGAAACGGAAGGTGGTTTGATTACTATTAATATCCGCGGAGATTTGGCTTCATCTGTGTCTGGCTTTATTGCCAACCAGACGATGGTTAGCAGCACAACAACCGATCCTGCTTTTGAGAATAATGGATCTGTTGTTGCAGCCCTTATTAATACTGAAGCCGATTTGTCAATAATGAATCAAGTTGTAACAGCTCCCGTTCAGGCAGGTCAATCGGTGTTGTATAAAATCGAAGTTAGAAATCTGGGATTGGGCGATGCATCGGATGTGGTTATAACAGACGCTATCAATCCTCTTGTAGTTTCAAACTCAAACTATTCGCTCGATGGAGGCGCGAGCTGGCAAGCTTGGAGTGGAACTGTTAACGTTGGAAACATTGCCGTTAATGGCTCCGTGTCGATGCTTTTAAAAGGAGTTGTTTCTTCAGGAGCTTCCAATCCGCTTGTGAATACGGCTTCCGTTTCGTCTTCGGCAACCGATACCGATTTAACCAACAATTCAGCAACTACCAGTACGCTTTTTAATACAGTAACCGATCTTTCAATCTATAAAACCGGGCCAACAACAATTAATGCCGGCGAGCTGATAACGTACACCATTTCGGTTGTTAACCGGAGTTCAAGTATTGATGCTTTGAATGTGAAAATTGTCGACGATATCGATTATGAAAAACTTACAGCTGTTGAGTATTCTACAAACGACGGAACAACATGGCAGCCATTCTCCGGAACATATTCAATGGGAACAATATTTGCCAGGGGTGCAAAAACAATTCTCGTTAGGGCTAAAGTTCTTAGCAATGTGATAAGCAATTTGCTGAATTCAACAATACTGACCAGCGATACTCCTGATTCAAATCCTTCCGACAATATTTCAACATCTATTACGCTGGTAACACACTTGGCCAACATTGCTGTTGCAAAGGCGTTACTGACTCCTGCTCCCGATTTTAAGGCCGGAAGTGTTGTTGAATATGTGGTTACTTACAGCAATATAGGGCCAAGCGATGCTTCAAATTTTGTGATTACAGATAATGTGCCTTCACAATTACAATATGTTGGCTCATCTTGCAATGGCTCTGCTTTTCTTCCATGGTTGGGGTCTTTAAATGTGGGAACTGTTGTGGCCGGAGGTAGCTGTACAATGTTAATGAGGGGAACTTTGGCCGCCGATTGCTCCGGAACAATTGTAAATACTGTGTCTGTTTTAAGTGATTGTGCCGATTCTGTTATGCAGAACAACTCATCATTGGCAAGTGCTGAGGTGGTTAGGAGCGCCGACTTATCGATCACTAAAACTGCTTCTGCCGAACCTGCAATTGCTGGCGAAAATATATTCTACACCATTAAGGTGAAAAACAACGGCCCATCGGTTGCCGATCTGGTCGAAGTAAATAATATACTTCCTCAGGAACTGACGTTTATAAGTGCTTCAACAATTTCAGGAGGATGGTCGTTTCCCGACTGGAATATTGGAACTCTTCAAGTAGGAGAAGAGGCCGAAGTTATTATTGTTGCCCGTGTTAAAGCTTCGATAGAAAAAGGAACATTGCTGATTAGTTCGGCTTCGGTAAGTAGTTCGGTTCCCGATGTTATTACATCAAACAACAGTTCTACCGAAGTAACTTTGGTAGATGCCGTTTCTGCTCTTCGAATTACCAAAATAGGAAACCCCGATCCGGTTAATGCCGGCGAAAATATTAGCTACCTGATATCGGTTACCAACGACGGCCCAAGCGATGCCGGAAATCTGGTTGTTACCGATGTTTTGTCGAAAGACCTCTCTTTTATTAGTGCCTCCGATGGCGGAATATTGAATGGAAGTGAAGTTCGCTGGAACTTTGATTCTTTGAAATCGGGAGAGAAACAACGGTTAACGTTGGTTGCAAAAGCCAATAGCGATTTGTCCGAAGGTTCAACAATATCAAATGAAGCAACGGCTAAGAGCAAAAACACTGATATTCCTGTAACCAGTGGCGCGGAAACAACTACTGTTCACACAAAATCTGTTCTTCAGGTTGAAAAAACAGCTTCTTCGAGTGCTGCTATTGCCGGTGGAAATATTACTTACAGCATAGCGGTTACGAATATTGGGCCAAGTACTGCACGGAGTATTGCGTTGACCGATACGCTTCCTGCCAATGTCTCGTTTGTTAGCGCAACTAATGGAGGAACGCTTAAAAAAGGTGTTGTAACCTGGGCTTCCGACCGACTGGCTGTTGGTTCAGAATATGTGTGTACTCTGGTTGTGAAAGCAAATTCAGATATGGTTGAGGGTGAAACGATCACTAATAGGGCGGTAGCATCAAGTGCTACTTCCGAAGGTATTGCGGTTAGCAATTCCGAAGTGGTGACTATTTTCTCTCATTCTGATATTTCAATAGTGAAAACTGCTTTTGTTGATACTGTTTATGCGGGTACTGAAATAACCTATTCGATATTAGTGAAGAACAATGGACCAAGCGACGCTTCGAATGTTGTTGTTGCGGACGAACTTGCCGACGGTTTAAGTTTTGTGAGTGCTTCGAATGGGGGAGTGTTGAACAGCAAAACAGTAACATGGAGTGTGGCTTCAATGAAAGTAGGAGATGAATTTGCGGTAAATATTGTGGTGAAAAGCAGCAGCAGTTACGAAAAAGGAACTGTAATTCGAAACACGGCGACTGTCGACAGCGATAACTCTGAATCTCCGGTTACAAGTATCCCTGTTGACATTTTCGTTGATACAAAATCAAACTTGAGCATTACCAAAACGGCATCAAACGATTCGGTTTTTGCCGGTGCCAACATTTCATACTCAATTATGGTTGCCAACTCGGGGCCAAGCGACGCCTCGCTCATGACAGTTACCGACACGTTGCCCGAAGGTGTAACTTTTGTTCGCGCCAGTCAGTTAGGGCAGTTTTCTAACGGCGTTGTAACCTGGAATATCGGCTCACTCAGCAGTGGCTCAAATGTGATTTATTCGCTGGATGTAAAGGTCGATAGCGATCTTAACAGCGGAACAGTTATCAGCAACAGTGCAACTCTTTCGGTAAACAGTCTGGCATCGCCAATAAATAGTAATAGGGAGAACGTAACTGTCTTCTCAAAATCGGTATTGACACTTGTAAAAGAGGCACCCGAAACAATTATGGCTGGCGAGAAGCTAACATATAAACTCAGGGTTTACAATGCCGGGCCAAGTATGGCTCGTAACGTTGTAATTACAGATATTCTCGACAACGCGCTTTCGTATATGAGCGGCACATACATTCCTGAGGTGACAGGGCAGAATGTTGTATGGACTTTCCCTACGCTTGATGCCGGTGCTTCAAAAGATATTTCGCTTGTCGACAGGGTTTCGGTCGACTTGCCCGAGGGTACGCTAATTAAGAATAAGGCAACAGTTTCTGCCGATAATTCAGAAAAGATTGTTGAAAGCAACGAAACCTCAACTGAAAGTTACAGGGTTAGTATCGACGCTACTGACGATGAAGGCGTTCAGGTAAATGGCCGCGATGGGGGAGTTGCCGTTGTTAATGTCCTTGAGAACGATTTGTTCAATCAGGCAGTCCCAACTTCGCGCGACGTAACTATATCGCTCATCTCATCAACGTCCGAGCAGTTAGTTCTTGATACCATCACTGGCGAAGTATATGTGAATCCAGGCACTCAGGCTGGAAATTATATGCTGAGTTATCGGATTAGTTCCAACTTTTATTCAGCCTTTTACGACGAAGCAACCGTTTCGGTAATTGTTCGTGCCTCTTCAATAGAGATTAACGATGACGAAGGTGTTCAGGCCGAATATAATACGGCAGGAGTAATTTTAAATGTGTTGGACAATGATTTGCTCAACGGTTCGGGTATCTCAATTTCGGATGTTGTTATAACTGTTACTACCCCGGCTCCTGTCGAAGGATTGTATATTGATGTTTACACCGGAAACGTAGTAGTTGAAACACGGGTAACGCCTGCAATATACCAACTTACCTATTCGGTTTGCGAGGTGTTGAACCCTGCCAATTGTGACAATGCGGTGGCAACAATTACCTTGTCCGACGACTGCGATTTGATGATCCCTGATGGCTTTTCACCCAACGATGATGGGATAAACGAATATTTCAAAATAAGGTGTATAGAAAAGTACCCAAATGCCTCTATCGAGATTTACAATCGCTGGGGCAACATGGTTTATTCCAAACAGAAATATGGAAATACCGATGAATGGGGCGAAACCGATGCATGGTGGAATGGCTTTGCGGCGAAATCGTTTAACGCAGGAAAAACGAAACTTCCACCGGGAACTTATTTTTACGTTTTGAAGCTGAACAGTGGTATCGATAAACCGGTAGCTGGTTCAATATTTCTTAACCGATAATTTGAGGAGAGGCTAAGATGATGAACGCAGATATTCAAAACCGAGAAACGTTGAACGGCAAATTTCCACAAAAAAAGGAGTTGTTTGTTAGTCGAACGCGCTTGTTTGTGAAGAGCGAAAAAGAAGGTAAAATGAATTTAGGGAATAAGATAAAACACATACTTACTGTAGTCGTATTGCTTCTGGCATTGCTCGCTTTCGAACCTGTTTCGGCTCAGCAAGATCCGATGTACACGCAATACATGTTCAATACCCAAACCATAAACCCCGCCTACGTAGGCACCTGGAACAGCTATGGTTTTATGGTTTTATCGCGCATGCAGTGGGTTGGTATCGACAATGCGCCGTCGACCCAAACGTTCACGTTTCAGATGCCGTTGCCAAATGAGAAAGTTGGCATTGGGGTTAGCCTTATCAACGACCGTATTGGGCTTGAAAGGCGGTTCGGGTTGTTTTCCGATTACTCGTACAAAATCGCTTTCGGAAATAGGACCGATTTGTGGATGGGCTTGAAGGCCGGATTTTCAAACTATTCGCACAACTTGTCCGACCATGTGCTTTATCCCGGTGAAGAAGATCCAACCTTTGTTGGCAATATCGATAATAAATTCATGCCGAATATTGGTTTCGGTTTTTTCCTCAATAACCCAACGTACTATGTAGGTTTTTCAGTTCCAAAGCTGATCAATACAACTTACGAAACCGAGGGCAACAATTTTTCAGTAAATGGCGAAATCAGAAACCTTTTTATGATGGCCGGATATGTTCGCGAAGTTTCGGAGTTTATAATATTTAAGCCAACTATGTTGCTGAAAGTTACTTCGGGCGCGCCACTTCAGGCCGATATTTCGGCAAACTTCCTGTTGCGCGAGAAGTTTTGGCTGGGTGCAACTTACCGTAGCGGCGATTCGTTTGGCTTTATAGCGCAATGGGTCTTCGACAAAAACCTGAGGGTTGGTTATGCTATTGACCTTTCATCTACCAACCTGAAAAACTACCACAACAACACGCACGAAATAATGGTATCGTACGAGTTGAGGTTAAGAGATCAGAAAACATTCATTCCAAGGCATTTCTAGGTCGGTTGATTGGTCTCAACAGCTGCACTCCTCGTCTCGACAAGTTGCGAAGCCGATTTGATAGGTGCACTCTTCATCTCAACAGTTGAACTCTTCATCTCGACAGTTGCACTCTTCATCTCGACAAGTGCACTCTTCGTCTCGACAGGTGCATTCCTCGTCTCAACAAGTGCACTCCTCGTCTCGACAAGTTGCGAAGCCGATTTGACAGATGCATTCCTCATCTCTACAGCTGCACTCTTCATCTTTTTAACTGCACTATAACGCTAATTGGGTGCTGCGGTTTGTAACCGCAGATCGGCGGGGAGTTTCATTTCTCTGATTAAATTCTTAGTTTTGTTACAACAAATTAAGGTGTTTATGAAACAGATTGCAGTTACGATACCCGATAATAAAGTCCGACTTTTTAAAGAACTGATGGAAAGTCTTTCTTTTGTTAAAAATGTTGAAACCATTGATTGTACAAATATCCCTGAATGGCACAAGGCTATTATTGACCAACGCATGGAAAATTACAGGAAAAATCCGGATAATTACGGTGATTGGGATGAAGTACAAAAAGAGTTAGCCCAAAAGTATGGCCTATAAAATTGTAGTTGACCCTAATGTAAATCTCGATATTATTGCAAGTATCGAATGGTACAACAAAGCACAGCCTGGATTAGGAATCAAATTTTACAAACAGGTACAATCAGTTTTTATATCTATTCGTAAAAACCCCTTTGCTTTTGCTTTACGCTATAAAACTACTCGTACAGCAATTGTGCTAAATTTCCCGTTTATGGTTCATTATTTCATTGATGACACAAGAAATACCATTGTGGTAACATCTGTTCTTCACACCAGCCGAGATTCGAAGGTTTGGAATGAAAGAAGTGTAGAATAAAATCTAACAAACTCCCAGCAGGGAGAGGAAAACATTAAATGATAAATCTTAAGATTAAATGATAGGTTGGAATAGTTTTTGTAAAATAGTTTTTTATACTTAGTCTATAATAATTTCAACAATTAAATATTAACCTAAACTACGAACATGAAAACCTTCTTTTCACTCTTGCTTTTCGTTTTTGTTGCTCAATGTGTCTGGGCTCAGGATGTAATTGTTACTGTCGACAACAAAAGAATTAATGCCAAGGTTATTGAGCAAAATAGCCGGTTTATAAAGTACAAAATGCTAGACCCTAACGACCAATCAATTATGCAGATAAAAAGCAAAGATGTGCAGTTTATCGAATTTGAAACAGGCTATGTTCAATATCTCTTCAACCAAAACCGCAGGGCAATCAGGCCTTTGGGCGTAAGTACAGGTTTATCCTTGCCTTTAGGCAATGGTCCAGCGATAGCTTTTGCTAGTGTCGATTATTTTATCGTTCCGCAATTTTCGTTGGAAACGAATGTAGGTAGGACGTTTGATAGGTCGTATTATGCAATCGGTGCAAAATATCATTTAAACTCAAGATATTCAGATAATAAATTTGCACCTTTCGTTGGTCTCCTTTTAGATACAGAGTATAAAAAATCGATGGTGCTTATTCCTATTGGATTCAGTTATATTTCTAATAATGGTTTCTATGCCTCTTTCTCTTTTAACCAGTTCATGTTTTTCGATTTGAAAACAGATACAAACTTTGAGTTTAAATTTGGGTTCAGACCCAGAAGATAACATCTCACTAAATTTGGAACAATAGGATTGCAATCAAAGATCACCGGAGGTAAATCCGAACCAGCAGGGGCGGAATAATGTTGAACGCTAGTTGGGTGCTGCGGTTTGTAACCGCAGATCAGCGGAGGCAATTTCGGCAGAGATGAAAATTCTATGCGATGCAATTGTGTTGTAGCGGAGAGTTAATCCAGCCAAAACTAAAAACACAAGCAACTTTAAAAGCAATGAACTATAATAATGAAGAAGCTATTGATTTGCCACGACTGATTTGCCACGACTTTTAAGTTCAGGAATTAAGTTGTTGTTAAAGAAGACTCGTGCGTATTATGTCCAGAAACTTCTTAAGTCAGTCTTTAAAATATCCATAAGTTCATTCCATTCAGCCTCTTCTAGTTTGTTTGCTTCGAGCAATACTTTCGTATTATGTTGTTCTTGTTCTTCTGTTGCAGTCGATTCCATGGTCGAATTATCCGAGCCGGGAATTGGCTTAAAATAAACTTCATAGTTATTGTCATATCCACACCTTTCACTATAGTTGTCTTCCTTTATACTGCTGAGCAACTGCAAGCATCTTTCAATTTTGGCTTCCTTAGGCAACCGGGTTTCATCAACTTCCTTAAATCTGTTTTCTTTCTGAAAATCTTCTAACTGCATTTTTAAGCATACCGATAAAACTTCAAGAGTGTAGTGGTAGTCGAAGCTCCTGAAATCCCAAATTGCCTTAAAAAACCTTCGTAACGAATATAACGATTGTTTAAAATTATAAATGGTATCGCCAAAAGAAAAACCTGCCCCTATTGTTGAAAGACCAAATGTGAGCTTATTGATTAATTTCTGATGCTTGTATGTTAACGATTTACGCTTTAGCATTTTTTAATTTTTGCTCAATTTAATTAATTGTTGAAAAAATGAGTAAGTTCTCTTATTCCACCCCACGAGGGTATTAAATATCTCTCGTTTGTAACGACACGTTGTTATTTGATGATGAAAAGAGAATGGCTATTAAGTATGCTCTTTTCATTCTAATGTGAATCAATAACCGCTGCTAAAGTTTCGTGTTCCTTTCCGATCGTTCAACCATTTCCAAAATCTGCTTATTAAAATCTGAGGCGTTAATCAGATCTTCGAGTGAGAGAATCATCCGATATTTCCACTTGTTTTTTTCATCGCTCGGAACGTTAATGCGTTCTCTGTCGGTTTCATTCCAACGTAAATCTCCGTCAATGGCAATTAAATCTTGAATTGGGAAAATTGCCAACATAGCTTTCGAATACAAATGCTGATTGATAATTTCCTTGCAAACCCAAGGTTCGGCAAAATATGGAGCGATATCGTTATGGCCAAGAATGTGGTGGTAGAAACGTTGCGTGTTTTCCCGGTTTTCTTCCCACCAGCCTCTAATTGTCGACATATCGTGGGTTGATGGTGTACAAACACTTAGGTAAGGAGAATCGGACGGATGCCCAAATTCTATCTTTGGATTTTTAGGCATTCGCTGAATTTCGAGGCTCAGAATATTGAGGTTTCTCATTACTTCTGGCACACAGTCGGGAACCATGCCCAAATCTTCGCCGCAAACCAGCATGTCGGTGGCATTAATTATCGATGGCAACTTTTTCACTGCTTCATTTTTCCAGAACTCTTCGTGGCGCTTGTAGAAGAAATCGATGTACAAACTTTCAATATTGTTCTTTGTTTCGTAGTCGAGTTCCTGATATGAGTAGGAGTATTGCATCGAAATTCGTGGGTGGTACGATGGCTCCGAAGTGTAAGGATCTTTGATGAACAACACTTCGTCGAGCAACGAGATCAACCCATCGCGAATGACGATTGTTTTTTCGCTCAGCCTTTGTTCCGATTCTTCATTAGGCGTGAAATGCCGATAAATTTTCCTTTGAGAGCTAAACTCTTCTTTCAGATCAAATTTGTTGTCGCCTTTGTCTATCAGGTAAGTTTTGATGACCTCAGGAGTATGTTCTCCAAATATTTCGTGCAGAAAATGTGCTCTGATATAAGGCTTTGTGAAACGGTTGGCGTCGAACCAAATTCCCCAATCCTGAATTTCATTTGGCGTAAGTGGAAGCCCCGGTTTAAAGAACCCCAGCAAGCCGTGAATGGCGTTTGTTGGGATTTCCCAAATCCTGAAGAATCCCAAAATGTGGTCAATCCGGTATGCATCAAAGTATTTCGACATCATCGTGAGCCGTTTTTTCCACCATGCGAAGTTGTTTTTAGCCATCTGTTCCCAGTTGTAAGTTGGGAAGCCCCAGTTTTGACCAAGAACAGCAAAGTCATCGGGTGGGGCACCTGCTTGTCCGTTGAGGTTGAACAGTTCGGGGTCGGTCCAAGCTTCAATACTGTCGGGACTAATACCTATAGGAATGTCGCCTTTAAACGAAACGCCATTCTGATGTCCGTATTCAATTGCTTCTTTTAGTTGCAAATCGAGATGGTACTGGATGAAATAATGAACAGCAATGTGTTCAAAATGATCGCTCTTTGGGTTGATAAGATCGAGAATATTCTCTTTTTTGTAGATTGCCCAATCGCCCCATTTCCTGAAATTACTTGTTTTATATTTATCGCGAAGGAAACAGAAGGCTGCATAATTTTGAAGCCAATCTTTATTCTCTTCGAAGAATGATTTGTACGAGTCGGTTTGTTTGAGTTCTTCCCAGTTTTGATCGAATATGAGTTTGTAGTACCTCGATTTTATATCCATTACTTCAACATAATCGGCATCCGATTTTGCGTTCAGGATCTCTTTGGCCATTTCAAACTCATCCATCAGCTTCTCGTCGTTCAATTTGCCTAACTTATCGAGGTTGAGGTACATTGGGTGAAGTGCAATAACCGAAATTGCTTTGTATGGGTACGAGTCGCGCCACGAATGGGTAGCAATTGTTTCGTTAATTGGCAGAACCT
>Ga0209373_10003512_pt1 | contig 14394 bp, 14 predicted proteins | sample Higcelweek5metaG_FD_187173 | JGI IMG/M metagenome (GOLD analysis project Ga0209373, IMG submission 187173) | Freshwater pond sediment microbial communities from the University of Edinburgh, under environmental carbon perturbations - High... | ecosystem: Environmental > Aquatic > Freshwater >...
AATGAATAGTTTGGAAGAGACTCTTAGCACTCGTGCAAAGTATCTCATGGATAATCCGAATATACTCAAATGAGCAGTTGGTTTCAATTGGATTTGTCGTATTTCCAATTAACGGTAATCAATGTAATTTGGTATAAAAGAAATTTCAAATTTTCCTACTCAGACGCATACTGTGTCATAACCTCAAGCAAAACCTGTCTTTTCTCTGCATCCATAGGGCACATAGGGAGCCTGAAGTTTTCTAGTATGATTCATTTCTCTGCAAGATAGGTCTTGGTAGGGAGCGGATTGGTTTGGAAAAAAAGTGCATCAAAGAACTCACGCAACTGCTCACCCTTTTTTCAGGCATTTTCTTCGTGATTGAGGCATGCATCGACAAACGATTTCATCCTTGCCGGGATACAGTTGGAAGCAACGGAAATCACCCCGTCTCCTCCGTTTTGTGAAAGTTCATAGGTGAGGGCATCATCTCCAGAAAATACAAGGAAATCCTTTGGTCTTTTTTCAATGAGTTCTTTCATTTGTGCCATATTCCCACTCGCCTCTTTGACTCAAATCACATTGCTAGAGAGTGAGAGGATTTCGAGGAGTGTGTTGGTTTCAAGATTGACTCCTGTTCTTCACTGGATGTTGTAGAGTACTACAGGTTTTCTGGTTGCATTGGCGATGGTGGTGAAATGTAGTGCGAGTCCAGTTTGGGTAGGTTTGTTGTAGTAGGGATTGACGACTAAATATGCATCAATTCATCAGATTTCTTCAAAGCTTTGTAAGTTTTCAAGGCTGGAATGGGTAGAATTATTCCCGATATTGACCATAATCTTGGTATGTCAAACAAGTTTTTGCACGGCAAATGTGACGAGAGCGAGGGATTCTTCTTTCGTGAGAGTAGGGTTTTCACCTGTGGTTCCAAGGAGTAGGACTCCATCGACTCATCCCTCGATTTGCATATCGAGTAAACGAGTCAATGCCTCATAATCGATAGGATTGTCGATGCCATTTCCATCTTGAAAAGGGGTGACAAGCGCTGTCCAAAGTCAGCGAAAAGGTTTCGTGTTCATAAGAGTATGTGAAAAAATAAGTGAATAGTGAATAACGAAAAGTGATGAAGCTTCTATTATGTAGAGACGCGATTTATCACGTCTAAGTGGTAGGGGCATGCTCTGAAATCTATCCTTCTTTTGTCAAACTACGAGTAAAATCAGAAATCTCAAAATATCCTTGACGGTCTTTCAACCATTGTGCACACACAAGGCTTCCAACCGCAAATCCATCACGAGTGCGAGCGGTGTGTTTGATCTCAATAGTATCAAACACGGAGTCAAATGTTACTATATGGGTTCATGGGGTATAACCTCCTCTCGTGGAGGTTAAGTGAAGTTCTTGATTTTGAATCGGTCTTGAGATGAGTGTATTGACCTGTTTTTCTGTTTTTCGATCAATGTTGTTTATGAGAAGATCTCCAATATTGATAAGAGTTCCTGATGGAGAATCTGCTTTCATCTTGTGATGAAATTCATGAGCAAAGACATCAAACTCGGGGAAATGGTTCATCAACTTGGCTGTATTTTCGATCATCTGAGAGAAGAGATTGACTCCGAGTGAGAAATTTCCGCTCCAAATAATAGCTCATCTTGAATATGAGAAAAACATTTTTACCTCTTCAAGGGAATCCCACCAACCAGTTGTAGCCATAACGACCTTTAAATTATTTTTTGCATAAAATCTTAAGTTTTCAAGGGCTACTTGAGGGACTGAGAACTCTATAATTACATCAAAATCAAGTCCAAGGAGATCCTCCTTAACTGTATTTTTAAGTGGATCAATTATTGCCACTATTTCGACTCATCTTTCTTGGGCGTGTTTTTCTACGACCTGTCACATTTTTCCGTACCCAACAATTGCTATTTTCATGTGCTTATTGTGAGAGAAATAAAATATGTTTGGTATTATATAGATGGAAAGGAATCATACAAGAAAAAAGAAAAAATCATCACCTATTCTGGCAAGTGGGGCATTGACAAACGAAATAGCATTAACAAAAACGTGAAGTTTTTATATGACTTGTGTGTTATACTCAAGCTAAAATAGTTTTCCTGAAACATTCACCAACTTCCAACCTTTTCCACCCAAGGGAGAAAGGGGTTCAGAGGAAAAACAATTTATATCAGGTAGAAATTGAGGCAAAAAAGATTCTTCGCAAATAAGCATTGCTATGTTTTTGTCCTTTTAAAGGGGAGATTACGTTTCTTTTTCTGTATCAAGATTTCTCGCTAGGAAGATCCCATAGCCCAATCCAATCACAAGAGCTGGAAAGAACCCGATTAATGTAATCATGCTATACCTCTCATTCTCTGTATCGATTCCCCCACGAAAATCATAGAATGCAAAGGTGAAAAACATCACGGCGACCGAGATCACAGCAAACACAACGGGGAGGAATGCCTTTACCAACAGGTTATTTTTAAACGGTATTTTTTCTAAAATCTTTATCATTGCATACACAGTAATAGGAAAATAGAGCGAAAAACCGTACAAATATTTGTAAAAAAGAACCACCAAAATGACCATAATCACGAGGAGTCTCTTGATTTTTACTTTTTCGAGCAATACGTACAACGGGTATGCGATTATCGCAAGGAGGATAAAATAGAGAAATCCCAAATAATTGCCAAAGACAAAAAACAGATCTATTGCAACCCCAATAAATATAGAGGAATACAGAGTGTTTTTATACTTTTGCTGAGAGAGCTTCATATTTTGGGGGATTAAATTACAAAAGTAGAAATTTGTGGCTTATATTAGAGAACACTCGACGGTGCTGAGTCAATCGATCTACAAAAGTAGAAATTTGTGGCTTATATTAGAGTTACGGCGAAGATCCGGGGATTCAAGTATCTACAAAAGTAGAAATTTGTGGCTTATATTAGAGACTTTTTAATCTCTTATCTTCACCACATCTACAAAAGTAGAAATTTGTGGCTTATATTAGAGGGGTCATTTGGGGCAAACAAGCCGAAAAGATACGAACAATTTGACGGGGCAAATTATGACTTTTGGCTTGTTTGTGTGTTGGTCAAAATATTAAGACCGAGGTTTGCAATTTTTGCAAAAGACTCTCTTGGTTTAAGAGTTGGGTGCTTCATGTTTCCAATATAGGGCATAGAATTTCCACCTTTTCAGGTTTTTTCTACTTTTTGATTTCAAAGATTTCATCCTACTTTTTTTCCTTTTTCAAAGGGGAGAGGGATGAACTCTTGAAATCACAATTATGTTAAGGTTCTTTTCACTATTCACAGATATTGTAGCAGACTTTTTTTGGATTGCAAATTTTTTATACTTTTTTCTATTTTTTTTGCAAAAATAACAATTTTATGAGATACTATATAAAAAGTAAATTTCCTTGATTTTGATTCTATGAATTCAACCAATAGCTCTTGAAATCCTTTGACAGAAAAATGAATGCCTTCTTCTCTTCCTCCTACTCTCAATGCCTTCTCCGAACAATTGGATGCAATTTTGAGTGAGGAATCTTCTGAGTCCTTGCAACAATCACAACAACATCTTACACATCTCTTTGATACCCTTATTGATGTGATAGCAAATATACAAGCCAAACAACCTCTTTCATACGATGAAGATCTGTACATAAAGCGTATTATCTATGCTGATTTCTCTGGTGACTCTTTGCCTGAGGGGATGGCTCAACAAGTTGAGCAAATCCTTGAGCGTATTGCGGATCCGACCTCGTGTCTCAAACAGAGACTTTTTCACGACGTACTTGAACCCTTTTCAGTACAACAAACTCTAGAGTCCTCCCTTCCTCCAGACAGAACTGTGAGCCTGAGCGAGGGGGGTGCTTCATACCATGATGGCAAAGAGATGGAGTGCCACATCTTTTCAACAAACAAGTATTTTGCATGGACTGAACCAAGTCATCAAAAATCTTACTCTCCCTGAGATCGAGGAACTGATGACGCAGATTAAGCATGTCAAAAGGTTTATCTGACTCTTTGATCATCATACATCATACGAACAGTTACAAGTGATTTTCCGAGATCCAGAGATGTTTCGTGGACTGTATTTGCATGGAATAGACCTTGATAGAATCCATATTCACCATCTGGATTTTATCTTTTTCATGAAATCACCTTCCGTCGTTATCGGAGAAACAATTGGAGAGTATATTTTGATACCTTGGTCAACTCAGAGCTCTTTCACTTCATCTCGTGGGATTGTGACAACTCCCGATTTCGTCACTATCGATCGTCTTTTCTTCTTTGAAATCTCTTTTGTATCTCAATATGCAAGATACAGAACTTTTTCGTATGAATCAAGAGCAACTCAGCATCATCTGTCAAAATTTCTCTTCTCTTAAATCCATCAGGCTCACCCAAACTGGCATCGGAGTGATCAGTGAACCGTCTTTTCTCAGGCTCATTTTTGCTCCACTTACTTGAGTGAAGTACCTGCATTTAGACAATAATCGATTGGAAAAACTCAGTCAATCAAACTTGGAACTCATTTTTTCAAGCTTGAAAAGTGTGTCGTATGTCGATCTCAAAAACAACAAGCTTATTGATATGTCAGAAGGTCAATTACAAGCACTGTTCGGACCTCTTCGATCTGTCAGAGAGGTAGATATCAGTAATACCACTTTGGAAAGGATGACCAATTCACAACTCACCATTATCTTTCAACACCTCAGAGATGTTCCTGTGATCAGAATTACCTCTCTAGATCGTTATTTCCTCCTCAGTCGATTTCCTTTTCTTGAAGGGAGGCTTGCATAAAAGTGACACGTTCACACAAGCTTTCTATCTCGGGGAGTCTTGCAAGTGGAGATATCCACTCTCATGGAATTGCCTCAAATCCATAGTGTAATCCCGCAAGCCCTCAGGTGATACATGCGGTCGTGTCGGTATCTCCTCAGAGTTCAACCGCACTCGTCACGGCTTCTGAATATGAGTCTGAATTGAGAAAACACCAGAGACTTGCCTCAAGAGCTTGCATGACATACCCAAAAGACTTGATTTCTTCTCTTGGAAGGTCAGAAATATTTTCTTCAAGTATTTTCCCAAAATGAGGTTTTTCCTCTTCAAACTCTCTGTGTATTCCAAACCATTCAAGCAGCATACTTTGGGTTTGTGAGTAAGCACTTTGTTTGTCTTGTCATTGGAGCAATCCTTCGGCATATTTGAGATAGAAAAAGCATGCTATAGCACTTCTCGGATGAGGATGAGTCAGAGCTGAAACTTTCCAAGTCAACAAAAATTGTTCTTTAAGCGAAAAGTACTGAAACACAGAGACCAAAGGAAGAATACGCATCAGACTTCCGTTTCCATTGCTACGTTCAGAAGGTTCAAGGTGTAAGAGGTGTAAGGCATCAAGGTCATGATCGTCTAAGATTTTTTGTAGATTTCATATCGCACAAGCCGTTTGAATCCCAATATCAAAGACTCTCCCGTGTGGAGTCCAATATGCTTCCCTTTGCCGTTTGGCAAAATTGCTGGCGATATCAGCCAAAAACTCGGTTAGAAGTGGTTGGTCTTCACTTTCCATTTCATCAGAAATCTTTTCAAAATCAAAGTCTTTTGACAGGCTTTCGGCAAGGCAAAACATCAAAGAACTATCATCCGACCAAGTTCAGGCTGGCTGATTCCACACTTTAAATCCTACCATTTCGGTGACTTTATGATCTTCAAAATAGCTTCGGTCTTTGAATTCGTATGGGACTCCAAGTGCGTCTCATACACAAGCACCAAAAAGTGCATCTTTGACGGATTGAGTGGATTTCATAAGAGATAAAAAAAGAAATAAAAGAGTGTTTCCATCAATCTTCTGAAAAATACAAGTTCCCTTTTACAAAAACAAGATTTCTTGTTCCTCAAGAGCAGGCTGTCCATAGCGGATAATCTTTTCTCGGTCGACTTTGGTAAAGGGAAGAATCAAGATCGAGTCGGCTCAGGTAAACTCTGGCTCAAACTTGGCTTCTATTTCACGTTTAACTATTCCCAAAATACGGTCAGAATTCTTGATTTCGAAGACCGAGTATTGAAGTCTACGACCATATTTTTTGAGAAATTTTCCAAACTTGGTGCGAAGTTTGTCGTTGTGGATGTCATACGTCACGATAAGCATAATCAGAGAGTGAAGGGATATTTTAATCCAAACCGTATTTTTTATTGAGTGCAGAAATTCAGATTCTGAGAGTTTCATACACTCCAAGAGCGTTTCCTCCACGAGTGGTTGCGTGTTCCAATCCAACAGGAATATTGGCAAGTCATACATGGATTCATTTTTTGCAGAAGGAATCTTCGATGATTTTCAAGAAATACTCTGCGACTTTGAGTGAAGAAAATACTCGAAAAGATACTTTATTTTTGGCTCATTGGAGTTGATTGATGTGGATATTTCCCTCAGCATCTCTATCCATAGACAGCACACAGGCGGGATAGTATTTCTCGTCTTTTTCGCGTTGGTACTTCATCACAAGTGAAAAACTTCCATCAAGTCCTATCTTTGCCAAGAGTTCAGGGGTTTGTTCTTCTGAGGTAATATTGGTCATTCATACGATGGTGTCCACGCTGAGACGGGTGGCATCAATGATCTTGCACTGAGGATTTCTTGGTTTTGTGAGGAACTTTTTGGTTTCAGGCAGGCTGATTTCTGGAAAAGGGAGATTGGTGGGCATAGGGGAGAAGTGAGGAGGTAAAGGGGAGTATTCATGGATTGTCTTTGAGTTGGAACGTATCTGTAAAAAAACGACTTGAAATCTCCATCAAAAATGTGTATAATACGATTCCTATTTTATAATTGTATTATATTGAAAAATATTATAATTTCTAGTGTATTGTTTTTATTACTTGTGACTCACGTATTTGCGGCAGCATGACCAAGTGATAGACCTGATGATTATCATATATTTCTCTATAATACTGTTACGCAAGAAGAAAAATACTTGGATACAAAACAACTTAATAAACTTTTGTACTCCAAGTATCTCTATTGTCAAATGAAAAAGTTTATGTTACACTTGTGTTTTGAACATACGATTTAGAATTATTTTTTAATATATTGTTTTATGACTCAACAAATAGAAATAACTTCTTATGAAGATGTATCTACAAATACAAATATTCCAAATATTGTTTTTCGGAAAAATACTCTTTGGATGACTCAAGAACAAATGTGAATTTTGTACTGAAAAGTGAATAGTACTATATCTGAACATATAAAAAAAATTTATAAAGACTGAGAACTACAAGAGGCTTCTACAAGCGAAGATGACCGTATTTTCGGAAATTCCGAAAATAGGATCGAAAAAAGCTCTAATATGCCAAAAAAACCAAAAAAATATTATAACTTACAAATCGTAATTGCTGTTTGATTTAGAGTAAATTCTCCTAAGGCAATTAATTTTAGAACTTGGGCAAATAATATAATTGAACAATATATAGGTAAATGATATGTGTTAGATGATGATAGATTAAAATGATGAAAAACTTTTTGATGAAAAAGAGATTATGAAAATCTTATGGATCGTGTAAGAACTATAAGATTTGATGAAAGAAATATTTATGAAAAAATCAAAGATCTTTTTACTACTGCTGTTGATTATGATACATGCAGTCAAGAAGCTATAGAATTTTTCCAAACAATTCAAAATAAATTTCACTATGCAATAGTGTGAATGACATCACCTGAAATCTCCATCAAAAATGTGTATAATACGATTCCTATTTTCTATGTGCATTATAATGAAAACTATTGTAATTTCTAGTGTATTGTTTTTATTACTTGTGACTCACGTATTTGCGGCAGCATGACCAAGTGATAGACCTGATGATTATCATATATTTCTCTATAATACTGTTACGCAAGAAGAAAAATACTTGGACTATCGTGCGAGTGTATTTGAAAATTATACTACGAGGATACTCGTTGGATCAAAAATAGGGGGAAAGACTCCGTTCTCTTCTCGGGAATTGAAAAGGATTGAATTGAGAGGATACAATGTGGATGAATGAACCATGACCCATGGATTTTATCTGACCTGAACCTTGCAATGAGCTGGTTCCTCTCTTTCTATTAAAGAGTATTATGAGTCTTTTCATACCATGCCACTTCGGAGTGATGTAAGTCATGCCAAGAAGTTTTCGTGGGATGACTTTGATGATGCACAAAAACGTATCATGTTCCTGAAAATATTGTGGGGATACACTTGATGGAGTTTTTTTATATTTTTACCGCTCAATCTCCTCGCATTCTCTTGTATTGCGTATCCCTTCTATCTTTTTTCAAAAAAACTCCATTGGAAGGTATTCGACAACATTTACATAAATTCGTTCTTCATATACGTATTGGTGGAAATATTTCTGATTTATAACAAACTGAGTGAACTCGACTGTTCTATCAAGTCAATACCAAGCTTGGCAAGTTATTATCTGCTGGCATGAATGCGGAAAATTATTCTGATTTTTGCGTCCTTACACATCATCCAAAAACATAACAAGGCTCATCCTCAACAAAAAATTTACTTGGAGTATGTCGGGTATTTCTATTTAGTTTCCTTGGCAATTTTTATTGCTTTTTGAACTATTATTGGAACTATAAAGAATTTTATGTGATGGTAAACTATATATTTGAGTGTGTTTGAGTGAAATTATCCCAAGAAATATTTGATATAAATAATTCTGGATATATTTCCTTTTCTCATTTATTAATTTTCTCATCATTTAACTTTTTCCATTCATTTAAACGTTCTAATATCACAATTCATTTTCTCGCAATATTAAAAGCTCAGTTATCATCTCCATTTTTTACTCCTATCTTATTTTCTTTTCTACTATCAAAAAATGGTTCTACTGGGGAAAAAATAATATCATTTTTATCTCCAGTTTCATTTTCATTGGTATTTCTGATTTGACACAACAAAGAAAACAAATCTATAAAATGTGAGAAAAATTTTTCGTTTCATTTCTCTTCCATATTTGTAATCTGAGCTTTTATATTTCCATAAATATCAATCTTAAAATCTTGAAATAATTCTTTAAAAGGTTCAGTAAGATTCTCAAAATGTTTATATCCTCATTTGTTGAGATTTAAATATTTATCCCATTTCCATCTTTCAACACATGTACAAAGAGTCCACTTCGTTTTATTTGGGAAATCTTCATCATTTTTTGTAAGCTGAAATTTCTTTAAATCATATGTAATTTCAAATCTATTTTTTTCTGTATCAAAAATGATACTATCAAATTTGAGTATGTTTTTTTTGTTGATTTCAGCATTTTCTTTTTTGAGATACAAGTTTGGTCTCCAACTAGTAAGAGGATCAATTTTTGAAGTATAACTTGCTTGAGTATAAAAAATAATTCCCGTTTGTTTTCACATATCTTTAAAAGTTTCTATAGGGGCAGTAAGCTGGTATGCTTTAATAATATTTCATGCATTTTCTGGATTTATTTCTCCTTTATTTACGAGAAAATTGAGTTTATCAATGAGTGCTTTTTCAAGTTGTTGGTAAACACTTTTTTCTATTCATCATCTGATTTGTTTAAATCTCATATTGAGATCTTCAAAAATCACTATCGCATTGTGTTTGATGATTAAATCTGCCAGTTTTCTTACAACAGCGGAGATATATCACTTTTTAAGATCTTTTATTTGTTCAACTTCTTTCCATGATTGTCTTTCTAATCGTCTTTTTTTCTCTTTATAATCTAGTAAAATTCCATAGTCTTCATAATCAACCATTGTTCATGTTTCAATAAGTTCATAGTCAAATATTTTTCCTTCGTCATTTCTTTTTTCTAATATTTTCTTTTCTGCTTTTTTGATAATATTTCATTCACTATCTTTTTGATAAATATAATTCAAACTTCCACTTTCTAGTATTTCCTGTTTTTGATTGATAACAGAATAATAAGCGAGATGTTTTTCTCATCTATCTATTCAGATAATGTTGATATTTTGATTATTTGCGAGGAAAGAATTTGTATAGTTGTTAAAGTTTAAAGTATTTTCTTTGAAATTAAGTTGAATAGGAAAATGCAAAAATATTTTATCTTGAGAATATCTTTTATTAACTATAATTTCATTTTTTGTCTTTCTTTGAGTGTCAATTATTTTCTCTATTGCTTGAGGTCTAAAAAATACTTCTCCTCATCAACTCAGTTTTATATTTACTCATTTTGGATGCTTTATGTTTGCCTCTTCAAAAAGTCATTTAAAATACAAAGTATGAGTATTATCCTTTCCATTTCATTTAAAAATATAATCTTTTGGAGCAATATTGTTTTCAAGTTCAAAGTTTTTATTATAGATCTGAAATAAATATATCCTTTTCTTTTTTGTAAGATTTGTTAGTTCATCAAAATTAATATTTTCCCAAGTTGGTTTATAACAAGATTTTTCTACATCTCTATAAAAATCAGCAATATTTTCATATTCTTCGCTTTCTTTCCAAACAAAATGAAAATGTTTGTATGAATTATGTTTGGAAAATCATAATTTAAAATAATCAATAAGTTTTACTAAATGTGATTTATGAGCATGAGGATTTTTCTTATCTGGTGAAAATAATCTTTTATCATAAATTTCAATAATATCATGAATAGGTAATCACAATTCTGCTACACTCGGAGCAAAATTATCTCATTTTGAACGGATAAAAAGTCTTGGAGTATTTTTATTATCAGGTTTTTGAAAATCATACACAAATCTTTCAGCTTTTATACTATTATCTCAAAAATTGTAGAGCTTTTCTACTTCTGAATTATCAAGTTTTTTCCCATTTATAATTCACAAATAATACAACTGATTTTTTTTAAAAATATATGAACCATAACTTTCAAAATCTTTATCCCACCCTTTTAATAAACTAGAATTTTCAAAATTCAATTTCCATTTTTTCTTGTCTTCCCAAGGCTTTTTTGCAATAAAATTTCTCATCAAATTGTATGGGACTATTATTTGTTCGTATGCATTATCGTAAAATTCTAAATATCCATGTTTTGGATTCTCTGGTGAATATTCTGTTTTATAAAACTCATCATTCAAATCAAGTGTATTATCCCAATCTCTTTTTTTCTCTAATGCAAAGTATTTTCATACTTGATATATGGTTTTTGAGATATCCGCAAGGTCTTTCACTATTCATTTATTTTCTTCTGTTAGAGTAAAATCTTCTATCACGGCTTCTAGTGAGTTTCTAGCAACATTGAATCATATTTCTTTTTCATCTCAATTTTGATTTATTATTGTATTTGAAAGTAAAGTACTAAATTCATATTTGAATATCGCACAAAAATTCTCCCAAATATTTTCATCAGTAGTTTTGAGTTTCAAAGCTGTTTTTATATAAATATTTCTGGCTTGTTCATTCATTTCTTTTCGTTCATCGTTGTTTTTTTCATAGTATCTAGATTTAAAAAATAACTCACTCTCCGAATAATTTTCTAGTCATTTTTTTATATAAAAAAGTGGTATAAAGTTTGGAAATCTATACTTTTCTTCTTTTTTATCAAAATCTTTTGTTTCTACCAATTTATCTTTTTTCATTTCATCAAAAACATTTTTCTCAAATATCAAGACTTTATCAGTGAATTTATGAGCGATAGTATTGAAAGCCTCTTTTGATATATATATCGTTTTATAATCATCATTTTCATAATTTCATAAATGGGAAAAAATATATTCCAAAATTTCTATTTTTTTCTTTGAATTATTATAAAACTCAGTTAGTATTGATGTAAAATCAGTTTCATTTTCTATTTGTTGAATAAAAACATCTTTTTTTTCGCTCAAAATCTGTTTATCTAGTTTATGCAAATAAGGCAGTTTTTTTCAAGGATTATCTTGTTTGTATTTGTTTATATATTCATTAATTCATGGGATTTTTTTATTGTTATCTATGAGTTTTCATCAAACTATATCATTGTACCATTGTATATCTTTTTGTAAAATACAGTGATTATAAAATTCTAACGAAAATATTTGGTTGAGTTCTGTTCCAAAATCTTGCTCTAAACTTCAAAAACTTACCTCATCTTTAAGTTTATTAAAAATCTCCAAATTATCACAAAATCTTTTCAAATTTTGATCAATAATTCTTGTTGCAAGAGCGGTAGAAGTTGCATCAGATTTATAAAGATTTTTTCTTGTCTCAAAAAATTTTGTCAAATATCCAAGCCATCCATGCCAATCATCAAAGATGGTTTTTGCGATTCAAGTTTTGGGATCAGTTAGTATTTCTCCTGTTTCTTGGTCGGTAATATATATTTCTGATTCATCTCAATATTTCTTTTTGAGTATTTCAAAAATTCATATTTCAAAAAGAAATTCTACATCTTTTTTTGTAAATTTTACTTCTGGAAAATTTTGTAAATATTCTCAAGCCTTTTTATTGAATTGTTCTATAATTTTATTTCTCAATTTTTGTTCTTCACTTTTTTTTATGCTTTCTTTGTCTTTATTTTTAGGTTCTTTTTTGAAATCCAAATATGTTCTTTGAAATTCAAAAAAATCAAGATTCAAATTAGATAAAGAAAAATCTATAAAATCTAAGTGAATTCTATTGAAATAAGGCTTTATTTCCTCATATTTTAATTGTCGTGTTTTATCTTTTCCAAACACCATATTTTCTTCAAGCAATTTCTCCGTCTCCCCCACAGGCTTCAACTCAAATCTCAAAGTCTTACTTAACTCATACAGGTTCGTAAACCCCGCAAATGTATTTGTGTTTTCCATAATCCTATAATTAATATATAAAAATATAAACATACTAAGTGTATACTACTTTTTTAAATTCGCAAGTGAAAATTCAGGAAAATGTTCTCGGTCTTTCATAAAGTATTTATAATAATCTTTGATGAAATAAAACATCTCTTGTTTGTTCTCCATGATGACCGTGAGAAAGAGCGAAGTGTATTTCTTACCATTTTGCCAAGGCAGGTCATAGCCTCAATTTCGGACTTGAAAATCTTTTGGTTGGATCTGCCCCAGATGATAAGCTTTGAGGAGTTTTTGGTCGATAAGTGGACGAAATGGCTCCATCAAGTCAAGAGCGAGAGATTTACGTTGGTACCATGTGCGATGGTAGACGCCATAGTAGTTGTCAAAGCCATAGAGTCTCAAGAGCGCTTCTATGAAGTGAAAGAGATAGGTGTAGCCGATGTCAAGCAGGAGGTTGGGGATGTCGTGCTTGGTTCGGGCTTCTCTACGTGTCCAACCAATAGAGTGAAAGTACGTTTGAAAATAGATTTTTGCCACATTTCCTTCAAGTCACAGAAGGGCTTCATAGTTTTCTTGGAGTGGGATTTTTATGATGAGCTTTTCTATCTTTCCAATCTCTTCCCAGAGTTCATCATCTTTTTTACGGATAGATTTGAGCATATCAAGCTGACTTTTGGTTTTGATTTTGACGATTTCTTTGGCAATTTTGAGCATCTCATCTTCGGACTTTTCATACTGTTTTTTCCTGAGGATGACATTTCCTTCGGTCTCGTTTCCAATTACAAGGTAGGGGAGAAAATTGGTTTTCATCAGCACCAACGTCACTCAAAACTCCTGAAATTTTCTGATAATGACACTCGAAAGAGTGGTTTCACCCATCAGAAATACGCAAAAAGTTTTGTACATGGAGACTTTATTTTTGATGACACCTTTCTCTTTGATAACGAGATTTTCATTGTCAAAGCTTATATTTTTTGCATCATAACTCTCGATAAATACGATGAGCTTTTCTTCAAAGTCAGGATATTGGAGCATGGTGAGTATGGCTAAGAGTTAAGAATCCCACCTCGTTCCCCCCTTGACGAAGGGGGGATGGCTTCTTCGTCAAGAATTTCTTGCAAGATTACTTTACAAACTTCTTCAAAATCCTTTATGACTTCATGGTTCGTAAATCGTATTACTTTCAATCACAATCATACGAGTATATCACTTCTCTCTTCATCGTATGCTTTTCATTGTTCATCAAAATGACTTTCTCCATCTATTTCTATGATAGTTTGCATTGAGGAATATAAAAATCAACAATGAAGTTTTCAATAATTTTTTGTCTTAACACACGTATTTCATATAAGTCATAAAGATCTATTAAAAAACCATTCCAAATCTTTTTTTCAGTAAAAGTCATATTTTTTCGCAGTTCTTTTGCTCTTTCTTTGAGTTTTGAATTGTAGTACAGAAATCTTTTCATAATGAGACCTTATAAAATATATAATTTTTTCCTTCTCTCCCCCCTTCGTCAAGGGGGGGGGGGGCATTGCTGTCCGAAACCCGTTAAGAATCTCAATAATAAGTCAAATATCGTCTTTTAAGAATCTTGATATCTCATCAAATAGCCATTGCTATGTCAATGAGAATAAGTTCGTTTAATTCTTCTATAAA
>Ga0209373_10003513_pt1 | contig 14393 bp, 13 predicted proteins | sample Higcelweek5metaG_FD_187173 | JGI IMG/M metagenome (GOLD analysis project Ga0209373, IMG submission 187173) | Freshwater pond sediment microbial communities from the University of Edinburgh, under environmental carbon perturbations - High... | ecosystem: Environmental > Aquatic > Freshwater >...
AGTTTGATCCTCCTCCGAAACACCCGATTACAACATCAGGGTAATCCCCGGCCATCTCCAGCTGTATCATCGCCTCCTGGCCAATGATTGTCTGGTGAAGTATCACGTGATTGAGCACGCTGCCCAGTGCATATTTGGTGTACGGATCCTGTGCCGCTATCTCCATCGCCTCAGAGATTGCAATGCCAAGACTGCCGGGTGAATCAGGGTCAGACTCAAGCACCTTTCTGCCTGCCGCGGTCATTGTGCTGGGCGATGGGACCACCCTGGCATTGTATGTATTCATCATCAGCTTGCGCCCGGGTTTCTGGTTATAGCTTACCCTGACCATAAATACAAGCAGCTCCAGACCGAAGTGATTACAGGCGAAGCTCATGGCGCTGCCCCACTGACCAGCCCCGGTCTCGGTGGTGATGCGCCGAACACCTTCCATCTTGTTGTAGTAGGCCTGGGGAATGGCGGTGTTGGCCTTATGCGAGCCGGAGTAGTTGCCTCCTTCATACTTGTAGTAGATTTTGCTCTTTGTTCCAAGCGCCTTCTCCAGGCTGCGCGCCCTGAAGAGGGGGGAGGGACGGAAGGTCCGGTAGAGGTCGAGCACCTCTTCTGGGATATCGATGTATCTTTCCGTTGACACCTCCTGCCGGATCAGTTCCATCGGGAAGATTACCGAGAGGTCTTCCGGACCGACCGGCTTCCCGGTTGCGGGATTGAGCGGCGGCAATGGTTTATTGGGCATGTCTGCCATTATGTTATACCATTGACGGGGCATTTCGTTTTCATTGAGCAGAATTTTCGTGATTTTTTCCATTTGAGTAATTGTTTTGCAGGGTTTATAAAAAACAAGAGGCACGCTGTGATCAGCGTGCCTCTTTGTATAATTATCCTTTACAGGTTATATAATGGCGTGATTCACAGCTTCATTCTATGAGCTGCACCAGCGCCAGTTATAAACCTTGAATTGTTTCATCAGTGCAAACATAATGATTATTTTATACCACAGATGCTGAGCTGCATATTTTTTTGCCGGTCTGCCTGTTTCAGTTTATTTTGATTTATGCCTCGATGAAAGCACCTCTTCTATCTCTGACAGGGTTGTTGACCTGGCCCTGAGAAGAACCAACAGGTGATACAGCAGGTCGGCCGCCTCATTTCTGAACAACTCCATGTTGTCGTCCTTGGCCTCTATTACAAGTTCAACTGCCTCTTCACCAACCTTCTGGGCTATCTTGTTTATGCCTTTGTGAAATAATTTGTTTGTATAAGAATCAGCTGCATTTTCACTTATCCTCTCATCGATTATCTTTTCCAGCCGGTAAAGGAAGCCTTTTGCGTCGTGGTCGCCGAAACATGAATTTGTTCCCAGGTGACAAACCGGACCCGACGGATCAACCCTTATCAGCAGTGCATCATTGTCACAGTCGGGAAGAATCTCTTTCACTGCCAAAAAGTTGCCTGAGGTTTCTCCCTTGGTCCAGAGACGTTGTTTGCTTCTGCTGAAGAAGGTTACCCGCCCCTCACTGATGGTTTTATTGAAGGCTTCTTCATTCATATAACCGACCATAAGCACCTTCAGGGTTGCGTTGTCCTGTATCACGGCAGGCACCAGGCTGTCACCTTTTTTAAAATCGATAGTCATAATCTTACGTTTATATTATTTTTTTGAAGATATCTCTTAAGATCAGGAATAAGTATCTCGCCAAAGTGGAATACCGAAGCCGCCAGGGCTGCGCTGCAGGAGGTCTCCTCAAAGACTCTCCTGAAGTGTTCCATTGTGCCTGCGCCACCTGAGGCAATGACGGGGATGTTTACCATGTCACTGATTGCAGATGTAATGTCAGTTGAAAATCCCTCTTTTGTTCCGTCACGGTTAAATGATGTGAGGAGTATCTCTCCGGCACCCAGCCTCTCAGCCTCTACGGCCCAATCCAGGGCCCTCAATCCTGTGACATTCCTTCCACCGTTGATGCACACCATCCATTCGCCGTTAATCATTTGCGCATCAATTGCAACTACAATGCACTGGCTGCCGAAGCTGCCGGCGAGCCGGGAAATCAGCCGGGGTTCGGCTACAGCAGCCGAATTGACGCTTACCTTATCAGCCCCTGAGCTGATGAGAACTGATACATCCTCCCTGGTGCTGATTCCTCCTCCGACTGTGAACGGGATGTTGATGGCTCCGGCAATCTTTTCGACCAGCGAGGCAAGTGTTTTTCTCTTTTCATGTGTCGCAGTGATATCAAGAAACACAATTTCATCTGCAGCCTGGTCAGCGTATGCCCGCGCCAGTTCAACAGGATCTCCGGCATCCCTGAGGTTGACAAAGCTTACCCCCTTGACCGTCCGTCCGTCCCTAATGTCAAGGCACGGTATGATTCTCTTTTTCAGCATAATCCGGCCAGTTCTTTAAGTGATATCCTTCCTTCGTAAATTGCCTTGCCTATAATGGCTGCCTCGCATCCGGTCTCCCGGAGGATCAATAAGTCCTCCAGCGAGGTAATGCCTCCGCTTGCAATCAGTGACAGGCCTTCAATCTGCACGATCTCTTTATACATTTCAACTGATGGTCCGTCAAGCATCCCGTCCTTTTCAATGTCAGTGCACATGGCGTACAGCACACCTTCCGACCTGTAGTTCCGGAGGAAGGTCATAATATCAGTTTCAGATCCGGAGAGCCATCCTCCTGTTGCTACCTTTCTGTTTCTGAAGTCAGCTCCGAGGATTATCCTTCCTGGACCGTATTCGGCCAGCCACCGGAGAAAAAGGCCGGGTTGGGTCACGGCTATGCTCCCGCATGTTACCTGTGAGGCACCGCAACTGAAAGAGGTGCGCAGATCTTCATCAGTTCTTATTCCACCGCTGAAGTCAACCTTCAGTCCGGTTTTAGCCGTAATGGTCTCAAGCACACTGTGATTCCTGATTTTTCCTTCACGCGCCCCGTCAAGGTCAACCAGGTGCAGGTATTCTATTCCGTGCGCTTCAAGTTCCCTTGCCACATCAACAGGTTCCCGGCCGTAGAGGGTTCTCCGTGAATAATCGCCCTGCATCAGCCTGATACAGGCGCCGTCAATAATATCCATTGCAGGAATTATTCTCATAACCCAAGGAAGTTAGCAAGGATGCGGGCTCCTGTCCCTGCTGATTTCTCGGGATGGAACTGTGTTGCAAAGAAATTGTCTCTTCTCATTGCAGCAGAGAACGGCAGTCCGTACTCACAGACTGCGGTAGTGTATTCATTGACTCCTGCGTAATAGCTGTGGACATAGTATACATCATCCGCCGGATTTAGTCCCTTAAGAATAGGATCTTCACCCAGAGAGACAAAGTCATTCCAACCCATGTGGGGCACCTTGGCTCCGGCCGGGAATCTTTTTACTGAGGCATCGAATATGCCGAGGCATTCTGTATCGCCCTCTTCCGAATATTTGCACATGAGCTGAAGCCCCAGGCAGATGCCGAGTACCGGCTGTTTCAAAGAGATAATTACCCTGTCAAGGCCTCTCTCTTTAAGGTGTTTCATTGCCGACCCTGCTTCTCCTACCCCGGGTATGATCACCTTGTCTGCCATTGTAATAATCTCCGGATCGGATGTGATTACAGCCGCCTGTTCCAGTCTCTCGAGTGCGACCTGCACCGACTTGATGTTTCCTGAATTGTATTGCAATACAGCTATCATAATGTTCCTTTTGTTGATGGGAGAATGTTGTTGTCTGTGGCTGCGACGGCCATTTTTACGGCCCTGGCAAAAGCCTTGAATATAGCTTCGGTCATGTGGTGTTCATTTTCGCCTGCTGCATGAATGTGGATGTTGCATTTTGCGTTGTCACTGAATGATCTGAAAAAGTGGGAGAACATTTCCGAAGGGATATTGCCGACCCTCTCGGATCTGTAGACTGCATCCCACGTCAGCCATGGTCTCCCTCCGAAGTCGAGTGTCACCTGTGCCAGTGAGTCATCCATCGGGAGTGTGAAGCCATACCGGCCGATCCCTTTCTTGCTTCCGAGGGCGATGTAAAAGGCCTCCCCGAGGACTATCGCCACATCTTCAACAAGATGATGCTCATCGACTCTCAGGTCTCCGGTTGCCTTAAGGCTGATATCGATGCCTCCGTGCCGTGCCAGCTGATCAATCATATGATCAAGGAAACCTATGCCCGTGTCAATGTTGCTCTTTCCCGTGCCGTCAAGGGTTATCTCAGCCTCAATGGCCGTCTCACTGGTCTTTCTGGAAACGGCTGCCCTTCTTGGTATCTTTTTCAGAAACCTGCGTATCTCATCCCAGTCGGTAGTGCAGAGCGAAGCATCACCGTTTCTTTTATTACTGATGTAGATTGACCCGCATCCCAGGTTCCGTGCCAGTTCGATATCTGTCAGGCGGTCGCCGATGACATACGATGATCCGAGATCAACTCCCTGTGCCAGGTATTTCGTGAGCATAGCCGTTCCAGGCTTCCGGAAAGGAGAGTTATCCTCCTCGAAGGAGCGGTCAATGAACTGCGCCGCGAACCTGACCCCTTCACCTTCGAGGATAGATAGCATTTTATTGTGAGGGGGGAGGAAATCCTCTTCCGGGAATGCCGGTGTGCCAAGCCCGTCCTGGTTCGTCACCATCACCATTTCAAAATCTGTTTCAAGGGAAATGGCTGAAAGTGAAGTGATGACCCCCGGCATGAATTCCAGTTTTTCCAGGCTGTCTACCTGCTTATCTGCCGGTTCTTTAAGGATGGTGCCATCCCTGTCAATAAACAATACCTTTTTCATATGCGAAACATTTTCAATCTTATTTGTGTCTTTAATGGCGCGGCCTTCATATCACGATTTTACCAAGTTCATCCAGGAGCCTGTCATTCTCACTCCTGGTGCCTGCGGTAATTCGCAGGCAGCCGCTGATTTCACGACTCCTGTTTCTGATCACTATATTTTTGCTAATCAGAGCATTATAGACCAGATCAGCATCGTGCACCTTAACCAGCAGGAAGTTTGCATCAGAGGGCCAGACTTTCTCAACCAACGGGATCATCGCCAGTTTTTCGGAGAGTCTCCTCCGTTCAGATACAATGGTCTCTGTCTGAATGGCAATTGGTCTGATATCATTCAGTCTTGCAATCGCCGCTTCCTGGTTCAGGAGGCTGATGTTATAGGGAGGTTTCATCCGGAAGAAATACTTCAGTATTTCGGATGATGCGAAGGCCATTCCTACCCTGGCGGCCGCCATCCCCATGGCCTTGCTGAAGGTCTGCATAACGATCAGGTTGTCATACTGCCCTGTCTTATCTATGAATGAAGGCTTCCCGCTGAAATCAGCATAGGCCTCGTCTATCACCACAATTCCCTGAAAATTCCGGATAATGAACTCAATGCTTTCCGGGTCCATGCAGTTGCCTGTCGGGTTGTTCGGCGAGCATATGAAAATCAGTTTTATCCGCTCATCTGCCAGAAGCGGGGTTAATGCGGGAATATCAATACCGAAGTTTTCATCGAGGGGCACTTTAATAACCTCAACGTCATTGATCGCCGCTGAGACGCCGTACATACCGTATGTAGGAGGGAAGATCACGGCCCTGTCCGTTCCCGGGTTGCAGAAGATCCTGTAAGAGAGATCAATCACTTCGTCGCTTCCGTTACCGAGGAAGATCATCTCTTCGGCTACGCCCTTCAGTTTACTGATAGCAGCCCTTAGCTCCCTCTGGCGGGGATCGGGGTACCTGTTCAGAGGGCCGAACGGACTTTCATTGGCGTCAAGGAAGATCCCCTCCTTCCCTTCATATTCATCCCTGGCGGATGAGTATGGCACCAGGGCTCTCACGTTAGGCCTTACAAGCCGGTCAATTCTGTTCATCACTTAAGTATTTTAGTCTGACAGATACTGCATTCCTGTGTCCTTCAAGCATCTCGGCTGTGGCAAGCAACTCGGTTGCCGGACCTATGTTCATTATTCCGCGGGATGTTACTTCCTGGTAGAAGATTTTCTTTGCAAAGCTGCTGGTTGTGAGTCCGCTCAGGCTTCTGGCATAGCCCGAGGTAGGCAATGTATGGTTGGGGCCGGTCATGTAATCGCCCGTGCTCTCGCTGCTGTAGTTTCCGAGAAACACTGACCCTGCGTTGACAACGGCAGAGGCATGGGCATACGGATCAGAGGTTGCAATTATCAGATGTTCAGGAGCATATTGATTGCTGATCCTGAGGCATTCATCAATATCACGGAGAAGAATCAGAGAGCTGTTTGCAAGTGATTTTCCGGCTATCTCACTTCTCGGGATCTTCATTACCTGCTCTTCGACCTCCCTCTGTACTTTTTCGAGCATCGGCTGGCTGTTGGTGAGCAATACAACCTGGCTGTCAGTTCCGTGTTCAGCCTGCGAGATGAGATCGGCAGCCACGAAGGCAGGGTTGGCATTATCATCGGCAATTACAAGCAGTTCACTGGGTCCTGCCGGCATATCTATAGCAATACCCTCAAGTTGTACAAGCTCCTTGGCTCTTGTCACGTACCTGTTTCCCGGCCCGAATATTTTATACACAGCGGGCACCGTCTCTGTGCCGTAAGCCATAGCCGCGATTGCCTGTGCACCGCCGATTTTATATACTGCGGTCACCCCGCACAGGCTGGCTGCATGAAGGATGAGCGGATTGACATTTCCATCTTTCCCCGGAGGCGTGCAGAGGATGATGTCACGGCATCCTGCCAGGCGTGCAGGTATGGCCAGCATCATTACGGTTGAGAACAGGGGGGCTGTGCCTCCGGGTATATACAGACCCACCTTTCCTATCGGCACATCACGGCTCCAGCACCTTACTCCCTCAGCAGTTTCTACCGCCTCAGTCTCCTTCAGCTGTGCAGAGTGAAAGGCCGTGATGCCTGCATGGGCTGCACGCATTGCCTCCATGAGTTTCCCGGGTACCTGTTTCTCAGCTTCCTGAATGGAGGTCTCATCAACCAGGAATGAATCCGTTGCACAGCCGTCAAATTTCTCTGAGAATTCACGCAGAGCGAAGTCGCCCTCTGCCCTTACACGTGAGAGCACCCACCTTACGCTGCTGTCAATATCGCCGGTACCTTCCGAGGGCCTCGCGAGGGCCTTGCTGATTTCAGCCGGCGAAGGGTATATCAGCTTCTTCATCACACTATCATTTTTTCAATAGGAATTACGAGGATTCCTTCAGCCCCTGCTGCCCTGAGTTGGTCAATCCTCTCCCAGAACTCATCTTCCTTGACAACGGAGTGGAGGCTGCACCATCCCTTCTCTGCCAGCGGCAGTATCGTCGGGCTTTTCATTCCCGGAAGTATCCTGCATATTTCACTCACTGCTTCCTCAGGGGCATTGAGCAGTATGTACTTGTTCTCCCTTGCATTTTTTACCGCCCTGATCCGGAAGAGCAGTTTTTCAAGTATCTCTTTCTTCTCCCCGCTGAGGTCCCTGTTTGCAATTATCACCGCCTGGCTCTTCATGATTGTCTCCACCTCGCGCAGGCCGTTCGTAAGCAGGGTGCTTCCGGAGCTGACGATATCACAAATTCCATCGGCAAGCCCTATTCCCGGGGCTATCTCAACGCTGCCGCTCAGCTCCTCTATTTCGGCGTTGATGTCTTTTTCAGCGAAATACTCACTGAGAAGCACCGGATAGCTCGTGGCAACTTTCTTGTTCATGAAGAATCCCGGACCCGTATATTCATCGTCCTTCGGGATGGCAAGGCTGAGACGGCAGCCGGCAAATCCCAGCTGTTCAAGCACATCCACATCTTTCTTTTTCTCAAAAACAGTGTTTTCACCCACTATCCCGATGTCAGCTACCTGCTGTTCAACGTACTGGGGGATATCATCATCACGGAGAAGGAGTATCTCCACGGGGAAGTTCCCTGCTATAACCTTCAGGCTGCCTGAGCCGTTGGTAATCTTGATGCCGCACTCTTCAAACAATTTGCGGGAGCTCTCACTAAGACGTCCGCTCTTCTGGATTGCAATTTTCAGTATGCTCATTGTACTTTTCTATTTTTAGTTCCGAGCAGACCGTGCAGCAACAAAAAACCCGCCTGATCTGCTCAGACGGGTTTATGATATCAGTGATTGCTATACACCATTCTCATCTCGCCTGAGAGCAAGTATGATGATGGTGATGATGTGTGCTGTTTAATAGCATTTTATTTTTTGTTGCGGCAAATATAACATTTCAGTTTCTCATATTGTTCACACCGGCGTAATATTTCAGGAAGTGATCTTTGGTAAATCGGGTGAACATTCCGGGCTGGCGCATACTAATCAGTAATTTCATGTCCGGTTTGCCTGTTGCAGTACGTATAGGTTCATAATTGCCCTTGCTGTGAAGGATAACGGTTCTTTCCGTTCCCGGCAAAGCAGGGGGTGCTTTATAGGTCAGACGCGCCTCGTTGTTGATTAACGGTTGAACGAGGTACTTATCATCATCATATCGCAGAAGATGTGAAACCTCTTTGCCGGTTTCATCAGCGGCACAGGTCATACTGACAACGGTTTTTGCCATGTCTTTGTCATCGGTGAAATCCATACCCGCATAATCAAGGTCCCAGAACATTACTCCAGATACAAGTTTGACATTCACTCTGTCCCCGCTGACACCCGAAAGGTCAAGCTGCAGCACATCCTTTTTATACCTGGCCGGACCAGGCACATTGTAGTAGTCGACCAATTTGAGTCCGCTGTTTGTTTCAAGATAGACGGCAAGCGGAATGCCCTGGTCAAGTGACCATTGCAGGAGATCCTCACGTGACCTCCTGTTCCTCATCTTAACCCATTCATCATACCTGCTGCCAAACATATCAGATAACCGGGCAAACATGTAATCAAGCCACATTGTGTTTTTTGCTGATATCACAAGCTTAGCCTTTGTACTGTGTGCGGGCCTTTCAAAAGAGAGGCTTATTGTGTCAAACAGCAGCGCATCGTTGCGGATTTCACTGATGTGCATTTTAGTGTCACAATCTTTGAGTTCGGCCAGAATTGACTTCCCATAGGTATCTGTGGCACTGACTGGTTGGGCCATATCTGAAATTGAATGGGCAACACCATATTTGTCCACCAGGACTTCTGCATCTGCCGGATGGTCAAAAACCAGTAGCTCGGCCAGGTTGGTATTCTGAATCTCATGTACCTCGTTTGTAATCCTTATCTTGTACTGATCATCCACAGGGCTGATAGCCTTCAGATTTATATAATCATCTCTTTCAATGGGTGTTGCTGTTGCTCCGCTGTATAACTCTCCTTCCAGGGTAACATCCGTGGCACTTTCGCTATAAACGTAGGGACATGAGATGCCTTTGGTAATCAGGACTATAATAATATAAGTCCAGAAAGCACCCGTGGCGGTTCCGGCTGCTATTGCAACAACCTTCCCTGCATCAACCTTGTATATTTCAGCTTTTGCGATATTGGAAACAGGCACACTGATTACCTGTCCGTCAATTTTAATTACCGAATCAGGGGCGACATAGAGGTGCATTAACTGGCCTTTGGCCGGTTTTGTGGCCGGGTGAGAAACAATACCTGTGAAGATGCCGTTATCGATTGTTGTCCCGGAAACCTCGAATGATGAATTGGTGCCGTGGATGTAATAGTGATTTTTTTCAGAATACTGGATGTCGTTGCGGGGCAGCGGGGCAAGAGTACGACACCCGGAAAACTGGATTATTAACAGAGCTGACAGAACCGAGGCGACAATCTTCTGAACAATACTGAAGTTTTTCATTGTGCTTAATTTTAAAGTGGATCTGGTCGTAATCATTCTCTTCTCCCTGGTGTGGAAACGGCAGGCATGGATCATGAGAAGATAAACAGGAACAGGGTAAAGAGTACTCCTGCCCATATGGCGCCAAAACCTAAAGTATCCTCCATTTTGATGGCCATATAGTCGGCCTTGGCGATATTTACTGTTGGTACCGTCACGGTTTCACCTTCCACTTTGACTGCCGTTGAGGGTGCCACATAGAGATGCGCACTCTTACCCGTTTTAACCTTCAGATCACCGGGGGCGATATGCCCGGTCAGTATTCCTTCCGATACGGAATAACTGTCGAGAGTCCAGAAGTTGTCATCAGCATGCACAATCAGGATTTGTCTTTCTGCCGGAATACCGCTTACCGGTACACTCTTCAGACTGTAGCAACCCATCATGAATAGACAGGTCAGTAGAAACATTACGGCTCTTAACGCCTTCCGCAGGCTCAACGCTTGTAACATTTCAGATATATTTCAGTAAATATAAGAAATTGTCTGAAAAAAGCAAGAAAGAAGGGGAAAACATAAAGCATTCCCCTTATATGTACAGAATTATTTAAGAAGCTGGCTTAAGCCATTTTCAGGACTCCGAGCTCCCTGCCGACCTTGGTGAAGGCTGCGATAGCCTTGTCAAGGTGTTCCGGCTCATGGGCCGCTGAGAGCTGCACCCTGATGCGTGCCTTGTCCTTTGGAACTACGGGATAGTAAAATCCTGTGACGTAAATGCCTTCATTTAAAAGTTTTGCGGCCATCTCCTGCGACAATTTGGCATCATAAAGCATCACGGCGCAGATAGCTGACTGGGTGGGTTTGATATCGAAACCTGCCTTAAGCATCTTCTCCATGAAATATTTTGTGTTGTGGTGCAGCTTGTCCTGCAACTCGTTGGTCTCAGTCATCATCTCCAGCATCCTGATTCCTGCAGCTGCAACCAATGGCGGGATGGCATTGGAGAAGAGGTATGGCCTGGAGCGCTGACGCAGCATCTCAATGATCTCCTTTTTACCGGTTGTGAAACCGCCGATAGCACCTCCAAAGGCCTTGCCCAGGGTTCCGGTGATTATCTCTATCTTTCCTTTCAGGTTAAAGAGTTCGGTGATACCACGGCCTGTTTCCCCTACCACTCCGGCAGAGTGACACTCATCAACCATGACCATTGCATTGTATTTGTTTGCCAGTTCATAGATCCTGTCAAGCGGCGCCACATTTCCGTCCATAGAAAAGACCCCGTCAGTGACTATCAGCCTGAATCTTTGTGCCTGCGCTGCTTTAAGTTGCTCCTCCAGATCCTTCATGTCGGCGTTTGCATAGCGGTAGCGCTGTGCCTTGCAAAGCCTGACACCGTCAATGATGGAGGCGTGGTTCAGTGAGTCGGAGATGATTGCATCTTCCTCCGAGAGGAGAGGTTCAAAGACACCGCCGTTGGCATCAAAACAGGCAGCATAGAGGATTGTGTCCTCCGTCCCGAAGAAATCCGCCAGTTTGCGCTCCAGCTCCTTGTGCAGGTCACCGGTTCCGCATATGAACCGTACCGATGACATACCATAACCATGAGTCTCAAGTGCTGTCTTTGCGGCTTCAACCAGCTTCGCGTTGGCGGAGAGTCCCAGGTAGTTGTTGGCGCAGAAGTTCAGCACTTTCTGACCGGTATTGAGCGTTATCTCCGCACCCTGCGGAGAAACAATCACACGCTCGTTCTTGTAGAGCCCGGCCTCCCTTATCTCTTCAATGGTCTTCCCGAGGAATAGTTTATAATCTGTATACATGTCCTTGATTTTAGAATTCAATAGTTATTGGTCCGCCACACTCAGTCCCAGCTGAGGATCACCTTTCCGCAGTTACCCTCTTCCATTATGTCAAATCCCTTCTGGAAATCGTCGATCATGAAACGGTGCGTGATGATCGGATCAAGATTAATGCCTCCTATTATCATCATCTGCATCTTATACCAGGTCTCCCACATCTCGCGTCCGTATATTCCCTTAAGGGTCAGCGCCTTAAAAATGATATCACTCCATGGCACCTCGAAGTTGGAGGGAAGTATCCCCAGCAGGGCGATGTTGGATCCGTTGTACATATTGGAAATCATCTCCCGGAAGGCAGCCGGGGAACCGGACATTTCAAGCCCCACGTCAAAACCCTTCATGTGCAGTGGTTCAAGCACGTCACTTATCTTCTCACCCTTTTTGGGATTGATAACCCTGGTGGCACCCATCTTTTTTGCCAGCTCAAGGCGATAGTCACTCAGGTCTGTGGCCACAACATTACGGGCGCCGGCGAATTTAGCGATTGCTACCGCCATGCTGCCTATCAGTCCCGAGCCGGTGATGAGCACATCCTCCCCCAGCAACGGGAAGGCAAGCGCTGTATGAGTGGCATTCCCGAAAGGATCCATGATGGCTGCCCAATCATCGGGAATACGCTGGTCAAGGAGCACGACGTTACGGGCTGGTACCTTTACATACTCCGCGAATGAGCCGTCGATGTGCACGCCAATGCCCACGGTGTTCTCGCAGACATGCTCGCGGCCCCTGCGGCAGTTGCGGCATGTGCCGCAAAAGAGATGCCCTTCACCGGTGACCCTGTCACCTACTTTGACGTTTGTGACGCCAGGGCCGGCCTTCTCCACATGACCCATGTATTCATGCCCTATTGTCATCCCCACCCTGATTGTTTTCTGCGCCCACTCGTTCCATTCGTATATATGGAGGTCGGTGCCACAGATGGCAGATTTCTTTACTTTTATGATCACATCATTGTAGCCGGGCTCCGGGACTGGTACTTCCTGCATCCATAATCCCTTGGCAGCCTGGGCCTTGACGAGAGCTTTCATCTTCTTCATCGCTACTGACGATTAATTCGTTATGACGTAAAAATAATACAAATAGAAGTTGGAAAATATGATTTTTGAGGTTCGCCGGGCAACATTCAGTATGCGGGCTTAACAAGGCTTCCGGTAGGTGAGTACCGGCTTTCGGCGCTCCAGCGTATTCCCCTCTTCAGTATCTCGAGCGCTTCCGGTACCTCCATGTCTGAGGCCACATGGCCAAGAGAGGAATAGAAGACCCTTCCCATCCCATACATCTTCTTCCACACAACCGGCATGGTGCATTCATCGGACCAGTAGTCATATTTACCTGTAAAAGTGGTTGTTGCCAGCACTTTAACGTTGGGGTCAACATGCATATAGTACTGCTCGCTGTGCATGGCGAAGTCTGAAAGACCTGCGGTGACCGGGTCATCACCATCGGTAATTGTTACACTATAGTCTATTATACCACCCGGATGGGCTACCCATTGTCCTCCAACCATATACTGATATGAAGGGTTATTCCTGAAGGAATCAGCCAGACCGCCATGCCAGCCTGCAAGACCGGCACCACCTCGCACAGCCGCGAGCAACCCCTCCTCCTGCTCAGGTGTTATCGTAGCCATCGTATAAGCCTGTATTATCAGATCAACCCTGCTCATGTAAGTACTGTCAGCATATACGTCAAGTGACGATGTTGTATCTGCAATGGCTCCTTCGGAGCGAAGCCAGGGGAGAAGAAGTGCAACATATTTGCCCGGCTCATGACCGTCCCATCCGCCGAAGACTATGAGTACCCGCTTCCCTTTCAGATCCTGCCCGGGACATTCCTGAGTCGCTGACATCGTAATGACAAATAGCAGGATGACAACAGTAAGTGCTTTATTCATAGACATTATATTTGATCCTGGCAATCTGATTATTCCATTGATTCATAAAAGCTTTGGATTATGGCGGATTGTAATTTCCATTTGGGGTGAATTGATATGGTTTAAAATTACAATAATAGTTTAATAACCGGATGGCTGTTTGCCGGGGAGGGATGACCGGAGGCTTTTCACACCAGTATTTCCGGATGTTTCGGCGGGGAATTAAATCAGAACTTTACATTATGTTATAACTCCGGCTTCAGTCAAATCAGCAATAGAGTTATATTTGCCTGCAGAAGACAAATCATCAGTAATTATACTCTCATGAAAACACAAACCAGGTCACTTAACAGGAGGGAATTCCTGGGAAGTGCTGCTCTCGGCCTCGCCGGGACATTGATTATTCCTGCATCAGCCGTCTCCTGTTCCGGAAAGAAAGATCCGGGACTGATCAGGCTCGGGTTTATCGGCCTTGGCCGCCAGGCTATGTACCTGATGGATGGCTTTATAAGGATACCTGGCGTAGACGTTGTAGCCGGATGCGATGTTTATGCCGATAAGCGGACACGCTTTCAGAGCAGGGCAGATGAGCATTATTCAGGGGCAGGCAGAAAGGTTAAGGTAGACACCTATGAGAGATATGATGATCTGCTTGGAAGGAAAGATATTGATGCTGTTGTGATTGCCGTGCCTGACCATGCCCATGCCATGATTGCCATTGCAGCTCTCAGGGCAGGGAAGGATGTTTATCTTGAGAAACCATTGACATTTACTATACATGAAGGTCAGCAGTTGAAAAAGACGGTGCGTGAGACCGGCAGGGTACTTGGCGTGGGTAGCCAGCAGAGATCTGACCCCAATTTCCGCCACGCAGTCAATATGGTAAGGTCCGGAGCGCTGGGCTCGATTACACTTGTAAATGCACATGTAGGACCACCGCCGAAGCCTTATGACCTGCCGACAGTGACTG
>Ga0209373_10003514_pt1 | contig 14385 bp, 11 predicted proteins | sample Higcelweek5metaG_FD_187173 | JGI IMG/M metagenome (GOLD analysis project Ga0209373, IMG submission 187173) | Freshwater pond sediment microbial communities from the University of Edinburgh, under environmental carbon perturbations - High... | ecosystem: Environmental > Aquatic > Freshwater >...
ATAAAAATATATCCGGACTGGAAAGTGCACCTTTTTTCGGAACATTTCACTCTTTTTTTTTCAGGTTATTAAGAAAAAATTTCTCTTCTTTGAAAATAGTAAGCGATGCAGAAACATATGGGATCATTGAAGAAGCCGCTGGCAATTACACTGACGCTGCCGATGAAAACAAGATAAGGGGAATACTTAATGACATTTCACTTTATAAAACAGCAATGAAGCTTAATAAGGAATTCAGGATAAAGACAGATAAGGAGGTGTTCTTCTGCTGTCTTGAAAAATACGAGGAATATAAGAGGAAAAATCATGTGCTGGATTTCGACGACCTGATGATAGAAGCCCTTGACATATTGGAGAGCAAGACTGAAATCCTTGAGGGCTTAAGAGGGAAGATAAAACATATGCTTATCGATGAATTCCAGGACTGTGACAGCCTCCAGATACAGATACTCAAGATCATGGCTGGAGAAAACAGCATATTTGCCGTTGGTGATGAAGACCAGTGCATCTACGGATTCAGGGGCTCAAGACCTGACTGTATGGTTGACTTTGCAAGTCATTTTGCAGGAGGCATAAAGTTTTTCTTGAACAAAAATTACAGGAGTGTCAGCAATATCATAACTGTTTCAAAAAATGTTATAAGCAGGAACATAAACAGAAATAATAAAGAAATGGGCGCAGTGAGATTGGAACAGGGGAAGATAGACCTGGTTGCCTGTGAATCAGAAAAACTTCAGGCTGACTTGGCCGCCAAGCTGGTCCTGGAATTGAATGAACAATATCCTCTCAGGGAAACAGCCATCCTCTCCAGGACAAACAAGGAATCCGCTTTGCTGGCAGCATCACTTTCAAAAGTCAAAATTGGATATCACATCATGGAAGATGACTCGAATATTTTTCAGAATGCTCTTTCCAGGGATATAATTGCATATTTTAAACTTAGCCTGAACATTTTTGACAAAGAAAGCTTCATAAGGATAATTAACAGGCCGTACAGGTACATTGGAAATACAAAAATTGAAAAGCTGAAAAGCTTCAGTTATTGCAGGAATCCTTTTTCATTCATAGCCGGAATGGCTGATGTTTCCATTAAGCAGGTTGCATTAATAAAACATCTGGAAAAAAGCATTGCAAAACTCAAAACAATGGATCCTGAAAAAGCATTAGAGCATTTGCTGTATAAAATGAATTACCTGGAACATATTGAAAAGCAAGGCTTAAACAGCAATATTCTGGAAGAACTGAGAACGGTAATGTGCAATTTTTCAGATGTCGGGGGATTTGTAAGGTTCTCAGATGAATACGCTGCCGTCGCCAGGAAAAACAGAGAAAGGAATGAAGGGGTAATATTGAGTACAATTCATGGTGTCAAAGGCCTGGAGTTCAGGAATGTGATTATTGTAAACTGCAGAAAGGACAGTATGCCACATATAAACAGCAGGGAAAATATCGAAGAGGAGCGAAGGCTTTTCTATGTAGCGATAACAAGGGCAGCAGACAATCTGTGGATGCTTTTTCCACAGACCTACAGGGGTAGCCGGGCAGAGATATCACCCTTCATCCATGAATGCGGCATGGTGTTTGATAATTTTAATCAGTAACAGCTGAATAAAAGGTTTTTTGACATTTTTGTAGAATATATAAAAACAATATTTATTCGCAAAGGGACAATTCAAAATATATTGGCTTTGGAGGAACTATATGAGGTGCTTTAAGAAAAAAACGTCATTAATTCTTATATTTATTTTTGTAATCTCATTGTTTAGCCTTTCCCATATTAATCCGGCGTCTGCAGAAAACACGGAATACGCTTCCAAGGTTGACGTCATGTTTTTGCTGGATGCCAGCAAATCGATGACAGCAAGCGATTCCCAGGGCCTGTCTGCAGAAGCTATGAAGATGTTCATAGACATGTGCCATGTTACAGGGGATAAGGGAGGGATGGTAGCTTATTCGGGAAATATAGTGAAAGAAGCGCCTTTAAGCTATCTGAACTCGGAAGCCGATAAAACGGCTCTAAAAAACACGTTGACAAATTTGCAGCTGGGCAACTGGACCGACATAGGGCTTGGGCTTAAAAGAGCTGTATCGCTGATAAAGGAAGGACACGATGCAAATAACAAGCCTATCATAATATTGCTTTCAGATGGGAAAAACGATCCTCAGCGTTCCAAAACAGCATCACAGGATGATCTGGCAGCCGGGCTTAATGAAGCTAAATTCCAGAACATACCGGTATACACCATAGGCCTTAATGCAGATGGTACTGTTGATAAAAACCAGCTTGAACTCATATCGAAGGAAACCGGCGGCAAAAGCTTTATAACAAACAATGCCAATGAGCTCCCTCAAATACTGAGGGATATATTTGCAGAAAGTTCAAGGTTAAAAATATCCCAGCATGAAACGATTACAGGCACGGGAGCATATCAGGATATACCGGTAAACATTCCTGATTCAAATATTGTTGAATCCAATATAACCATATTGTCCTATAATCCCGTTGAGCTCGCGTTGACTGATTACAGCGGAAATGCTGTTGCCATACCTTCAGAAAAAGTTGTATATTCCAAATCGAACAGATACTCCATGGTCAAGCTTGTATCTCCTGGAAAAGGCACATGGACCCTTAAGGTTAAAGGCAGTGCAGGAGACAGCATAGATGTAAGCCTTATATCAAATTACGATCTCAAAACCGTGATGAGCGTTAACCCTGATAATAATTTCTTTAAAGGTGATAAGATTGCAGTCACGGCATATATTGAAAGCAATGGCCAGAAGCTTGAAGACAGCGAATTTCTGTCAACACTGAAAGCCACATTGTACATGAAAAATCTGGAAAACGGAAGTATAAGCGAAATCCCTATGGCAGCCGGCAGCAACGCCTTTTCGGCAGAAGTTACACTGCCTGATGACAAAAGCTATGAGTTGGTTTCCAAAATTGAAGGAACAGGATTTTCAAGGGAAAGCGTTTCAAAAATCATAGGTGCACAAAACAGGGCTCCTGTTGCTTCCGGCAAAAATGGCGGAATCATATTATGGACCAAAGACATAAAAAATATCAACCTTTCGCAGTATTTTAGCGATGCCGACGGAGATAAACTGACTTACAAAGCTTCCTCTTCTTCATTGGACATATTGAACATGAAAGTCAATAATGACACATTGGAAATTCAGGCAAGGGCCTGGGGTTCAGATAAAATAACTGTTATTGCTGATGACGGAAAAGGCGGAAAGTCAGAAAGGGTCTTAAGTGTCAACATATGGTTCATCATTTATATACTGCCCGTAGCTTTAGCAATAATTTTCATATTGGCTTTAGCAGGTTTCAAAATCAAGAGAAAGAGGGACAAAGAAAAAATAATGCCGATCGGGAAGATGATGCTGCAGACCAAAGACCTTGAAACCGGAGTGGTAAGCAAGCCTTGGTTTGTAGATCTGGGCGGTTTCAAACATATCTTCTCCTTGCATATTGTTTTGAAATCAGATCCGGAATTCAAAGATACAGGAAAATTTTTGTTTAAAGCTTTGGAAGGGCAAAATCTGGAGATCACGAATAATTCAAAGTGCAGCATAGTGTCCCATGGCAGAGCAATAGAAGCAAAAAAGGGATTTGTAATGAAAAATAATGATACGATGGAAATCACATTGCCATCGCAGAAACTTACTATAGTAATAAAATATTATCCTTGGAGCAGCTTGCTGAGTGTTGAACAATTGTTCAAGGAAACACCGAACCTGATAGAATAATGAATTCATTGCAATTGTTTGCTAAGGGATAAATGTTTTTCAAAGCGTTTGTCCCTTTAATATTATGTTTAAAAGCATAATCCTTACGGAGAGGTTTTTTATGGAAATCAAGAAAAGGGATTTGAATCTCGATTTAATAAGATGTGCTGCGGTCTATAGTGTTTTGTCGGTGCACTTCTTTTTCCACAATGAATTCTATATAACGCCCATAATAGGGAAACGGATGTATGCCATGGTTCTGATGCGTTCCGTATTTATGGTTTGTGTTCCTCTGTTCTTAATTCTTAGCGGCTATCTCATGAACAGGAAAACGCTGACAATAACCTATTACAAAGGCTTAAAAAAAGTTCTGTACGTTTATCTCCTTGCAAGCATAGCATGCATACTTTTCAGGATTTTTTACCTGAGTACACCTGTGTCTATAACCCAGGCGCTGGTAAGCATCACTGATTTCAGCGCTGCACCATATGCCTGGTATGTTGAGATGTACATAGGCTTGTTTTTAATGATACCTTTCCTTAATCTTATGTACAACGGATTGAAAACCAAAAGGCAAAAGGCGGTACTGGTCATGACCTTCTTTTGTCTGACTTCACTTCCCACATTCAGCAATCTGATTGTGAGTATACTGCCTGACTGGTGGACAAGCCTCTATCCTGTAACATACTACTTTATTGGCGCCTTTATCAGCGAGTTCGACATCAAAATCAAGAGATGGGCAAACCTGGCCATTATTGTACTTGTCATTTTAATGAATACCGCTTTGGCCATCTATGTTAGCCACGGATCCGTTTTTGAGTGGGGGATATTCAACGATTGGAACGGATTTGGCAATGTTTTGCTGTCCTCTTTCATTTTTATATTCTTGAAGCATCTGAATCTGGAAAAAGTGCCTGAATGCATAGAAAAGCTTATTATAACCATATCCGGATTGTCTTTGGGTATTTACCTGGTGTCCTGGATTTTCGACAGAATAGCATATCCTATACTGAATTCAAGTGTTATACTAGTGCAGAACAGGCTGGCATACTATTTTATAGTGGTTCCTCTGGTTTTTATAGGCTCGGCGCTTTTGTCATGGCTTATAAACCTTATATACCAAGGCATAGAAAAGGTAGCACTAATTGTTATAAAACAGCAAAAGGCCAACAATAACCAGAAAGGAAATATTAAAGGGATTTCTTCATGAACATAGAATTATTAATATGTAAACTAAAGAGAAAGGGAGGGTGCATTTATGAGAATAAAATTCAAAGCATTTGCATCGTTTTTACTGGCATTATTTTTTGTATTGGCTGCGGGAACTTTTACCCAGCAATCACAAGTTGAGGCAGCAAGCGACACAAGGGCTGTCTGGATTTCATACCTTGACTTTGGAGCGCAGGGGCTGAAAGATAAAAGCGAAGCGGAGTTCAGAAGCAGGGTTAATTCCATTTATGACGAGATTATAGATAATGATTTGAATACGGTTTTCGTTCATGTAAGGGCTTACAACGATGCCATTTATCCTTCGGCATATTTCAAGTGGGCAGACTTCGTTTCCTCTAATCCCAACGGGCCGGGATATGATCCGTTAAAAATCATGATAGAGATTGCCCATCAGAAAGGACTCAGGTTTGAAGCCTGGATGAACCCGTATAGAATATCCACCACAACGGCAAGAACACTTACAGTAAAAAGTACCAGCACCCAGGAGGAGCTGGCCAGGATGATCGAGTACCAGAACGGAAGCGGTCAGACCTGCCTCATACTTAACCCTGCCGAAGCCGGGACCCGGAGCCTCATTGTGGGCGGTGTTGAGGAAATTGTGAAGAAGTACAACGTTGACGGGATACATTTTGACGATTATTTCTATGTGGCAAACACATATGGGTATACAACAGCAGATCAGAGAAGGGATAATGTAAACCTGCTCATAAAGGATGTATACTCCAAAATCAAATCGATTAAAAAGAATGTAACCTTCGGGATCAGCCCTGCTGGAAATGTATCAGCCTGCATGGATGCCGGGGCGGATGTCAAAACCTGGTTGTCCTCATCGGGATACATTGATTACCTGTGTCCGCAGCTGTATTGGTCCGATTCATATGGTGCAAGCGGAACAACAAAAATGTATTCAAACAGGCTTGACGAATTCCTTAACCTGAACAAGAACGGCACGGATATGTATGCGGGCCTTGCACTTTACAAGGCTGCGCAAAAACCTTCGGCAAATGTGGATCCCGGCTGGACAAACAGCAGTACAAACCTTGAAGGTCAGGCAAAAATCGCTGAAGGCAAAGGCTTCAAAGGCTATGCTCTTTTCAGTTCCCAGTATTTGTCCTATAATTCAGCTAAAACAGAGTTGGAAAATTTGTATCAGTATGAAAAGGGAACAGGCATCGATATCATTGAGATAGGCACGAAACCATCTGATGTTTTAAATGGCTGGAAGCTTACGGATGGAACGTGGTATTACTATAAGAACGGGGTTATGCTCAAAAATTCCTGGGCCCAGGATACAAGAGGCTGGTGTTATTTGGGAGCTGACGGAAAATGGGCCAAATCCGCCATAGTTAAGGACTCAAAAGGATTGTGCTTTATCGGGTCTGAGGGATATTGGTCGAAAAGCGGCGGTTGGAGAATGGATGCTTCCACTAAGAGATGGGCATACATAGGCTGGAACGGCTATGCTCTGAAAAACTCCTGGATCAAGGATTCACATGGCTGGTGCTACATGGATACTGAGGGATATTGGCTTGATGCTAATGACTCAAAGGGAATATGCATAATAGGTAATGACGGATATTGGACCGGTGAGAGGATGAACGCTTAAACGATGTTGTATCTTCAAATTTTATAGTATATAATTTAATGTAGCTTATAATCGCGGATAATGTGAATATCTGTGATTATAAGCTTCAAAATTATTCAAATGGGAGAAAAAATATGAAAGTTATTATTGGAAGCAATGAAGCAGGTCAAAGAATAGACAAGTTTTTAAGGAAATGGCTTAAGGATGTTCCTCTTAGCGCTATATATAAAAACATCAGGAAAGGTGACGTTAAAGTTAACGGCAAGAAGGTTAGGGAAAAATATTCGCTTTTGGAAGGCGATGTGGTGGAACTTATAGAGCTGAAGTCAGTGGAGAAAAAGGAGAAGTTCCAAAGGATAGACAACGACCTTAAAATATTGTATGAAGACGAGGACATTCTTCTTGTGGAGAAATGGCCAGGCGTACTCGTGCATTCGGATCGTAAAAATAGTGAAGCGACACTAACGGATTTTGTGCTTTCCTATTTATATGACAAAGGGGATTATAAACCAGAAAGTGAAATTTCCTTTACACCGGCTTCCTGCAACAGGCTTGACAGGAATACATCGGGCATTGTTGTCTTTGGGAAGACCTATGAAGGATTGAAGGAAATGAACAAAATGATGAGGGAAAGAGGGATAAAAAAATTCTATCAGGCCCTCGTCAAAGGCAGGATCAAGGACGGATACTACGAAGCATACATTTCAAAAACCCAGGATTCGAATATTTCCAGGATTTCGGATAAAGAGCAGCAGGGTTTCAAAATGATTGCAATGAATGTGAAAACTATTGAAAGCTGCGGCACATTTTCTTTATTGGAGCTGGAACTTTTGACGGGAAGAAGCCATCAGCTCAGGGCCCATCTCAGCTATCTTGGAAATCCTATAATTGGTGACGCAAAATATGGAGATAAGAAGTTTAACAATTTTTTCTTTAACAAATATGGCTTGGGTTATCAGTTTTTATATGCTTATAAGCTGATTTTCAAAGAATGCATTGAAAAATTTGCTTATCTTGAAAACAAGACAATAGCTGTTGCTCTTCCTCCAATATTGAAAAAAATCAAGACGGATGTATTCAAATTTTAATATAAACTAATCGGGAGTCTGTTATGAAAGAACAATCTACTTCTAAGGGTTTTGCCATATTATCTGCAGGCACTGTACTTGTAAAAATAATTTCTCTTCTATATATTCCTTTTTTGCGGGCTATAATAGGGGACGAGGGCTATGGTATTTTCGGAGCCGCCTACCAGGTATACGTCTTTATGTTTGTTGTTACAAACTCAGGAATCCCTGTGGCGATTTCGAAACTTGTATCCGAACTCAACGCAAAAGGAAACTATAGAGATGCTATAAAAAGTTTTAAGCTGTCAAGGTTTTTCTTGCTGATATTAGGGATAATGATGTCGGTGATTTTGGTTATTATGGCTGCTCCGCTTTCAAGAGCGGTCCATTATGAAAAGGCATATCTTTCTATAATCGCACTGGCACCGGCTATCTTGTTCACTTCCGTTGCTTCCGCTTACAGAGGCTTCTTTCAGGGAAACAGGAACATGATACCTACCGCCATGTCACAGGTTTTTGAGCAAGTGGCAAATACGATATTTGCACTCATATTTTCAGCTTACCTTATGAGATATGGACTGGAGGTGGGCTGTGCGGGAGCTCCTGTGGGAACCTCCGTTGGGGCGCTCATTTCTGCAGCTTTTTTGATATTCTATTATGAAAAGATCAAAAAAGCAGATAATATAGACGAAATCCAAAATGCTGAAGGAGTAAGAAGGATCAGGACAGGGCATCTGGCACTGAAAATTGTATACTATAGCCTTCCTATTACAATTTGTGTTGGCATGACCTACGCCGGCAACCTTGTTGACTTGTATAACACCAAAGTGAGGCTTATGGCCGGAGGTTTCAGTGATGTTCAGGCCACCATCCTGTATGGATATCTTGTTAAATACCAGCAGCTTCTCAATGTGCCCATAGCTCTGATTTCAGCCCTTGCTGCGGCAATACTTCCGTCACTTTCATCTGCTGCTGCTGTCAGGAATAAGGAAATGCTCAAAGAAAAAATAAATTATTCATTAAGGGTATGTTTCCTTGTTGCCTTGCCATGCGCTGCAGGTCTTGGAATTTTAAGCGGCCCGATATATAGCATGCTTGTATTTGGAAAGGGTTCATACATCATGGCATGGGGTTCCATTGTGCTTGTGTTCCTTGCGGTAATGCAGATTCAGAGTACAATACTTCAGGGTATTGGCAAGCTTTACATCGCGACACTTTTTTCAGTCATAGGAATAGCGGTAAAAATAACCACGAACTATTTTGTCATAGCAATGCCGGAAATCAATATACTGGGTGCTGTAATCGGCAGTATACTTGGCTTTTCCATACCGATAATACTTAACCAGGTAGTGATCAACAGAAGTTTGAGAGGAAGGATGAGCCTTTTTGACCATGCATTTAAACCAGCTGTTGCTTCTTTGTTCATGACCGTGCTTGTTTTCGCATCGTACAGCCTGTTAAGGGCCGCATTCTCTGCATTTGTATGGAACTACTTCACAGTTGCTGTATCTGTAATGATTTCCGTAGCAATAGGCGCTTACAGCTACCTGTACGGTTTAGTACTTACTAAAGGAGTTAGCAAAAAAGACATGGAAATTGTACCCGCAAGGTTGAGACGGTTTGTCCCAGCTTCAATTTTGAACAAAATGGCATAACTGATTGTTTATAAAAAGTTATTATCTTTGATATTGATTATTGTTTGGATTGGTATAATAATAGTATTAAATTATTAATGGAATGGATACTTCCTATTGAGGTGTAAATAAAGCATGAAATTTGAAAACGGGTACAACAAAGCTGTTTCAGGCGTTTTTTATATGGTTAATCCGATAAAAAAAAGAGTCATGAAAACCAACTGCACTGTACATAAATTCATTATGCTGCAGGCGATTGAAATCCTTGAAAATGATGGTTTCAAGCTGGAATCCGACTTCTTCAAACAGTATGCCAAATATTTAAACGAAGGCGTTTACTGGGCAGATCAGGATTTCAAAAGCTCAAACCACTTTTATCATGTCGTTAAAGGGAAGGGCCTTTATGGGCGCTCCGATTTGCTGACAGAATGCCGCAAATACTATGGCAGCGCATTAAACTTTTATGATGCGGGCGATATGCAGAAGGCGATGTTCTATCTGGGAGCCTCATGCCATCTTATACAGGATGCTACGGTTCCACATCATGTAAACAACAAGCTACTGAAAAGCCATAGGAAATTTGAACTGTGGATAGTCAGCAAATTAATGACTGATTATTCTTTTTTGGCATCTTCAGGGGCCATAAAATATGATTGTCTTGAGGATTATGTCGTAAAAAATGCCGTGATGGCAAACAACACATATTATAAGAACGTAGGTATTGCAAATACTGAGGAGAGGTACGCCACTGTCGCAATCACTATCATGAAAGAAGCGCAAAGGACTACTGCAGGGCTGCTTCTGAACTATTATAGCGATATTGTAAGCAAGAAAGTTCTTCCGTAACCCGGGAGAACTTTTATTGGCAGAGAAAATATTATGGAGGGCAGAAAAGATGAAAGTTGTTTTAACGGCTGTAAATGCAAAATATATTCACAGCAACCTGGCCGTAAGATACTTGCAGGCGTATACAAAGGATATGGATTACGATTGTTCCGTAATCGAATTCTCCATCAATGACAGAAAAGAAAAGGTGTTGGAAGCCCTTATCCTTGAAAAACCGGATATAGTAGCGTTTTCGTGTTATATTTGGAATATCGGATATGTAAAATACCTGAGCAGCCATATCAAGCTTATAAATCCGGAATGCGTCGTTTTGTTCGGCGGCCCTGAAGTATCCTATGATTCAAGGCTATTTCTGGAGGATAATGCCGGGGATTTCGTCATCGAAGGAGAAGGGGAAGTTACATACAGGGAGTTCATCAAAAACTACAGCGAGATGAAATGCTCCGGTCAGGATCATCTGATAAAAAAAATGGCTGACCTGGAAATAGAGGGACTTTATACAAAACATGAGGGCAAAGTATATTACGGCGGTAAGCGCTGCCTGATGGACATGGATGAAATAGATTTCCCTTATGACGAAATGGACAGCCTGGAAAATAAAGTTGTGTACTATGAAGCTTCCAGGGGATGCCCCTTCAGCTGCAAATACTGCCTGTCTTCTACAACTCACGGGGTAAGGTTCCATGACATCGGGAGGGTTAAAAAAGAGCTGGGCTTTTTTATCCATAATAATGTAAAGCTGGTTAAATTCGTAGACAGGACATTCAACTGCAACAAAACCTTTGCCATGTCTATATGGGAATTCCTCATAAACCAAAATATAGATACGAGATTTCACTTTGAAATTTCCGCTGATATATTGGACAGGGACGAGCTTGAGCTTCTTGGCAAAGCTCCTGCCGGGCTGTTCCAGTTCGAAGTCGGGGTGCAGACTACAAATGGCGAAGTCCTGAAAAATATTAACAGGAACGTGAATTTTAAGGACATAAAAGATAAAGTTTGTGAAATGGAAAAGATAAGAAACATAAAGCAGCATCTGGATCTTATTGCTGGCCTTCCGGGAGAGGATTATGAAAGCTTTAAAATTTCCTTCGATGATGTTTTTTCCATAAGGCCTGAAGAGATACAACTGGGATTTTTAAAGCTGCTTAAAGGGTCAAAGATGAGGGAAGAGGCAGCTATGTGGGGGATGGTATATTCTCCTGTACCGCCCTATGAAATACTGAAAACAAAGCACATATCCTATGAAGAGCTGGTCTACCTGAAAAGAGTCGAGGAAGTCCTTGATAAGTATTATAATTCAAACAAATTCGGGAATATAATCGATTATTTTCTCTCAAAATATGAATCCCCTTTTGATTTGTTTTATGACCTTGGGGAGTTCTTCCACAAGAATGGACTCTTCAGCAGGAACATTTCCTCTGCAGACTACTATAAGGTTTTCATGGATTTTGCGGCAGGCAGGGTTGATGAAGATGAGCTTTTGTTAAAGGAAATAATAAAATACGATTATCTCAGATTCAATAAGAAAAAGTGGCTTCCGGACTTCCTGATCAGGGAAAATGACAGGGAAGCGGAGAGACTGATCAGGTTAAATACAGATAGGAATGTTCATGTGGAAAAATATTTCATTGACATAGCAGCTTATGTCAAAAGCGGCATTATAAACAGAGGAACATTCTACCTTGTTTATGAAGGTGAGGATACAGAAATAAAAAGCATATCCGCTGAGGAGCTTGATATCATAAAAGCAGAGAGGGGAATTCAATAAACCATGGCAGTGAAGAAAATTTTGCGATTTGGTGACAAACTGTTGGAAAGGGCAAGTATCAGGGTTGATATAATTGATGATGAAATATCTGAGTTGATGGATGACCTGAAGGATACCTTAATGACCGAAAAAGGCATTGGTCTTGCCGCACCACAGATTGGCGCACTAAAAAGGGTGATATACATAAACTTTAAGGATAATGAAACGGAATTTGTGCTTATAAACCCAAAAATAATCCGCAAGTCCGGAAGGGTTAAGGATGTAGAAGGATGCTTGAGCTACCCTGACTTTGAGGGTGTGGTTGAAAGGCCTAAAAGGGTGACCGTCACAGGACTGGATAGAAAAGGGAAGGCTGTTGTAATAGACGCGGAAGATTTGCTGGCCCGGGCTTTATGCCATGAAATAGACCACCTTGACGGCATATTGTACACAAAACGGGCAAAAAAAATTTACAGGCTTTCAGATGAATAAATTTTGATATAAATTTAGCCGCTGCACGATTGCAGCGGCATTTTTATACGCATTTTGCGTTGGCACCGTCAATTTTAAAGATCCTGCCCACAAAAGGCAGGTTGGCTTTCTGGTATATACGGATATCTTCTTCAAGCTTGATGAATTTTTCTATATATACTTTTATACCTTCATAGTCGAATACGTTATAGTTTTTACCCGGTAATCCGGATTCACTGCACAGCTCAACAGCTATGTCCGATACTCCGACTCATCCGCAGGAAACGGAGATGGTTTTTACCAGAAATGCGCCTGATGTCTTCCTTGCAGCTTCCAGTGCTTTTTTTTCAACAGTAAGCATAATGTTACCTCCAGACTTTATACATATTTGACATAGATCCCATCCACTTTAAAGATTCTTCCGATCAACGGGAGCTTATACTTTTGGTAGATCCTGACTTCGTCATGAAACCTCAAATATTTTTCAACGTATATCTTTATACCTTCATGTTCAAAAACCGAAAAGAATTTTTCTGAACCTTTAAATTCGTCACGCAGTTCAACCACTATGTCCTTAATATCCATATCAAATTCACCGCCAGAGGTTGAAAGCGTTTTTATTACGAAAACGCCGTCCTTTTCTTTAGCAGCTTCCAATGCCTTACTTTCTATCGTTATCATTGATTAACCTCCATGAAAAATATCGATGGAATAATAATAATTCATACCTTTGGTTATGTCAATTGTTATGAATGAGGTTTACAAATAATGCATAAGAGTGTATACTACTGTATATACAGATGAGAAGGAAGGTGTAATTATCAATAATATCAGGAAACTCACATATACAGGTTTATTAACCGCTTTAGCAATCATTATCCCTTTGACTTTCGGATTCCTTAAAGTGCAGCTGGGGCCTTTCAGTGCTACCCTGGCCTCACATGTGCCTTTGTTCATAGCCATGTTTCTGGGGCCTGGAGCTGCAGTAATGGTAGGGCTGGCATCAACACTGGGATTTCTGGTATCCACGCCGGCAGTTGTTGCTGCAAGGGCATTCATGCATGTGTTTGTTGGCCTGGCCGGGGCTTTGATGCTTAAGCAAGGCGTCGATTTCAAAAAGGTGGTCCTGTTTACAGCTCCGATACATGGTTTACTGGAAGCGTTAGCGGTCATACCTTTTGGATTCACAATGTACAAGGTGCTTGTAGTTGTAGGGGTCGGTACAGTACTCCACCATATGGCAGATGGAGTGATAGCATTTGCGCTGATCAAAGCATTGTCAAAAAGCCTTAAGCTGGATTTAAAAAAAGCCGTATAAATTATCAGGCTGCGCCTCATTTTTGAAGCGCAGCCTTTAACTATTGAAGATATTTGAATGTCCAGTCGATCAGGTCTATCACAAGGTCAGCAGTGGAATCCTCATTGTCCAGAAAAGAGTTCAATTCAACCAGATCAAGTGATTTCACAAGATTTGTCTTCATCATATACTTAAGAAGGTACTTTACCTGGGCCAGGGTCATTCCATTAACAACGGGGGTCCCTGTACCCGGAACAAGTTCAGAATCAAGGCAGTCAATGTCAAAGCTCAAATGTACTGCATCCACATTGCTTTCCTGAAGCTTTTCATGGATTTCATCCAGTATGGATTCAATCCCTCTGACTTTAATGTCCTCTGTTGAAAACACGTTCAGATTCATTTCGCTTATCAGTTCAATTTCTCCTGCATCAATATCACGGGCACCTATTATAAAGACATTTTCCGGAGAAACCTTCACGCCTTCAAAATATAAATCTGTTAGTGCAGTATAGCCTCTGCCCATGGCTGCAGCCAGAGGCATTCCATGAACATTTCCTGATGGTGATGTTTCCGGGGTGTTGATGTCTGCATGAGCATCAACCCATATTACTGCAAGGTTTTTGTAATATTTGCTGGCACCGGATATGCTCCCTATCCCCAGGGAGTGATCTCCACCAACTATAAAAGGAAAGCTCTGTTCAGCCAGGGAATTGTATACCTGGTCTGCCAGATTTCTGTTTACATCGACTATAGGCTGAAGGTATTTCATGTTTGGA
>Ga0209373_10003515_pt1 | contig 14381 bp, 10 predicted proteins | sample Higcelweek5metaG_FD_187173 | JGI IMG/M metagenome (GOLD analysis project Ga0209373, IMG submission 187173) | Freshwater pond sediment microbial communities from the University of Edinburgh, under environmental carbon perturbations - High... | ecosystem: Environmental > Aquatic > Freshwater >...
TCAGATTCCGCCTCACGGCAGACACCCTTGTCCAGTCGCTGTAACCTTCCCCCTGTCGGGCGGCTTCGGGACTTTCACCCGTTAGTCGTGCGCCCTGCCGGGCGCACCAAAAAAAATCCCGCCCGCGTGTGCCGTGGGCAGGATATCGTCCGGGAGAAACGGGAATCCCCGTTTCTCGCGTTTTTTATTTCGCGTACTCGACGGAACGGGTCTCGCGGATGATGGTGACTTTGATCTGACCCGGGTAGGTCATCTCCTTTTCGATCCGGTCGCAGATGTCGCGGGCGAGCATCTGGGCCTCGCCTTCGCCGATCTTCTCCGGCGTGACCACCACGCGGATCTCGCGCCCGGCCTGGAGCGCGAAGCACGACTCGACGCCCGAAAACTCGTGCGCGATCGTTTCAAGCTGCTCCAGCCGCTTCAGGTAAAGCTCGGTCGTCTCGCTGCGGGCGCCGGGACGCGACGCGCTCAGCGTGTCGCAGGCGCTGATCAGGATGTCGTAGAGACTTTCCGGCTCGATCTCGCCGTGGTGCGCGGCGACCGCGTGGATCACGTCCTTCGCCTCGTTGTGCTTGCGCAGCAAATCCGCGCCGATCTGGGCGTGCGGCCCTTCGACCTCGTGATCGACCGCCTTGCCAAGGTCGTGGAAGAGGCCGATCCGCTTCGCCTTCTGCTCGTCGAGACCGAGTTCGGCCGCGATCATGCCCATGAAGTAAGCGGTTTCAAGCGAATGCTGCAACACGTTCTGTGAGAAGCTGTAACGGTACTTCAGACGGCCCAGCAGTTTCATGATCTGCGGGGAAACGCCCTGGATGCCGGTTTCCAGCACGGCGGCTTCGCCGACCTGGTAGAGCTCCTCCTCGATCTCCTTGCCGATCTTGCGGGCCAGCTCCTCGACGCGGGTCGGGTGGATGCGGCCGTCGCCGATCAGCCGCTCCATGAGCTGGCGGGCGATCTCCTTGCGGACCGGGTCGAAGCAACTGATGACCACCGCTTCCGGCGTGTCGTCGATCAGGATGCTGACGCCGGTGGCGGCTTCGATCGCGCGGATGTTGCGCCCCTCGCGACCGATGATCCGCCCCTTCATCTCGTCGCTCGGCAGCGGAATCGTCGCGGTGGTGCGCTCGTAGGTGCAGTCGCTCGCGTAACGCTGGATGGCGTAGGTGAGGATGCGGCGCGCCTCGCGCTCGCTCTTCGCCTTGGCCTCTTCGAGCTGGTCGCGGACCATGAGGCCGGACTCGTTCTTGATCTCGTTCTTGAGTTTTTCCAGCAGGATTCCGCGCGCTTCCTCGCGACTGAGCTGGCCGATGCGTTCGAGTTCGTCGATCTGCTGCGAGATGTTCTTCGAGAACTCCTGCTCGCGGTTGGCGAGGCGTTCGCGCAGCGCTTCAATGTCCTTCTCCTGCTTTTCAAGCGCCTTGGACTTGGTGTCCATCGAATCGGCGCGGCGGTCGAGCATCTCCTCGCGCTGGGCGAGACGTTTTTCGTTGTTGCCCTGGTCGCGGCGGCGCTCCTTGATCTCCTGCTCGCACTCTTCGCGCATCTTGAGGGTTTCGGCTTTGGCGGAAACCCGCGCGTCGCGCAGGATATGCTCCGCCTCGCGCTGCGCGTCCAGGCGGATTTTGTCCGCTGCGCGCCCGGCCGAATCCTTCTGCATCTTCTGGAACCAGATGTTCAGCATGATGCCGCCCGCCAGACCGATGAAGCAGAAAATGCTCGCGACGGCGGATACCACCCAGATTTCCCCGCCGCCGAACACACTCGGCTCCGCCACTGCAATCGGCACTCGGGCTGCCGCCGCCCACAGAAAACTGTTCATTCACACATCCCTTTTTCATTGCGGGAACTCCCCTCGCGAAAAGCTCCCCATTCCATAAAAAATTAAAACCTCAGAACGCCTTTCTCGGTCACCGCGAAGCCGACCTTGCGGTCGTGCGGTTCCCGCGGAAGGCTCTCCGCGAGCTGGCAGGCGTAGACGACCGCCACGGCCGCCTTTCCGCTCCGGGCCAGCATCCGGTCGTAAAAACCGCCGCCGCGCCCGAGCCTGACGCCGGAACGGTCGCAAGCGACCGCCGGAGTCAGCACCAGCATCCGCGTCCATTCACCGGAGGACGCCGCCGGCAGTTCCGGACGGGGTTCGAGCAACCCGTACCTCGCCCGGACAAACTCGCGGCCGGGATCTTCCACCCGGACGAGCTCATACTCTTTGTTCTCCGCGCAATAACGCGGAAAATAAAACCGTTTCCCCTCTTCGCCGAAGAGTGCGGACAAATCCGGCTCCTCTCCGTCCGAAGCGTAAAGCGCCACGCAGTCCGCATCGCGCCAACACTCCAGCGACCGGACGTTCCCGCAGATCGCCAGGTCGGCCCCGCGCCTTTCCCCAACGCCGATCGAACGGCGCAGCGCGAGAAAATGTTCCCTCAACTTTCTTTTATCCATTTCCATTCGCCGCGGAATCCGCGCCGTATTTGCGCAGACTCCGCCAATATTCGATCCGCTCCCGGATTTTCGCCTCGTACCCGACCGGATTCGGCTCGTAGTAGCGGCGGTCCACCGAGAGATAATCCTGGACGGCGAATCCGCCCGAATCGTGCGGATTCTGATAGCCAACCCCGTGCCCGAGCGCCTCCGCGCCCTTGTAGTGGGCGTCGCGCAGCGCCAGCGGAATCGGCTGGACCCGGTCCTTCTCCACATCGGCCGACGCCAGCCCGATCGCCCGGCTCGAAGCGTTGCTCTTGGGAGCCGTCGCGCAATAGGTAACCGCCTGGGAGAGAATCAGATTCGACTCCGGCAGACCGATCATTTCGACCGCCTGCATCGCCGTCGTCGCCACCGAGATGGCGCGGGGGTCGGCGTTGCCGATATCCTCCGAGGCGAAGATGACGATCCGCCGCGCGATGAAGCGGATATCCTCCCCGGCGTGAAGCATTTTGGCCAGGTAGTAGACCGCCGCGTCGGCGTCGCTGCCGCGCATGCTCTTGATGAAGGCCGAAGCGGTGTCGTAATGCCCGTCGTCGCCGTAGACGATCATCTTCTTCTGAATCGAAGACTCCGCCTCGGCGAGGCCGATCCGGACCACTCCGCCGACGTCCGGCGGCGTGGTCAGCGCGGCGATTTCAAGCGCGTTGAGCGAGCGCCGCGCGTCGCCTTCCGAAGCGGTGGCGAGGAACGCGGCGGCCTCGTCGGCCAGCTCGATCCGCTTGCCCGGAAACGCGCGCCCGTCGGCCAGCGCCTGGGCGAGAAGGCGGCGGATGTCCGCCTCCTCCAGCGACTGGAGCTGAAAGACGAGCGAACGCGACAGGAGCGCCCCGATCACGTAAAACTGCGGATTGTGGGTGGTCGCGCCGATCAGCCGGACATTGCCGTTTTCCACGTCCGGCAGCAGCGAATCCTGCTGCGAACGGCTGAAACGGTGGATTTCGTCAACGAAGAGAATCGTCCGCCTGCCGTTGATCCGGCGGCGGGTCACCGCCGCGGCGATCGCCTTGCGCACATCGGCCACGCTCGAACTTACCCCGGAAAGCCGGACGAACTCCGAATTGCCGACCCGTGCGATGATTTCGGCCAAACTGGTCTTGCCGGTCCCTGGAGGGCCGGAGAGGATGATCGAACTGAAGCGGTCGGAATCAATCGCCCGGCGGAGCAGTTGCCCCTCGCCGAGAAGGTGGGACTGCCCGACGTATTCGTCGAGCGAACGCGGCCGCAGGCGCGCCGCGAGCGGCATCTCCGCGCCACGGTCCTCAACGGACCCGTCGGCGGACGCCGCGTCTTCCCCCATGTCTTCCAGATTGAACAGGCTCTCTTCCATCCCGCAACTCCCGAACCTCATAACGGCATTGCCGGGAGAGCCGCGGAGAACCCGACGGTCGAATCTGATAATATCCCTGCCGGACGAACCCGCGCCACCACATCCGCCGCAATCCGGCGAACATCCGGCGCTATGCCTCCGTCCATGCACCTATGTCAAGGCGGACCCGTGGCCCGCCGCAACGCTATCATCATGCTCCGACCGCGGCGACCGCGACCTCACATCAGGCAAACTCGTTTTTCCCTGTCTTGCGGAGCCGCCGAAGCGGAACCGCTATTTAATGCGCATTTTCCCACGCTATGCCGATATTATAGCACAGGAATCAGGATTTTGAAATAGCCGAACCCTCTTTTGCGCAAAAAAAACGGTTTTTTTTAGACCATGCTTCATCCGGACACGACGGGTGCAAGGCGGCAGGCGCTGACGCGCCAACCCGGCCCCCGCGACAAACCGGGGCAAGGAGAAAGGATGAAGAAGACGGGAAGGACGAAAAAGACATGGGCATGGGAGCCGCTTACCGGGTTGGCGCGCCAGCGCCTGCCCGCCTCGACGCATATTCCACATGGTGAATGATGTGCCATTATCCTGATTTTATCACGCTGAGGCAATTGACTTTCCCCGGTTTATAATCCATAATATATCACATTACGAATCACAAAATTCATATGGTGAATTATGATCAAAGTGTTGCAAAAAACCTTCGACCTGCTGGAATATGTCGGGTCCAGCCCGCACCCGGTGCCGCCGCGCGAAGCGGCGGAGACGCTCGGGCTGCCGCAGCCGACGACGGTGCGGCTGCTGCGCGACCTCGCCGAACTGGGCTACCTCGAACAGTCCGGGCCGCGCAAGGGCTACCGGCTCGGACCGGTGCCGTTCCATCTCGCCGGAGGCAAAATCTACAACGACGAATTCATGCGTTTCGTCTCCGCCGCGGTGAAGGAGTGCGCCCGCGAACTCGGCCAGTCGGTGCAGTTCGCCATCCGCCGCCGGAGCTGCCGGTACATCCTCTGCCATTACAATTTCAACCCCGGCTTCTTCGTCGATACCGCGCGGATCCGGTTCCGCGACCTCTACAACACGGGGTCCGGGCGGACGCTGCTCGCTTTCACGCCCGAAGGCGAGCTCGACGAACTCGTCGCCGAACTCGGGCTCCCCTCCCCCGGCGTCTGGCCGGAAGCCGCACCGGACCGCGAACATTTGTTGCACGAACTCGGCCGGATCCGCACCGCGCGCGGAATCGAGATGCCCAGGAGCCTGTGCGGGAACTTCCACGTCTACGCCCGCCCGGTCTTCCGCAACCGCGTCTTCGCCGGCGTCGTCGGCGCCAACTGGGAGACCTCGGCTTCGGACGAACGCACCGAATATTACAAAGAACAGATCACCACACTCGCCGCCCGGCTTTCCGAAACGCGGAAACTCGTGGTCGGCTGAAAGGAATTTAGTCATGGCAGAGAAAGAACTCCAGGGGAAAATCGCGCTGGTCACCGGCGCGTCGCGCGGACTCGGCAGGGGAATCGCCCTCGTCCTCGCGGAAAAAGGGGCCGCCGTCGCGGTCAACTATCGCAATTCCGCGGCCGAAGCGGAGGAGGTCGTCGAGACCATCCGCGCGGCGGGCGGCACGGCGGACGCCTTCCGGGCCGACGTCTCCGAAGCGGCCGACGCCGACCGCCTCTTCGCGGCTTTGCGCGAACGGCACGGGCGGATCGACCTCCTCGTCAACAACGCCGGAACCACCAGGGCGCAGGACATCTTCGAAATCACCGAGGAAGACTGGGATTTCATCATCAAGACCAACCTCAAGAGCCTCTATCTATGCACCAAACGCGCGATGGAGATGATGCGCGAACAACGTTCGGGGCGGATCGTCAACATCTCCAGCATCGTCGCCCACCGCGGCGCGCTGTTCGGCCACGCCCATTACGCGGCGACCAAGGGCGGCATCCTCTCGTTCACCCGGACCGTGGCCCGCACCGGCGCGCCTTACGGAATCACCTGCAACGCCGTCGCGCCCGGCATCATCGAGACCGAGCTGCTCATCGCAACCCACGGCGCCGACGGCGTCGCGGAACTTGCGAAAACCGTTCCGCTCGGACTCGGCAAGCCGCGCGACGTCGGCCTCGCCGTCGCCTATCTCGCCGGAGAAGGCGGCAACTACCTGACCGGAGCCTGTCTCGATGTCAATGGCGGAATGTATTTTCACTAAAGGAGATATTCCATGTACACGCTGAATAACGGTAAAATCGAAATTACTCTCGACAAACGGGCGAACCTGGTTTCGCTCCGCAATCTCGCCACCGGGCGGGAGTGGGCGCGGGGCGGCGGCCTCTGGCGGCTGATTCTCTCGCACGGCATCGTCCTGGAAGAGGAGGCGCTCGCCGAAAACGCCGTCGAGGTAACGGTGAAAAAAACGGGAGACACGCTCGATGTCCGCTGCTCGGGCGTCGCGACGGAAGCGGGAACGTTCGACTTCGACGTCGCCTTCACCGTCCGGCTCGAAGGCGAGCAGGCCTGTTTCGACGCGACGCTCGCCAACCGGTCAAAGGAGGCCGTGCTCCGCGAGTTCCAATTCCCGATGGTCAAGAACGTTGCGTTGAAAGAGAATACCGCGCTCATCACTTCGGCGATCTGCGGCGGTTTCCGCTACCCCGACATCCCCGCCCACCTCGAAGCGTGCAATACCACCTATGTGGGGCAGGACAACAAAGCGCTCGAAAGCGCCTCCCTCTACCCCGCCCGCACAGTCGCCAACTGCTACGTGCTGACCGAGCCGGACGACACGCTCGGAATCATGAGCTTCGACCCGACGTTCCAGAACACGCTTCAGTTGCTCCGCAAACGCAAAAGCGCGATCGACGCAACGCTGGTGAAGTATCCGTTCCTGCATCCGGGGCAGAGCGTTTCAATCGCCGGATACCGCCTCGCCCCCGTCGCCGGGGACTGGCACGCCGCCGCCGCCCTCTACCGCGCCTGGTGCGACAGTTGGATGAAGATTCCGGAGAAGCCGGAGTCGGTCCGGAACCTCAACGGCTGGCACCGGCTCATCATGCGCCACCAGTACGGCAAGCAGCTCTACCACTACCGCGAACTGCCCAAGATCCTCAAATCGGGGCTCGAAGCCGGGATCGACACCTTGTTCATGTTCGGCTGGCACGCGGGCGGCCACGACTCCTGCTACCCCGAATACGACTTCGCCGAAGACGAGGGCGGGCACGACGAGCTGAAACGGCAGATCGCCGCCTTCCAGGCCAACGGCGGACACGTCATCCTCTATTACAACGGCCAGCTCATCGACACCGCCACCGAATATTACCGGACGACGGGGCACCGGATCAGCTGCAAGCTCCCCTCCGGCCGCGAACACATGGAGGTCTACCCCTTCGGCGGCGACGGCACCGCGCTGCGCCAGTTCGGCAACAAGGCGTTCGTCACCGCCTGCCCCGGCTGCGCGGAGTGGCTGGAGACGCTCAAAGAACTGGCCGACAAGGCGATCGAACTCGGCTGCGACGGCGTTTTCTTCGACCAGCTCGGCTACACCTCGTACCCCTGCTGCGACCCGACGCACGGCCACCCGACGCCGTTCATGACCGTCCACTCCGCCAAGGCGGAGATGATCCGCAAACTGCGCGAGCACGTCAAAAACCGCCGCCCGGAGATGAGCTTCGGCATCGAGTGGTTCAACGACGTGACCGGGCAGCACGCCGATTACATCCACAACATCTACGATGCGGACATGCCGAACTTCTTCCCGGAATTCGCCCGCTACCTCTTCCCGGAGACGGTGATCACCGACCGCGCCATCCGCGACGACCGCGACATCGAGCGCCGGGTGAACCTCGCGGTCCGGCGCGGGCTCCGCAGCGACGTCGAGATCTACCGTTGCCGCGCGCTGATCGACGAGACTCCGCACTACAAGGAGTACCTGACGCTGGCCGACGCCTTCCGCGACCGCAACCGCGAACTGGTGCAGAACGGGCTCTTCCGCGACACCGTGGGCGCCGCCTGCGACAACCCCGCGATCGGCTACGCGGTGTTCGAGGTGGAGGGGAAAACCGGCGTCATCCTCACCTCGGGGAAGACGGCGGAACGGGCGGCGGTGACCGTCCCCGGCGGCCGCTTCACCGGCTTCGACCGGATCCGCGAAGGAAGCGCCAAAGCGCTCTCGCCGGAACGCGTCGCAATCGAATTGCCGCCCGAATCCCTGCTGCTGCTGGTTTTCGAACGGTAGAATCAAACCCGGTATCGGAGAGGCGACGCTCCCCGATACCGGTCAGTCTTCGTTCCGCCAGGAAGTCGGGTTCGTGCCGCATTCGCGGCGGAAACACTGGGTGAAATAGAGCGAATTGCCGAATCCGCAATAGCGGGCGATTTCCTGAATTCCCATCCGGGTATTTTTCAGCAGGTTCGCCGCGAGCTCCAACCGCTTTTTCCGCAGAAAATCCGCCGGAGACAGGTCGGAAACCATTTTCCAACGCCGGTACAAGGTCCGGCGGCTGACGGAAAATTTCCGGCAGATGTGCTCGATCGTCACGTCTCCGGTAAAATTCACCGCCAGAAACGACATGATTTCGCAAATCAGCGGATCGGCCTCGTTTTCCGGCCGGGCGTTGTCGATTGCCAGGGTGACTTCCTCCAGCAGGCGCACGAACAAGCCATCCAGCCGGTCCGCCGTCCCCGGGACATAAATCCGGTTGAAGTTTTCGAAAAGCTCCTCCAACACCCGGCTGATGTGCCGGTTCATCCGGAACGCCCCCGATTTCGGACGCAGTTCCATAATCGGCGCAAAAAACTCCGGAGCGACGGTAAAATACAACTCGTCGTGCTTCACGGGGACCAGCGTATGAATCCGGGTCCCCGCCGGAATGATGCTCAACATCGGCGCGGGCAAATCGTCCTCGCACAATTTCCCGTTGATCAGGCTCCTGGCGGTTCCCGGCTCCCGGCTCAGCGTAAAGCAGAAATGGGGGTGTTCCAGAACCCGGTTCCGGTTCCAGAACACATGATCCGGCATCCACCCGATGTCCCGCAGCCGGAACGGACGCGCCAGCAGCCGGGGAATCTTTTCCAGAACGAACGATTGCTTCTTCATAAAAATCCATGTTGTCACAAAATCTATAATGGATGGCCGTAAAACGGCTTGTCCTTCCACCATCACGTGATATAATATATAATCAAAGATACGACCGTTCAAGGAAAATATTCCACCCGAACCCTTCAAAATCAAGGAACATCCGCCATGAGTCTTCCCTGCTCTCCCGAAAAGCCGTTCCGTTTTTTCAACGTCATGCCGTTCTCGCCCGACAACGAAGCGCAAGTCGCCCAGGACATGATCGCGCTGCGCGACCGCACCGGAATCGATGAGCTGCTGTACTGCCTGACGCTGCATCCGGAGGGACGTCCCGCCGCGCGGAAAGCGGAATTCCTGATCGAAAGTTTCCGCCGCCTGAAAGCGGAACTTCGCGGAACCGGCATCAAGACCGGCGTGCTCATTCAAAGCATCCTCGGGCACTGGCCGCGGGTCGACGGCGACGAAGAGCCGTGGACCCGTTCGGTCGATGTTCTGGGGAACACGCCGCGCTACTGCCCGTTCGATCCGGATTTTCGGAACTACATATTCAACACGATCGCGAAACTGGCCGCGGAACACCCGTCGTTCCTGCTCGGCGACGACGATATCCGGATGTTTTCCCCGCACGTGGAATGCTTCTGCCCGCTTCACACGGCGGAATTCAACCGGACGACCGGGCGCAATTTCACCGCGGAGGAGTATCGCCGCGCCGTATCGGAGAGTCATCCGGGAGACGAGATCTTCACCGCCTTTGAAGCGCTCCGGCAGAAGACGGTCAACGGCCTGGCCGAACTGATCCGCGAAGCGATCGACTCGGTCGATCCGGCCATTCCGGCCGGAGCCTGCATGTCGGGCTGGGAGTGCCGGTTCAGCGGCGACATCGTCCGGGGCATCGCCGGGAAAAATCCGGGAGTCCTGCGGATCGCCAACGCGATGTACTTAGAAGGGTCACCGAAGGACTTCCCGGACAACATCCTGCGCACGCAGACCCTGCGCCTGCGCTACTCCGGAATCGGATGCGTGATCGACGAAGCCGACACGTTTCCGCACAGCCTGTACAGCCGTTCGGCGCAAAGCATGCACGCCAAACTTTGCTCCGGCATCTTCTCCGGCCTGAACGGGGCGAAACTGTGGTTCGTCAACGCGCACAAAGGCCCGCAGCCCGTTTCCCCGAAGTATACGGAAATTCTGGAACGATATGCGGGGTTTTACCAGACGCTGGCGAAAGAAGTCGCCGGAACGACTCCGGACGGAGTGGTGATTCCGGTTCACGAACATTTCCCGGAATGGCATCCGACCGGAAATGTCTGGGAAAATTTCTATCCGCAGAAAACCTGGGTCCATGAAATGCTCGGACAATTCGGAATTCCGTTCCGGCCATCGTTCAACCGGAACGAAAGCGGCCGCGTCTATGCGCTCGCCGGGGAGAAAACGGTGGACCGTTTCCGCGACGAAGAACTCGCCGAGCTGCTCCGGAACCCGGTCCTGATCGACGGACCGGCGGCGCGAAGACTCACGGAGCGGGGATTCTCGGCCTCGCTGGGTGTGGAAGCCGCGCGCCGGAATTTCCGTTTCAACCACGAATTTTCCACCGAAAACCAGCAGCCGCTCCCGGTCGTGAAAGACGCCGACATGCCGTATCTGACGGCCAGCGACCCGGCGGCGGAGGTGCTGACCGAATTGTTCTATACGCCGTTTGAGAATTCCCCGATCCGGGAGAAGGCCGCGCCGGGGACCGTTTTTTACCGGAATTCCACCGGCGGACGCATCGCGACAACCGCATTTCACGGCGACGTACCCCTCAGCGTCGTCAACGAAACGCGCAAACGGTGGCTGCTGGATCTGCTCGACCGGCTGAACGGCGCGCCGCTGCCCTATGTGTGCGGGGAAGACCAGCCGGTCACGCTGCTGCATCGCAGCGGAACAGGCACGGATTTGCTGCTGCTGTTCAACCTGGGGTTCGATCCGCTGGAAAGCGTCCATCTCCGTTGTGCGAACCATCCCGCCGGGGTGGAGATGCTGACCCCGGAAGGGCACTGGCAAGCAGTGGCCGGCAACTGGACCGCGCCTCTGCTGAAACTGCCGGTCCGGCTGGAATGCTACGGTTGCGCCGCTTTGCGAATCTTACGGCATTCCCGCTAAGGGGGATCCGCCGGAACGGCAGGGACGTCTTTGTTCAAATTCCCTCGATAATTCGACAAAACACACTTGAAAAAGCACCTGCGGCGTATTATCTTGACAAGAAATACGACAGGTGCTTTTTTTCATGATACGTACCGTTGCCATTCTGCCGGCGCTCATGCTGGCGTTTTCACTTGGGGCCTTGGAGAAGAAGCCCCCCGAGAAGATCGACTTGGATCAGCTCACCGAAGAGACGCTGCTCGACGCTTCGCGCAGCAAAGACCATATCGCCTTCGTCTGGTATATTCCGACCGAATACTGGAACGCGGTGATCAGCCAGAACCACGAGATGGGGCAGCTCGAAAAAGTCCGCGCCAGGCTGACGATGAACACGCTGACGGTCATCGCCGTGGTGCAGGGGGATATTCCGCCGACCGGGCCGGTCCATTATTATGAGAAACTGTTCCTCCAGGACAGCCTCAAATTCACGCGGATCGACGAGCAGGGCAATACGCACGAATACATCCCCTACAAAACCTATTCGGGCGAAGTCAAGTCGCTGCTGGAATCGATCGTTCCGGCGATCGGCGCCTCGGTCGGCACGCTTGGCGACAACCTTCAGTTTTTCGTATTCAACGACCAGGCGGCCAGCGGGGAACGCATTCTCGACCCCGGCAAACCGGGGGCGCTCGAAATCGAGTTGACCCGCAAGAACGACCGGAAGTTCAAAGCGAAACTCGAATTCCCGCTCAACTCCCTCTATGTCCCGCGGCAGTGCCCGAACGGGAAACCGGCCCACGTCAGTTGGAAATACTGCCCGTGGACCGGGAAGAAACTCCCGGAATAAAAGCCCCGCGGGGAACTCGCAAACAACGCTCCCGAAACGGTTTTTGCCTGCCCGGCAGGGATTTTTACCGTTTGCTTCGCTTTTTTTTCATTTTTTTTCGGCCCGCCTATTGACACGGCGGGCCTTTTTTGGTATAATTATCACAGGGAATACGTAAGTTACAAATTTTCGCGGATTGGATCAAGCACATCGTAGAAGCATTACATTTCTAAATTGCAGGCGACTCCCCACCTCAAGTGAGTTCCGGAGCATCCATCCTGACCGCGACTTCCGACTGATTACCCTCGCATCACTCCAACGGTTCGGCGTCCGCGGCGCGGATGATCAAACAACAACCATATATTCTGGAGAGATGCGAAAAACAAAGATTCCGGACAGGCCGGAAAGGGAAAACCAGTAGAGAAAGGAAGAAGAGAAGGATGAACATTTACGTAGGCAACCTGCCGTACAACATCGACCGTGACGAACTCAAGGAAACCTTTGCCGCTTTCGGCAGCGTTGCAACCGCCCGGATCGTCACCGACCGCGAAACCAACCGCTCCAAAGGGTTCGGTTTCGTCGAGATGCCGAACGACGCCGAAGCGCACCAGGCGATCGAAGCCTTGAACGGGCAGGAGCTCGGTGGCCGCAAGGCCGTCGTGAACGAAGCGCGTCCGCGCGAAGAGCGTCCGCACACGGCGGGCTTCGGCGGCGGCGAACGCGGCGGCGAGCGCTGGTAATCTCCGCACCAGTCCGATCCTGAATCGGATACGACCACCGGCCGGGGTTTCTCCGGCCGGTTTTTTCTTGGGGCCGCATTGCATTCGACGGGTTCCGGCTGTATATTGACGCAGGTATTTTTGATTGAGTGACCGGACGCGGTTGCCAAAAGTAACGTCGATGAATTTTTGTTCTGCCGCAAAGCCGGTTCTTCAACGCGCCCGAAGCGGCTTTACCCAGAGCGGTAAGGCCCGAGGGACGGTGGAGAAACGGCAACGCGGCGGGCAAAAAGGCGCGGCGGGACTTTTGGCAACCGCGTCTGACCGGGGAATCCGTTGTGAAATTGCAAATCAAACTACTGCGCGCGTTTTTGCGTTTTCATCGCCGGGTGGTCCTGCGGATGGTCTGTTTCTGGCAGACGCGCTGGGGAGAGCGCAGTTTCCTTGTGATGCTCTCCATCGCGATCGGCGCACTCGCCGCCGTGGCCGCGGCAGGGCTGCACACCCTCGTCCTCTATTTCGAGAAGTTCGGCATCTGGCTCACCGAGCCGCACGAAAAACACGAATATGTCTGGCTCGCGCTGCTGCTCTTCCTGCCGATGGCGGGCCTTCTGGCAAGCTTTCTGGTTCAGCGCTTTCTCGGCGGGCCGCGTTACGCCAAGAGCTTGAGCCCGCTCATCTTACAGCTCTCGCGGAAACGCACGAACATCCCGGTCGTCGAGATGTTCAACCACATGCTCTCCAGCGCCTTTTCGGTCGGGTTCGGCGGCTCGGCCGGCCTCGAAGCGCCGAGCGTGCTCACCGGGGCGGCGATCGGGGCGAACAGCGCGAGCTTCCTCAACGTCAACCGCAGCCGCCGGAACCTGCTGCTCGGCTGCGGGTCGGCGGCGGCGATCTCGGCGATCTTCGACAGCCCGATCGCGGGAGTCCTGTTCGCGGCGGAGGTGCTGCTGCCCGAATTCAGCGTTTCGGCGCTGGTTCCGATGATGATGTCCAGCGCCGTCGCCGCGGTCGTCTCGCGCATGATCGCCGGAGACAACCACTTCTTTTTCGCCATCACCGACCCCTGGCGGACCGATGCGATCCCCTGCTATTTCCTGCTCGGGCTGATCTGCGCCCTGGTCGGCGTTTACGTGATCAAATGCGCCTACTTCACCGGGGACAAACTCAAAGCCCGCTTCCATTCCTCCTGGCACCGGTTGTTCGTCGGGGGCGGTCTGCTCTGCGTGCTGCTTTTCCTGTTCCCGATCCTGCGCGGACAGGGGTATCTTTTCATCGAGAAGCTGTTCCGGGGCAACCTGGCCGACATCGCCGCCAACTCGCCGCTGCTCTCGCTCATTCCGTCGGAAACCGCGATCCTGGTCATCGTCTTTGTCGCGGTCCTGCTGCTCAAGGTGATCGCCTCGGTGCTGACGGTGGATTCCGGCGGCGACGGCGGCATCTTCGCGCCCGCGATGTTCATCGGGGCCTTCACCGGCTTCGGCTTCGCGCGGCTGGTCAACCTGACCGGGCTGATCCAGCTTCAGGAACACAATTTCGTGGCGGTGGGCATGTGCGGCGTCTTCACCGCGGTCATGCGCGCGCCGCTGACCGGAATCTTCCTGATCGCGGAGGTCACCGGCGGCTACATCCTGCTGGTTCCATTGATGATCGTCTCGGCGGTATCCTACCTGCTGGCGCATATTTTCGAACCCAACTCGATCTACCGCAAGGCGCTGGTGGAGGGCAACCTGCTCGACAACGACCGCGACCGGACCATGCTGCGCGCGCTGCCGGTCCGCCTCAACGTGAGCCGCAACTACCACGTGCTCAAGGTGGACCAGCCGATCGAACGGTTGATCA
>Ga0209373_10003516_pt1 | contig 14370 bp, 14 predicted proteins | sample Higcelweek5metaG_FD_187173 | JGI IMG/M metagenome (GOLD analysis project Ga0209373, IMG submission 187173) | Freshwater pond sediment microbial communities from the University of Edinburgh, under environmental carbon perturbations - High... | ecosystem: Environmental > Aquatic > Freshwater >...
GAAGAACTCCTTCAGCACTGCGGCCACGGGCTTGGGATTGATGAGGTCATGGGGCATGAGCGTGGACACTTCCTGCAGGCTCATGCGCTCCTTGATGGCGCGCTCCATGCGCACCAGGCCGATGCGGTACTGGTTTTCCACCAGCTCGCCCACCGGGCGCACGCGGCGGTTGCCCAGATGGTCGATGTCGTCGGCCGGGCCGTGGGAGTCCTTCAGCTTCACCAGAACCCGGACAGCCTTGAGGATGTCCTCATTGGTCAGGGTGCGCAGCTCGAGGGATTCCTTGATGTCCATGCGGGTGTTCAGCTTGTAGCGGCCCACGGTGGACAGGTCGTAGTAGTCCGGGTTGCGGAACAGGTTCTCGAAGAAGCTGGCCGCGATCTCCGCGGTGGGCGGAGAGCTGGGGCGCAGGCGGCGGTAGATTTCGATCTGGGCGCTGGCCAAATCCGTGGTCTTGTCGGCGGCCAGGGTGTCGCGCATGGAGGAGGAAACGTCCATGCCGCGAGTGAACAGCACGCTGATCTCGTGCACGCCCTGGGCGCGCACGCGCTCGATCACGTCGGCGGAAATCTCCTGCGCGGCCTCGGCGATGACCTCGCCGGTGTTCTCGTCCACGATGTCGTGGGCCAGATACTGGCCGATCAGCGCGTCCGGCGCCACTTCAACGGTCTTCACGCCATCCTTGATCATCTTGCGCCAGGCGGCCTTGGTGAGCGGGCGGCCCTGCTTCACCAGCACCTTGTCGTCGGAAAGCGTGATGTCGACGTAGGCGTCTTCCTTGCGGTACTGGTCCTCACGGACTTTGCGCATGACGCGCTCGCCCTCGAAGACGTACTCTTCGTGGTCGTAGAAGTAGTCCAAAATGTCCGTCTTGGTCATGCCCATGGCCTTGAACAAGATGGTGGCGGGCATTTTGCGGCGGCGGTCGATGCGGACGTACAGGATGTCCTTGTGGTCAAAGTCGAAGTCCAGCCAGGAGCCGCGCATGGGGATGATGCGGCAGGAGTACAGAACCTTGCGGCTGGAGTGCGTCTTGCCGGAGTCGTGCTCAAAAATGATGCCGGGCGAGCGCTGCAGCTGGTTGACGATGACACGCTCGGTGCCGTTGATGATGAAGGTGCCCTTGTCCGTCATGAGCGGCAGGGTGCCGAAGTAGATGTCCTGTTCCTTGATGTCGCGGATGGTGCGCGCACCGGACTCCTCGTCGACATCGAAGACCACCAGCCGCACGATGAGGCGCAACGGGGTTTCGTAGGTCAGGCCCTTGGCCAGGCACTCGTCCTCGTCGTACTTGGGCTCTTGGATGATGTAGCTGACATACTCCAAGCTGGCGGTCTTGTTGAAGTCCTCAATAGGGAAAACCGAACGGAACACGGCCTCGAGGCCGAAGTCCGACCGGCTGGCCGGCGGCACATCGCGCTGCAAAAATTTCAGGTAGGAATCGACCTGAAGCTCCAGCAGGTGCGGGATGGGCAAACTGTTGGCGATCTTGCCGAAATGTTTCGTGAGTTGGGCCATTGTCACCTCATCAAGCGAGACGGTTGGTGTTCACGGGAAAAGCAAAAGCCCAGGCGCACTGCGCCCTTGGGCATGGTCAGCTCCCGGTCCTGAAATGCGGGTCACGCGTATTCACGTCATAAGTCCCCAAATGGAATTAGATCTCCGCAGGGGGGTGGGATAAATTTGTTTCGGATCGCGCCCTTGGGGCAGCGGCTCCCTGTGCGCCAAACCGTTCGGCGCAGGTCAACCCGCACCGCCAAAGACGGCAACGGGCTTTTAAAAACAGAGACAGGCCGAAGGACGCACCCCCGGTCGGGGTGCGTCCTTCGTCCGGATAAGTCTAGTCGAGTAGCAAAAAGCTACTTCACTTCGCAGACGGCGCCAGCTTCAACGAGCTGCTTCTTGGCTTCCTCGGCGTCAGCCTTGCTCACGCCTTCCTTGATGGTCTGGGGAGCGCCGTCGACCTTGTCTTTGGCTTCCTTCAGGCCCAGGCCGGTAAGGGCGCGGACAACCTTGATGACGCCGATCTTGTTGGCGCCGGCTTCCTTCAGGATGACGTCGAACTCGGTCTTCTCCTCGGCGGCCTCAGCGGGGGCAGCGGCAGCGGCGGGGGCGAAGGCGGCCATGGGAGCGGCGGCGGAAACGCCGAACTTCTCCTCAAGTTCCTTGATGAACTCGGCCAGCTCAAGAACGGTCATGTTGGAGATAAACTCAACAACCTGCTCTTTGGTCACGGACATGGTATATTCCTCCTGGAAAGTTTCGTATGCTTTAAAGTTAACTGGGGGTAAAAGGGGCCTTAAGAGGCCTCGGTGGCCTCAGGTGCGGCGCCGCCTTCCTTCTGGTCCTTGATTGCATTCAAGGCATACAGGAAGTTGCGGAGCACAGCCGCGAACACATTGACGAAGTTGGTGGGCACAGCATTCATCGTGCCGAGCAACTTGGCCAGGAGTTCGGGCTTGCTGGGCAGCATTGCAAGCTGCTTCACGCCCTCCTCGTCAAGGAACTTCCCTTCAAGGCTGCCGTAGCGCATGGTGAGCTTCTTGCTCCCCTTCACGAACTCGGACAGGGCCTTGGCCAGGGCTACGGGATCTTCGTAGCCCAGGGCGACCGCGCAGTTTTCTTTCAGACGCTCGTTGAGCACGTCGTGGGACGTGTCTTTGAGCGCCAACCGGGCCAGGGTGTTCTTGACGACTTGGTAATCGACCCCGGCTTCGCGGAGCTTGACACGCAGGAGAGTCATCTCTTCCACGCCCATGCCCTTGAAGTCGGTGACGACAGCGATGCTCGCGCGTGCAGCTTTCTCGTGCAGCTGCTCGATGATCTGGGCTTTTTCTGGCCTGTTCATCGTTTACTCGCTCCTCGTCGTTCATTGGCCCGGAAAGCAAAGTCCGTCTCGGCAGGAGATTAAGGGCTTGCGCCCGCCTGCTTTCTTCGACTTAAACTTCCCGTGCTTACTATCGCTTCCAGATCAGGCGGCCAATCCGCCCTCACCGGTATTAGCCTTCCAGAAACTTCCGGATGGTCTGGGGATCGACCTTCACGCCGGGGCCCATGGTGGTGGCCACGGCCATAGCCTTCAGGTAGGTGCCCTTGGAGGTGGCCGGCTTCAGCCGGTTCACCGCTTCCAGCAGGGCGGAGAGATTCTCGCACAGCTTCTCCGCGCCGAAAGACTTCTTGCCGATGGGGGCGTGCAGAATGCCCGCCTTATCGACCTTGAACTCCACGCGGCCGGCCTTCAGTTCGCGGACGGCTTCGCCCACGTTGAAGGTAACGGTGCCGGTCTTGGCGTTGGGCATAAGACCGCGGGGGCCAAGCATGCGGCCAATCTGGCCAACCTTGGCCATCATGTCCGGGGTGGCCACGGCGTTGTCGAACTCGAGCCAACCGTTCTTGATCTTCTCCACCAGTTCGTCGCCGCCGCACTCGTCGGCACCGGCCTCGCGGGCTTCGGCTTCCTTGTCGGTCTTGCAGAACACAATGACGCGGGCGGTTTTGCCCAGGCCGTTCGGCAGGGGCACGGCGCCGCGCACCATCTGGTCGGAGTACTTGGGATCAACGCCCAGGTTGATGGCCACGTCGACGGTTTCGTCGAACTTGGCAAAAGAGCTGTCAACGGCGAGCTTGACAGCCTCGGCAACAGCGAAACGCTGTGTCGCGTCAAAGCCCTCAGCGGCTTTGTTGTAGCTTTTTCCGTGTTTCGGCATGACGTTTCCTCGCTACCCTATGACTTCAAGGCCCATGCTGCGGGCGGTGCCGATGACGCAGTTCTTGGCGGCCTCAAGGGACTTGGCCGTAAGATCCGGTGCCTTCAGCTTGGCGATCTCTTCCACCTGAGCCATGGTGACCTTGCCAACCTTGGTCTTGTTGGGTTCGCCGGAGCCCTTTTCGAGCTTGGCGGCCTTCAGCAACAGAACCGGAGCCGGGGGAGTCTTGGTGATGAAGGAGAAGGTGCGGTCAGCATAGACGGTGATGATCACCGGGATGATCATGCCCTTCTGGTCCTGGGTCTTCGCATTGAAGGCCTTGCAGAACTCCATGATATTGACGCCATGCTGGCCCAGGGCCGGTCCCACCGGGGGGGAGGGGTTGGCCACGCCGGCAGGAATCTGCAGCTTGACTTTACCTGTGATTTTCTTGGCCATTTTTATATCCTCGCAAGCGGTTTCCCGCCGCAGTCGGTCAAGGGTCCGTCTAGCCCTTCGTCACCTGGACGAAGTCGAGCTCCACCGGGGTCTGACGCCCGAAAATGGAGACAGCAACGCGGAGTTTGCCCTTGTCATAATTCACGTCCTCGACGACGCCATTGAAGCCGCTGAAGGGGCCGTCGATTACCCGCACCTCGTCACCACGCTCAAAGTGGAACTTGGGACGGGGCTGTTCCTGCCTGCTCTCCATCATGGAGAGAATGGTCTGGGCCTCGCTGTCGCGCATGGGGGTGGGCCGGTTCTTGCCGCCCACAAAGCCCGTAACGCGCGGGATGGACTGGATGAGATGCCACGACTCGTCCGTGAGCAACATCTTCACCATCACATAGCCCGGATAAAACTTCCGGGTGGAGGTCCGGCGCTCGCCCTTGACCATTTCCACCACCTTTTCGGTGGGCACCACGACTTCGAGCACCTGGCCATGATCCTGGCCCGTGCGCATCATCTCGGTGATGGTCTGCTGTACACGCTGCTCGAATCCCGAGTAGGTGTGGACGATATACCAGCGGGCCGGTTTCTCCCCGCCAACGGCGCTTTCTTCAGTCACGTGCGCTCACCTGCCAGGGATTTAGGACAGCACGGCTTCGACGATCTTGGACAAACCAAGATCAACGATGCCCAGGAACAGCGACATGACCGTAACAAGGATCAATACCGCCGCACAGGTGGCAATGGTCTCCTTTCGGGTCGGCCAGGTGATCTTTTTCAGTTCAACCTGAGCTTCCTCGAAGAAAACCTTGAGTTCCTGCGCCTTGGCGGCAACGCCCTTTGGTTCGGGCGTTTCCATGCCTTGCTGGCCGCTGGAGCCTTTCGCTGTATTTTTAGCCATTGTTCTCCCCATTTTGGGGGGTAAAGGTGGCAGGCCAGGTAGGATTCGAACCTACAGCGTCCGGTTTTGGAGACCGGTGCTCTAGCCGTTAGAGCTACTGGCCTGCGTCAATAAAACTACTTGGTCTCGCGATGGACTGTGTGCTTCTTGTCGAAGGGACAGTACTTCTTCACCTCAAGACGACCCGTAGTATTCTTCTTGTTCTTCGACGTCGAGTAATTGCGCCGCTTGCACTCGGTGCAAGCAAGCTGGATATTGACTCGCATGGATTACTCCAGAATCTCGGTAACGACACCCGCGCCAACGGTGCGGCCGCCTTCGCGGATGGCGAAGCGCAGGCCCTGCTCCATGGCGATGGGGTGGATCATGTCGACGATGAAGGTCGCGTTGTCGCCGGGCATAACCATCTCGACGCCGTCTTCCAGGGTCACGACACCAGTGATGTCAGTGGTGCGGAAGTAGAACTGCGGACGGTAGCCGGAGAAGAACGGAGTGTGACGTCCGCCCTCGTCCTTGGAGAGAACGACCACTTCGGCCTTGAACTTGCGGTGGGGCGGAATGCTCTTGGGCTTGGCCAGAACCTGGCCGCGCTCCACGTCCTCGCGCTTGATGCCGCGCAGCAGCACGCCCACGTTGTCGCCGGCGTTGCCCTGGTCAAGGATCTTGCGGAACATTTCAACACCGGTGCAGGTGCTCTTCACGGTGTCTTTGATGCCGACGATTTCAACTTCGTCGCCCACGGTGATGACGCCGCGCTCAACACGACCGGTGACGACGGTGCCGCGGCCGGAGATGGAGAACACGTCTTCGATGGGCATCAGGAAGGGCTTGTCGATGTCGCGCTTGGGCTCGGGAATGTAGGTGTCGCAAGCGTTCAGAAGCTCGAGAATGCACTTGCACTCTTCGCTCTTCGGGTCGTCGCTCTCCAGAGCCTTCAGGGCGGAACCCTTGATGACCGGAATGTCGTCGCCGGGGAAGCCGTACTTGGTCAGCAGCTCGCGAACCTCGAGCTCGACGAGCTCCAGCAGTTCGGCGTCGTCGACCATGTCGCACTTGTTCATGAAGACGACCATGTGAGGCACGCCGACCTGACGGGCGAGCAGGATGTGCTCACGGGTCTGGGGCATGGGGCCGTCGGTGGCGGCCACAACGAGGATCGCGCCGTCCATCTGGGCGGCGCCAGTGATCATGTTTTTGATGTAGTCGGCGTGGCCCGGGCAGTCCACGTGAGCGTAGTGACGGTTGTCGGTCTCGTACTCAACGTGTGCGGTGGCGATGGTGATGCCGCGCTCTTTTTCTTCCGGAGCCTTGTCGATCTGGTCGAAGGCAACGTAGGTGCCCTTGCCCATCATGGACGCCGTCTTGGTGATGGCGGCGGTGAGGGTGGTCTTGCCGTGGTCGATGTGACCGATGGTGCCGATGTTTACGTGAGGCTTCTTGCGCTCAAATTTAGCCTTGCCCATGTTCAACCCCCTGGTTCTGGTCTGCGGTTGTCGAGAAAAGATGTGGAGCCCACGAACGGAATTGAACCGTTGACCTCTTCCTTACCAAGGAAGTGCTCTACCGACTGAGCTACGTGGGCTTAAGCGTCGCTTAGGAGACCCCATTGGCGTGGACTGGAGCGGGAAACGGGACTCGAACCCGCAACCCTCAGCTTGGAAGGCTGATGCTCTAGCCAATTGAGCTATTCCCGCGTGCAGAATCCGTAGTCCCTGCGGCCAGGGACACGCCCCTGCCTCCTACAGCGTTGCTTGCCGCGTTATCAAGTGGTGGTGGGGGGAGGATTTGAACCTCCGAAGGCTGACGCCGACAGATTTACAGTCTGTTCCCTTTGGCCACTCGGGAACCCCACCAATCACTGGAGCTGGCGATGGGACTTGAACCCGCAACCTGCTGATTACAAGTCAGCTGCTCTGCCATTGAGCTACGCCAGCGCGTGAACGAAGATGCATACGCGCTTCGCCCATGGATTGCAAGGACTTTTGTTCCCTGATGGCGCCGGGCCGTCCGCAATCCCCTCGTTTCCAAGGGCGTTCTGACTATTTTGAAATGGCCTCCCTTGTCAACACATTTTGCGCGGCACATGAAAAAAAAGTTTCGATTCCCTCTGCCACCCCTTTGACGAACGCGCCGTTTCAACCTATCTCCCCCCTGCCATGACCAACACCGCACCCACATCCACCGCAGCCCTGCCCTTCGGGCCGGACGCCCCCTGGCTGGCCCCGCTGGCCGGATACTCCGACCTGCCCTTCCGCACACTCTGCCGCATCTATGGCGCGGCCTGCACCGAAACCGAGATGGTCAGCGCCAAGGGCCTGGTCTTTGGCGGCTTCGGCACGGAGCGCCTGCTGTGCACCACGCCGGAGGACTCGCCCCTGGTGGTGCAGCTTTTCGGCGCGGAGCCGGAAATCTTCGAACGCGCCATGCCTATCCTGCTTGAGCGCGGGTTCACCCATTTCGACCTGAACGCCGGGTGCTCCGTGCGCAAGGTGAACAAGAGCGGCTCCGGCTCGGCGCTCATGAGCCGCCCCGCCCTGCTGCTCAAGATCGTCGAGGTCATGCTGCGCGCCGCCGGCCCGGGCCGCGTGGGCGTCAAACTGCGCCTGGGCTTCACCCCCGGCGAGGAGAACTACCTCGACCTGGGCCGCGGCCTGGAAGACCTTGGCGTGGGCTGGCTGACCCTGCACCCGCGCACGGCCAAGCAGCTTTTCGGCGGCCAGGCCCGCTGGGAGTCCGTGGGCGAGCTGGCGCGCGCCGTAAAGGTGCCCGTGCTGGCCAGCGGCGACCTCTTCAGCGCCGAGGACGCCGCCCGCTGCCTGGGCGAAACCGGCGCGGCGGGCGTCATGTTCGCGCGCGGGGCCCTCACCGACCCCATGATATTCCAACGCCTGAAGGACATTCTGGCCGGGCGCGAGCCCGCCCGGCGCACTGCGGAGACCCTGGCCGAGGCGGCCCTGACGCACATCCGCCTCTGCCGCGAGCTGGACCACACCCCGCGCGCCTTCCGGGCCATCCGCGCCTTTTTGCCGCGCTACGCCAAGGGGTTCACCGGCATCCGCGCCCTGCGCCAGGCCCTGCTCACCTGTCACAACTGGGATGAGCTTACCGCCCTGGCCGCGCATATCGCCGAGCTCACCGCCGACGCCACCCCAATAGACCACGCCGACCTGACCCAGGACTACGCAGTCTAGCCCGCAGTTGACTCGCGCCCGGGCCTGGGTCAGTATGTGCCGGCGCGGACTTCATTCTACGTATCACCTTGCCACCGCGCAGGAGAGCTTGCATGGAAATCGTCCGCGCCAATCTGGCGGGTTTCTGCATGGGCGTGGGGCTGGCCCTGAAAAAGCTTGATGCTTTGGTTGCCGACGACGACAGCCGCCCGACCTTCATGCTTGGTCCCATCATCCATAATCCCCAGGTGCTGGAGCGCTATTCCCGGCACGGCGTGGGGATGGTGAAGAATGCCGAGGAGCTGCCTCAGGGCAGCCGCGTCATCATCCGGGCCCACGGCATTCCCCGGCAAGAGGAGGAAGCCCTGGCCAAGCGCGGCGTGGAGGTGGTGGACGCCACCTGCCCCAAGGTCAAGCGCGCCCAGCTGCTCATCGGCGAACAGGCCGAGGCCGGCCGCACGCTGCTGCTCTTTGGCGAGGACGACCACCCCGAGGTGCGCGGGCTCTTGAGCTACGCCGGGCCGGACGCTTTCGTGTTCGAAACGCCCCAGGAACTGACCGAGCACCCCCTTGAACACGGCGTTCCCTATTTTCTGGCCGCCCAAACCACCCAGGACCGCCAAGCCTTCCGCCAGATCCAGGCCGACCTGTCCGCGCGCCTGCACGGCGGCGTCACCACGCTGCAAACCATCTGCGACGCCACGCGCCTGCGCCAGGACGAGGCCATCGGCCTGGCGGGCCGCTGCGACTGCGTCGTCGTGGTGGGCGGCAAGGCCAGCGGCAACACCCGGCGGCTCTCTCAAGTTATAGAGGCCAAGGGCACACCCACCGTTCTGGTGGAAACCGTTGACGAATTACACGACATTGAATTAGCACAATACATGAGGATGGGCTTAACTGCTGGCGCCTCCACGCCGAAAAGCATCATTGACGAGATTGAAGCTTTCCTTCGGGCCCTTTAGATTCTGAAACGCCCACGTATGGAGCCGCCATGAGCACAAACATGACCAATATCCTCCTTGAGGCCGGAACCAACGAACTCGAGATTGTCGAGTTCTACCTGGAGGAGCCGAACCCCGATGGGGGCGAGCCCTACCGCGGCTACTACGGCGTCAATGTGGCCAAGGTGCTTGAGATCATCCGCATGCCGCGCATCACCGAGATGCCGCAGGTTTCGCACCCCTCGGTGCTTGGCGCCTTCAACCTGCGTTCGCAGATCATCCCCCTGGTGGACCTGGGCGTGTGGCTCAAGAAACTGCGCCACGACGCCGAACCTCCCAAGGTCATCGTCTGCGAGTTCAACAACGTCACCACCGCGTTCTTGGTGTCCGGCGTCAACCGCATCCACCGCATCAGCTGGGAAGAGGTCGAGGCGCCGAACAAGTACATGTCTTCGCTGGCCTCCAACTCCATCACCGGCGTGGTGCGGCTTGAGGGGCGCATCATCTTCCTCCTGGACCTGGAAAAGATCGTGGCCGAGCTGAACCCGGAGCTGGGCCTGCGCTTCGACGAGAACGTCACCTGGGAGGCCGGGGTCCAGTACCGCGCGCTCATCGCCGACGACTCCACCCTCATCCGCGAGATGATCGGCGACCTGCTCCACCGCGCCAATTTTCTGGTGGAGAAAACCAACCATGGCGGTGAATGCTGGGAACGCCTACAGCACATCAAGAAGATCGCCGAGACCGAGAACCGCCCGGTGACGGACTACGTGCAGGTGGTCATCTCCGACATCGAGATGCCCAACATGGACGGCCACAACCTGACCAAGCGCATCAAGGACGATCCCGTGCTCAAGGATCTGCCGGTGATCCTCTTCTCGTCCATCATCACCGACAAGCTGCGCCACAAGGGCGAAACCGTGGGCGCGGACGACCAGATCAGCAAGCCGGAGATCACCCACGTGGCCCGGCGCGCCGTGGACCTCATCAAGAGCCGCATTGCGGCCGCAGCCACCGCATAGCAACGCACGCGGCAAAAACAGCCAGAAACAACGCCGCCCGGCTCCCCTTCAACAAGGGGCCGGGCGGTTTTCTTTGGCCGTGGAGGCAAAGGGCCGTCCACTGAAACAGCCGTCCTCACCGTGCTTCAGGAGCGGCGGGGGACGGCTCTCGCAGCACGCGCCATCAGCGGTGCGGAGGAAGGGCATGGGAAAGCCGGCCGGACGGAGAGGCGCAGAAGGACTGCGAGCGGGGGACCGCGTCAGCGGCCCATGAGCATGGCGATGAAGCCGGGATGGAGGAGGTCCAGGGTCATGACCACGGTGAGGCCCATGACAATGCCAACCGTGCCCCAGGCGATACAGTTGAACACCGGCCCGTTGACGTACTCGCCCATGAGGCGCTTGTCGTTGATGAGCCGGAGCATGAAGATGAGCACGAAGGGCAGCACTGCGCCGTTCACCACCTGCGAGATGTACATGATGGAGATGAGCGGGGCGTCTGGCACCAGAATGATGCCCGCAGACACGGCGATGATGAGCGTAAAGAGCCAGAAGAACTGTGGAGCCTCGCGGAAATCCTTGTCCACGCCGAGCTCCCAGCCCATGCCCTCGCAGATGTAATAGGAGGTGGACAGGGGCAGCACGCAGGCGGCGAACAGCGAGGCGTTGAACAAGCCCACGGCAAAGAGCCCCGTGGCGTAGCCGCCCACCAGCGGGGTCAGGGCCAGGGCGGCATCGGCCGCGGTTTCCACCTTGACGCCGGAGGTGAAGATGGTGCCCGCGCAGGCCACCACGATGAAGAAGGCCACCACGATGGCCATGACGCAGCCCACGATGACATCGAGCCGGGAGAAGGCGTAGTTCTCCTTGGTGATGCCCTTCTCCACCACGGACGCCTGCTGGTAGAACTGCATCCACGGCGCGATGGTGGTGCCGATGACGCCGATCATCATGGTCACGGAGTCCGGCGAAACGTGGAAGTCCGGCACGACCGAGGCCTTGAGCACCGCGCCCCAGTCCGGCCCGGACATGAACGCCGCCACGGGATAAGCCACGTACACGATGCAGGCCACCAGAAAGACCTTTTCCACGATGCGGTACGAGCCCTTGACGATGAGCAGCCACACGGCCACGGAGGCCAGCGGCACGGAGATGTATTTGCTGACCCCGAAGAGCTCCATGCTGGCCGCAATGCCCGCGAATTCGGAGACCGTGTTGCCCAGGTTGGTCAAAAGCAGGGCGATCATGACGTAAAAAGTGATCCGCACGCCGAAGCTCTCGCGGATGAGGTCGGACAGGCCCTTGCCCGTCACCGCGCCCATGCGCGCGCACATCTCCTGCACCACCACCAGGGCCACCGTGGTGGGCAGCATCATCCACAACAGGGAGAGCCCGAACTGCGCGCCGGCCAGGGAATAGGTGGTGATGCCGCCGGCGTCGTTGTCCACGTTGGCGGTGATGATGCCCGGACCGAGAAGCGCCAGGAACATCACGAGATTCCTGCGGTTCAACTTGCCCAAGGGCGCAAAGACAGAGGCGAGGGTCATGAGCGTTCCGCCAGAGGGCTAGAAGTTGCGCAAGGCCTTGTACTGCTTCCAGCGCAGGGCGAACGGCAGAAAATGTTCCATAATGTCATCGGAGGTGACGATGCCGGCCATCTTGCCGTCCTCCTCCAGCACGGGCACGGCGGCCAGCTTGTACTGCACCACCAGCTCCAGCACGTCTTCCAGGCTGGAGCCCACCTGCACGGTCTTGGGATTGCGGCTCATGATGCCTGCCACGGGCTCGTCGCCGCGGGCCAGCAAGAGCCGCTTCAGGCTCAGCACCCCGTGCAGGCGCTCTTCCTGGTCCAGCACATAAATATAGTAGACCGTGTCCACCTCCGCCCCCAGCAGGCGCACCTGCAAGAGGGCGTCGTCCACGGTGGCGTCCGGGGCCACGAACAGATACTCGTTGTTCATCAGGCCCCCGGCGGAGTCGTCCTCGTGCTCCAGCAGCTCCTGGACCTTTTCGGCGTCCTCGGGGTCCATCTGGGCCAGCAGTTCCTGGGCCTTTTCGTCGGAAAGCTCGGCCAGAACGTCGGCGGCCTCGTCGGGCGGCATCTCTTCCAGCACATCGGCGGCATGGGAACTTTCCAGCTGGCTCAGCACGCGGCTGGAAACCTCGGGCTCCATCTCGCCAATGGCCTCGCCCGCGGCCTCCACATCAATGGAGTTGAGCACCGCCGAGACGTTTCCGTGCGGCAGCTGGGCGATGATGTTGGCCAGGTCCGCCGGATGCAGATCGGAGAGCTTGTCGCGCGTCACGGTGAGGGTGAGCTGCGAGAGGTTGGCTTCAAGCGGCTGCACCAGCAGCCAGTCAATCTCTTTGGGCGCCAGTTGGCGGTGCAGCACGCCGCCCAAAAAGTCCCAAATACGCAGGTAGCCCAAACGGCGCAGAATGCCCCGGAAGCCCACGTCCACGGCGGAGAGGCACAGCCCGTCCTTGGCCAGGGCGAACTTCAGGTCGTTGACGCGCACCACGCGCGCGCCGTCCACGTCCACAATCTGGCGGTCCAGGATGTCGCGGCGCATGAGCACCTCGTTCTCCTGCTCGGGCAGGTCGGGCAAAGACTCCGGCTCGCCCCGCAGAGACACGACGACCTGGTTGAACAGCGCCACATCGCTGAAGGCCACCCGGCGGATCCCGTGCCTGGTCTTCACCAGCACGTGGTGCGCCACGGGCAGCGGGTCGCCGGGGCTCATGGCCACGTCGAAAAGCCGCCCGACCTCGCGCCCGGACAGGCTGATGACGGGACGGTCCAAGACCGCGCTCAAAAAGATGCCGGTGGCGTTCTGGGACATGGAGGCCTCCCCTGCGGCGCGGGTGCGCCCCGCTGGAAACTGAAAACACAAAAAACCGGCAGCCCGCAAAAAGCGGACTCCGGTGGCCTGCATGCCGCCGGGCTTCAGGGCCGGTCAGAGAAACCGGCCACGGCGCGGCGGCGCGCTATTTTCGTGTATCAGTACTCTGGGTAGGCTGGCTGGGCTGGGCAGGCTGGTCGGGGGTGCCGTCCAGGCCTTTGCGAAGCTCGCGGATGCTTTTGCCGATGCTTGCTCCCAGCTGCGGCAGTTTGCCGGGGCCGAAGACAAGCAGGGCGATACCAACGATGAGCAGCAGGTGCATGGGCTGTAGCAGCTGTCCGAACATGGCGATTCCTCCGTGTTCCCGTGGAGCGGACGGCCCGAAGTCGCATCCAGGTCCAGGGGAGGTCTTGCGCCGGGTCTCCGGCGTCATCCGGTTCGGGACGTCATTCGAAAAAACGAACGTGGGTACCGAGTCATTCTGTCAGCGAACGGCAGAATCTGCCGATTCACTTCCTCCGCGCTACTTACAGGGAAGCACAGCCGCCGTCAAGACGCATTTGGTCTGGCCGCGCCAGCCTGCGGAAGAAGCCGGATGGCCGCCCCCGCCGGGCTGATCCCTACAGCCCGCCCTCGCCGCCTTCCATGCGCATTTTGAGGTGCTGGTAAGCCTTGGCCGTGGCCACGCGGCCGCGCGGGGTGCGCTTGATGAAGCCGCACTGGATGAGGAAGGGCTCGTAAATATCCTCGATGGTGCGCGCTTCCTCGGAACAGGCCACGGCGATGGTCTTGACGCCCACCGGCCCGCCGCTGAACTGGTTCACGATGAGCGAAAGAATCTTGCGGTCCATCTGGTCCAGGCCGTGGGGGTCCACGTCGAGCCTGTCCAGGGACTCCTCGGCCAGCTTCTTGTCCACCACGCCCTGGCCGGAAACCACGGCGTAGTCGCGGATGCGCCTGAGGAGCCGCCCGGCGATGCGCGGAGTGCCGCGTGAGCGCCGTCCGATGGCCCAGGCTCCCTCCTCCGTCACCTGCACGCCAAGGATGCCCGCCGCCCGCAGAACGATGCGCGAGAGCTCCTCCGGCGAGTAGAACTCCAGGCGGAAGACGCAGCCGAAGCGGTCGCGCAGGGGCGAGGTCAGCAGGCCCACGCGGGTGGTGGCGCCCACGAGGGTAAAGGGCTCCAGGTCGATTTTGACCGTGCGCGCGCCCGGCCCCTGGCCGATGATGAGGTCGATCTTGTAGTCCTCCATGGCGGGGTACAAGATCTCCTCCACCGTGGCGGGCATGCGGTGGATCTCGTCGATGAACAGGATGTCGTGGCGCGAAAGGTTGGTCAGAATGGCCGCCAGGTCGCCCACGCGCTCCAGCACCGGGC
>Ga0209373_10003517_pt1 | contig 14369 bp, 13 predicted proteins | sample Higcelweek5metaG_FD_187173 | JGI IMG/M metagenome (GOLD analysis project Ga0209373, IMG submission 187173) | Freshwater pond sediment microbial communities from the University of Edinburgh, under environmental carbon perturbations - High... | ecosystem: Environmental > Aquatic > Freshwater >...
GGATGTTCTCGGCGCGCAGGGCGCTGATCATCTTGTACAGGGCGTCGCGGGTCTCATCCAGGGGCAGGCCCTGGTAGCAGTCGTTGGCGCCGAATTCCAGAAGCGCGGCCTTGGGCTTGGCCTCCAGCACCTCGGGCAGCCGCTCCAGGCCGTCCACCGAGGTGTCGCCGGAAACGCCGAAGTTCAGCACGCGCCACTCCTTCCCGGCCTTGAGGAACTCCGCCTCCAGGCACACGGGCAAGGCCTCGCTTTCGGCAACGCCCCAACCAGCCACCAGGCTGTCGCCATAGGCAGCAAAGACAGGACGAGGGTCGTGGTGCTCTTCGCGCGCGGGCTTCATGCTCTCCCCTATCCCTTGGCTATCCAGGCGGCCACGGTGCGCGTCTCCTCGGCCCATTTGGCCGAAAGGCGCACGGTCAGAAACTCCTGGTACACGCCGTCAAAAAGCTCCAGGCACTGCTCCACAAGAAAAAGCTTCTCCAGCACGCGGGCGTCGGGGTCGTCATCCTCGCGGTCGCTGGTTTCCACCTTGGGCGTCTTGAGACCGGAGAGCGCGAAGTCCGAATCCTTCACCGTCATCTGCCAGGCTTCGGGGTCGCGGTCGAAGCGCAGCTGCGCCCGGCTGACCTTCTTGCCCGTGCGCAGGCCGCTTCTGGCCTCGGTGAGTTCGCCGCTGGGGCTCTTCACGCTGGCGGACTCCAGGCCTTCGCCGTCGCCGCCCTGCACGCTCAGTCGCTCTTCCATGCGCAGGTGGAACTCCCGGCCGTCCCTGTCCTTGAAAACGCCGCCCCGGGCTTCAGTCACATGCCACAGCCAGGTCAGGAAATCCTGCCCCAGGATTGTGTTTTCGCGTTCGGCGAGTGCGAGATCCATTGCTGCCTCTCCCTAGATGAAGGACGTGGGTTCAAGGGTTTCCAGGCGGGAGGCCGCAGCCTCGCCCAGAATGTCCATGGCCAGGAAGAACGGCGTGAGCGGCTCAAGCGTCAGCCCGAAGGACAGGTTGAAATGGTCCTCGAACAGGGTCTTGGCCTTGGCGTTGGTGCCGCAGAAAAGCACGCGGCCGCTCTGGGTGTTCCACACGGCGTCGAACACGGCGGGCACCGGCAGGCTGCGCGCGCGCAGGCGCAGCATCACCTGGTCCTTGATCTCGCGGCGGCGGTCCTTGGAGATAAAGCTTTTGCCCTCGGCCTTGGCCTGGGTCAGCTCCGTGGCCAGCGCGATCATGCAATGCTTCTTGAACACGGCGGGCGGAATGCGCCGGGTGTCCAGCCGGAGGCTGAAGCACATGAAATGGCCCTTCTCCGGCGGGGAGTCGGCCCAATCCATGTCGAGCATGTTGTCGATGTTGCACCAGCCCCAGGAGCGCTCGTCCACGGTGGCGTCGATGTCGTGGAAGGCGTTGTCCGTCAGGCGTTTGGGAACCTCGCGCCAGAGAGCGTCGGGAATCTCCTCCACCACGCGGTAGCGGGTGATTCCCAGGCTTGTGGAAAGTATGGACACGTCTGCCTCCTTGAACGGGGTTTCAACTGCTGCGAGGACCTGTGGGTACCGGGAAAGCGGGCGTCTGTAAAGCCGCACTGCGGAACGTGCAGAACCGCGCACTTGCCAGGATGGCTGCCCGGGCTTACCTAGCGGGAACACGTCCCAGCAAAGGAGGACCCGGCATGACTGCGAAACCAGCCGCCGCCCTGGCGGATTATCTTGAGGGAAAAGCGAGCGCGGTAAAGAACATCGAGGCCCAGGCCCAGGCCATTCTGCTCGGCAAGGGCGACCAGACCGGCTACCAGGCCTTGATGCGCCAAAAAGCTGAACTTCTGGCGGCCCTGGCCGACGACGCGGACGCCCTTGTGGAGGCCCTGCCCCAGGCCCAGGCGGACCAAGCAGCCGGGCGCCTGGGGGAGTTCTCCATGAACGCCGCCAATGCCCTGCGCATCGGCAGCGTGTTCTACATGTCCGCCCTGCTCTACCCGGACGAGCACAAGCCGGGCGAGCCGAACAACCTGGAGCTTTTCGCGGCGGAGGTCCGCGCCTGGGCCTAAACCCCGGAACGTACCGCCATGCGCATCAAATATTCCCCCACGCGCCTGCGCCTTCTGGTGCAGGCCGGCTTCGCTATGTTTCTCGCCTGGACCTGCTTGCGCTTCCTCGCCCACGCCGACTGGGCCATGGGATTGACTGAAACCTTTACGCCCAAGCCGCCCGCCGTCGAGGGCTTTCTGCCCATCAGCGCCCTCATCGCCGCCAAGCGCCTGCTGTTCACCGGAGCCTGGGACCCCGTGCATCCGGCCGGGCTGGTCATCTTTCTGGCCATAGTCGGCATGAGCCTTTTGCTGCGCAAGGGCTTCTGCGGCCAGCTCTGCCCTGTGGGCTTTGTGTCGAACCTGCTGGAGCGCCTGGGACGCAAGCTGAAAATCACGTGGCAGCCAGGGCAAAGGACTCGCCGCCTGCTGAACGTTCCCAAGTATCTGCTGCTGGTCGGCTTTTGCTGGGTGGCGGTGAGCATGAACGCCGAGGACTCGGAGCAGTTTCTGCGCGCGCCCTTCAACCTGGTGGCTGATACGAAGATGCTGCTCTTCTTCCAGCACCCGTCGGCCACGACCCTGGTCGTGGTGGGCGTGCTGGCGGCCCTTTCCGTCATCGTACCGGCCTTCTGGTGCCGGGCGCTGTGCCCCTATGGCGCGCTGCTCGGCGTCTTTTCCTGGCTTTCGCCCGTGGCCGTCACCCGCGACGCGGACACCTGCATCTCCTGCGGGCGCTGCTCCAAGGCCTGCCCCGTGGGGCTGCCCGTGGAGACGGCCCTGCGCGTCACCTCGCCCGACTGCCAAGGCTGCGTGGAATGCGTGGGCGCATGCCCGGTGAAGGGCTGCCTGGGCCTGCGCGTGGCGGGCAAGCGCATTCCGTGGTGGAGCATCGCCCTAAGCTGTCTCGTGGTGCTCATCGGGGCGTCTATCCTGGCGGACATGCTGGGCTACTGGCAGTCGCCCGTGCCGCCGCAGATGGCCAGGCGCATGCACATGCTCATGTTCGGCGGCATGCCGAATTTCTAGGCAAGGCTAATAGTCGAGGACGTCCAGGCGCACGCGCTTGGCCGGGTCGGGCGGACGGCGCGTAAAACGGGCCAGCCCGTGCCCGAAGCTCGGAAGAAACTGGAAGGCCCAATCGCCGCCGGTGCCGAAGCCGCTGATGATCTCCGGCTCGATGCCCGCGCGGATGAGCACGTCCACCTCGTCGCCGCGAAAGCGCTTCAACTCGTCCAGAATGGCGGGCACCAGCCCGCAGCACACGTGGCGCAGGTCTATTGTCGCCCTGGCCATGGGTTTTGCGATGTTCAATCCGTCTTTTGCAGTCGCGCTCATGTTCTCTGTTCCCGTATTGTCGTCCGGCATCACAGTCCCCTGCCCGGCCGCGCCACGCGGCACAAAAAGCCCTTGAGGTACTCTGTTTCCGGCATGGATGGATGAATGGGATGGTCCGCCGCCTGGTGACACTGGCGCACAATGGTCAGCCGCACCCCGGCGTCGCGGGCGGCTCCGGCAAGAACCTTGCGCAGATCGTCGCGCCCCACGTGCTGCGAGCAGGAGCAGGCGATGAAGAATCCGCCGTCCTCCACCAGCTCCAAAGCCAGGCGGTTCGCCGTGCGGTAGGCCGCCAGCCCCTTTTCCATATCCTTGCGCCGCTTGACGAAGGCGGGCGGATCCACGCTCACCAACCCGAAGCGGCGTCCTGCTGCGCGCAATTCCTTCAAGCCCGCCAGCGCGTCGGCCTCCATAGTCTCCACGCGGTCGGCCACGCCGGAAAGCGCCGCGCTCTTGGCGGCGTAAGAAAGCGCCACGGCGGAAACATCCAGGCAGACCACGCCGCGGGCTCCGGCCTTGGCGCAGGCGATGCCCAACCCACCGGCGTAGGAGAACACATCAAGCACCTGCCTGCCGCCGGACGGCGAAACCGCAAGCGAGGCGGCCAGGGCCCGCGTCTCGCGCATGTCGTAGAACCACCCGGTCTTCTGCCCGCCAGCAAGCGGAAACACGAACCGGCAGCCATTCTCCTCAATCTCCGCCTCATCCGGCGCCTCGCCGAAGGCCAGCTCCACGCCGCGCGCCAAGCCTTCCAGCTCCCGGCCGGGCAGATCATTCTTGAGCAGGATGCCGCGAGGCTGCACAAACTCGGCCAGCAGGTCCACGATCTCGTTGCGCAGGCGCTCCATGCCCGCCGTGCCGATCTGCACCGCCAGCACGTCGCCGAAGCGGTCCACCACGAGGCCGGGCAGCATGTCTGCCTCGCCGAACACCAGGCGGTAGTACGGGGCGGCGTAGAGATCGCTCCGCAGGGCAAGGGCCGCTCCGAGCCGGGCGCGCAACAGGTCCGCGTCCAGGGGGCGCGTGGCGTCCTGGCAGTACACGCGGCCCGCGATGAGCGCCGCAGGGTTGATGTAGGCCGAGCCGAGGGGGCGGCCCTGGGCGGACTCCACCCGTGCGCACTCGCCGGGCGCAAAGCCCGTGAGCGGCGTCTTGGCCACGTCCACCTCGTTGCTGAAAATCCACAAATGCCCGGCAAGCAGTCGGCGGTCTTCGTTCTTGCGCAGGGTCAGTGTGCGCAGGGTCTGCTGCTCCGCGTGGGCGCTCATGCCTGGCCCGTCCCGCGCACGGCCAGCAAGCGCTGGCCATAGGCCGCCTGGCCGAGGGAGACGCAGCCGTCGTTCGGCGGCAGCTGCTTGTGCGTCAGGGGAATCAGCCCGCGCGAGGCCAACTCTGCGGGCAGTTCAATGGCAAAGGTCATATTCTGCATTACTCCTCCGGAAAGAGCCACATGCTCGATTCCGTGAATCTTGGCAAAGTGTTTGGCCATGTTCGCCAGGCCCATGATGAGGCTGGCGTGGAAACGCCGGGCCATGACCGGCACCGGAACCCCGGAGGCGAGGTCGCGCAGGAGTTCGCGGAACAGGCTGTAAGTGTCCAGCTCGCGCGGGGCCTTGTCCGCGTCCAGGCGCTCCCCGCCGGTGTTCTTCATCAGCGGGCACGGGTACACGGCGGCCTCACGCAGGGGAATGGAAAGATCCTGGGCGCGCTCCAGCATGATCGCCGCCTGGCCTTCGTAGGTCATGCGCTGGCACAGACCCAGCATGGACGAGACCGCGTCGAAGAGCCGGCCGCAGCTGGAGGTCAGCGGGCAATTGAGGTTCTTGCGCAGTATCTGCGGCAAAAAGCGGCTCGCCTGCTCATACTCCGGCAGCCAGGGCCAGGCTGGCGCGCCGCGCACGCCGCTGGCCTCTATGTCCAGCTCCCAGAGCATGGCCTGGGCCAAGCGCCAGGGCTCATGCACAGCGGCCTCGCCGCCGGGCAGGCTGAACTCCGCCAGATGGGCCAAGCGCTCCTGGCGCAGGGTCATGGTGTCCACCAGCAGGCATTCGCCACCCCAGATGGACCAGGTGGACCCGCCGAGGTTGGGCTGGCTAGTGCCGAAGCCCGTGCCGTCCAGCGCCAGGCACAGGGCCGGGCCCTGGTGCTTGTTCTCGGCCAGGACGGCGTGGGCGTGGGCGAAATGGTGCTGCAGGATGGCCGTTGTCACGCCGGTCTTGCGGGCCATTTCCTGGGCCACGCTGGTGGTGAGGAAATTCGGGTGCTGGTCGCGCACCACCAACTCGGGCTGAACTTCCAGTATATCTTGAAAGTGCTCGGAAATTTCGTGGTGGAAGCCCAGGGTTTCAATGTTCTCCATGTCGCCCAGGTGCTGGCTCACAAAGGCCTGGTCGCCCTTGGTGAGGGTGAGTGTGCATTTGAGCTCCGGCCCCAGGCCCATGACGCTCGGCCCGCTTTCCGCCAAAAACACCGGCTGCGGCACAAAGCCCCGCGCCCGGCGCAGGAACTGGACTTCGTCGGTGCCGGGCAGCACACGCAGCACGGAATCATCGCAGCGGATGAGGATGTCGCGGTTGTGGAACATGAAGATATCCGCGATCTCGCCGAGGCGGCCCAAAGCCTCGCGGTTGCCCAGGCAGATGGGCTCGTCGCTGATGTTGCCCGAGGTCATGACCAGCGCGGCCGGCATGTGCTGCCGCTCCTGGGACAGCAGCCGTCCGTAGCGCTGGAACAGCACCAGATGCAGCGGCGTGTACGGCAGCAGAAGGCCCACATGGTCCACATCCGGGGCCACAGACTCCGCCAGGGGCGCGCCGCGCACCTTGGAACACAGCACAATGGGCCGGGCGCGCCCGGTGAGGAGATCCTCCTCCGGCTTTGTCACCTGAGCCAGGGCGCGCACGGTGTCGAGGTTCGGCACCATGACGGCCAGCGGCTTGTGCGGGCGGCGCTTGCGGCGGCGCAGTTCGCGCACGGCCTCCTGGTTGGTGGCGTCGCACACCAGGTGGAAACCGCCCAGTCCCTTCACCGCGGCGATGCCCCCCTGCATGAGGATGGCCGCAAGCTTGCGCATGGCTTCGTCGCGCCTGGCCACCACCATGCCGGAGCGGTCCGCCAGCCACACCTTGGGCCCGCAGACCGGGCAGGCGTTGGGCTGGGCGTGGAAGCGCCGGTCGCGCGGATTGTCGTACTCACGCTGGCAGTCCGGGCACAGGGGAAAGCAATGCATGGAGGTGTTGGGCCGGTCGTACGGAACGCTGCGGGTGATGGTGAAGCGCGGCCCGCAGTTGGTGCAGTTAATGAAAGGATAGAGAAAGCGGCGGTTGCTCTTGTCGAAGAGTTCGGCCTCGCAGTCCGGACAGGTGGCCGTATCCGGGCTGATGAGCACATCGTTCCCCGCACCAGCGCTGCTTTTGCAAATGCAGAAGCCGCTGGCGCCAAGCTCGGCCGGAATATCCTGCACGGTCATCCGCAGAATGCGCGACAAGGGCGGCTGCTCCCGCTCCACGCGCTTGGCGAACTGGTCCACCAGCTTCGGCGGGCCCTGAATTTCTATGACCACGCCCTCGGGAGCGTTGCGGACGGTGCCCGCGAGTTTCAGCTCCTCCGCCAGGCGGAAGATGAACGGACGGAAGCCAACGCCCTGCACCTGGCCTGTGACGATGAGACGGCGGCGTGTATCGGCGTTGGACATGCGTGCTCCTTGCCCTTCAAACGTACTTGTGGTGATAGCCAAGCCTGGGGAAGGATGCAAGGCTTTGAAATACGCGGAGCCTTGCCGAAGCGGCTCAGCCAAGCCTGTCGAGCAGGCTCTTCACCCGTCCGCGCACAAAGCGCAGCGGCTCAAAGCGCATGGGGTCCAGCGCGCCCGCGATGACGAAGCCCGACGCGTCGAAGGCGGACGGAGGCTCCAGGGGAAAGCTGAGCTCTGCGAGCTGCGCTCCCGGCAGCCCGCGCCGCTGCGCCTCGGCCCACAGGGGCACCGTGGCGGGCGATTGCCCAAGCAGGGCGAAGAGCGTCGTGTCCAGGGCCAGCGGCGCGGCCGATGCGCCCAGCAGGCCCATGGCAAAGGCCTCGCCGCGCACGGGTCCGCCCTTGTGCAGGCAGACTATGCCGTCCACCACCGCGGCCGTGGGCGGCAGGGCGGCGGCCACGTCGAGCACCATGGACTCCATGGCGCCGTGCGTTTCGCCCAGGCGCATGTGGGCCAGGGCCTTGCGGCAGCCGCACACGCAGCCGAAAAGATTCTTGACGCTGGCCGTGACCCGGAACTGGCAATGGGCCTTGAGCCGCGCAACGCTCACTATGCGGTCGGCGTCCAGCGCATCGCGCGAGAGGCCGATGCTCCCGCCCGCCAGAAGCCGCAGGGGCGCGGGCCGCTCCAGGTTCGATACGCGCAGGCCAAGGGACGCCACGGATTGCGTCAGGCCGCAGGCTCCCGCCACGCGGGCTGCGGTGCCGAAGGCCGGGGAATCGGCCACGCGGGGCTTTGCGCCGCAATCCAGCACATAGGCGCACACAGCCCGCACCACCTCCGGATGCGTGCAGGAAAGCCGCGCATTCCTGCGCGAGACAAGATTCGGCTTCACCAGCACGCGCTCGCCCGGCGCAAAGGAAATCCCGCAGGCTCCGAACAGACGCTCCACCGCGCCTTCCAGCGCGGCGCGGGCATAGCCGCCCTGCCGCAGCAAGGCCACGGGAATGGCCGCGCGCCCATCCTCCGGAGCAAAGGCAGTTTTTAAGAATTCGGGCATGGCTCCTCGCTAGCCCGATTGCGCCGGGCATGCAAGGGCTTGCGGACCAGGGGCTGCAAGGGCAATATGCGGCCCGGAGGCGAAATGACGAAGAAAAGCGAGACACAGGCCGCGCCGCTGGTGCGCCTTGAAGGGGCAAGCGTCGCGCGGGGCGGGGCGCTGCTGCTGGACGCCGTGCGCTTCCGGCTCATGCCGGGCGCGCGCTGGGCCGTGCTGGGCGAAAACGGCGCGGGCAAAACAACATTTTTGCGCCTGCTGCGCGGCGATATTTCGCCCGACGTCTCCGACAGCCTGGAGCCGGTGCGCATGTACGACCTGCCCGGCCCCGGCGGCGCATACGACGGCCCGCAGACAACGCCTTTGGGGCTGCGCCAACGCCTGGGGCTGGTCTCCGGCGACATGCAGGACCTGTACGCCAAGAACGAATGGGCGGTCACCGCTCTGGAGGCCGTGCTCACCGGCTTTTACGACACGCCCCTGCTCTATGCCGAGCCGACGCGGGAAGAGCGCGACGCGGCTGCCGCCACGCTGCAAGCCCTTGGACTGGCTCACTTGTCGGACCGGCGCATGGCCACGCTGTCCTCCGGGCAAGGACGCGCCGTGTTGCTGGCCCGGGCGCTGGCCTGCGGCCCGGCGGCTCTTTTGCTCGACGAGTGCATGGAGGGGCTGGATGTTCCCTCGCGCAAAGAATTTCTGGCCGTGCTGGACCGCGCCGCCACAGCTGATCCTGACCTGGCCCTGCTCTTTTGCAGCCATCGCACGGACGAACTGCCCGCCTGCATCAGCCACGCCCTGGTGCTCGAATCCGGCCGCATGCGCGCCTGCGGCCCCCTGGCGGAAGTACTGGCGGACTTGGAGCGGCAACGCGCCATGACCGCCCCCGCCAAGACCGCGCCCCAAAGCGCCGAGGCCCCCGCGCCGGCCGCTCTGATCCTTGCGCCCCAGGCGGTGGAAGGCAGTTTCCTTCTGCGCATCACCGGCGCGGATGTGGTGGTGAACGGCACGCATATTCTGCACAACATCGCCTGGACCATACGTTCCGGGGAAAACTGGGCCGTGCTGGGCAAGAACGGCGCGGGAAAAAGCACGCTGCTCTCCATGCTCGCCGGAGACATGTGGCCCTCCGTCCTTGAAGGCGAGCCGGGCCGCGTGGAATACGGCTTCGCCCGCGCGGAGGAAACCCTGGACGACACGCGGCGGCGCGTGGGCCGGGTTTCGGCCGCGCTGGACCGCGACTACGGCTGGAACCTGTGCGTGGACGAAACGGTATGGTCCGGGGCCCTCGGCAGCATCGGGCTCTACGCGGAGGCTGATGCCAAGGCAAAGGGCCGCGCCCAGGAGCTTATGGCGTTTTTCGGCATAGGCGGGCTCGCTGCGCGGCGCATCCTGAGTCTTTCGCGCGGGCAGCTCAGACGCGTCATGCTGGCGCGCGCGCTCATGGGCTACGCGGCCGAGGGCCCGGCCCTGCTGCTGCTCGACGAGCCCATGGCCGGGCTGGACACGCGCGCGCGCCGGGCGGCGCGGGAACTGCTGGGACGCATCGCCGCTGCGGGCGTTCCGTTGGTCATGGTGACGCACCATGAGCGCGACCTGCCGGAGCAGGTGAACCGCGTGCTGGTGCTGGAGGCCGGAAAAGTGGCGTTTAGCGGGGAGAGGGCTGACTATGGGCAATGGCAGGCGGCCCGTGCGAAACAAACCGCCTGCGCCCGGAAAATCTAGCTGTTGCGGCTGATGAAACGGCTTTGGATGCGGGGCACAGGACGCGTGGAGCGGCCATAACCCGCATGGCGCTTCTGCTCCTGGTTGGTGCGGCGCAGCTGTTCGGCCACGTCCTGGCGCAGCCGGGTCGCCTCGTCGATTATCTGGGACTGCAAATCCTTGAGCTCAAGCAGCTTGGCCATCAGGGTGTCCTGATTGTTCACGGCGGGCTCGGCCAAGCTCTCGTCGGAAAGCACCTCGTCCAGCATGGTGTCGCGGCCCATGGCCAGCTCACCGGCCTGGTCCACCTCGCCAGCGGCAAGATGGGCAAGCTCGCGGCGTCCCAGTTCGATGGCCTTGTCCAGCAGCGTGAGCGCAGGTTGCATGGCTAATCCTTTCCGGAGGTCCGGACGTCCTCGCGCAGCAGGGCGACGACCTTCTTCCAGCGGTTCACTGCGGGCAAAAACTCGTATTCCAGCAAATCAGCCAGAAGAATCCAGTCCTCGTTGGCCAGAACGTCGGTCATTTCGGAGAACAGGCTGGAAAGCTGATCGCTGGCCTCCAGGAACTCCTTGTGGTCCTTCAGGGCGAACTCGCCGCGCAGCACGCTGACCATGCCGATGAAGTCGCGGGTCACATCCAGAAGGTCCTGATAGGTCTCAAGGGCCTCGGCGTCGTCGGCCTGGCGGAACATCTCGGCCACGCGGGTGGCGCCTTCGCCCATGAGGGTGACGACCTTGTAAAGCTCGCGGGTGATCTCCACCGCCACTTCCGCCACGCCAAGGGTGCGGATCTCCACGCTCTGCACGTCGCTCATGTCGACATCCTCGGCCTGGTGCGGGTAGATCTCGGAGAACGGCTTCTCGTTGACGAACACGTCCGTCACCACACGGTCTTCCAGGGCACCATCGGCCATGACCTTCACAAAGATCTGGTCCAGGTTCTCGAAGCCAGAGACATCAATGTCTTGTTTCTGTCCATCGATAAGAATCATTATGTTCCCCCCTCCTTGGGCGGTTCCGTGGCGGTCAAAATTGCTTGGCGGTATCGCCGACAATGCTCATGCAACGCCTGTGCCAATCTTTACGTAGAAAAGCATCCGCTCCAGAAGAACGGCAAAGCGACCCGCCAGAGCCAAAATCTCGGCAAGGCCCTGCCCCGGGCGCTCTGCCTCGAACGTCCACAGCGAAGCCAGCAAAGCCAACCGTTCCTGGGATTCCAAAGAGCCGCGCACGCGCTGCCAGGTGGCCAAAAACTTCGTCTTCATCGTCGGCAAGGGATCGCGGGCAAGAAGTTCGCCTTGCCGACGCAGCAGATTCAGCAGGCTCAAGGTTTCGTCTAAGACCTGGACCAGCTGCTGCGTTGTTTCTGCGGTCATTCCGGCGTGATAGTCTGATATCTCGATAGGTTCTCCGTCCAGGTGCGGGCGGTAGAGCCTGCGTTGCAGGCGGATGAACCGGGTGCGGTCGTCCCCCTCGTGACCGGAAAGACTTTCCAGGTCCACAAGGCCATCCGCGCCCATGACCGTGCGCCAAACCCGCGCGCCAGGAGCCAGGACGGAATGGCACGCCGCGCCAGCAAGCATCAAAAGCGCCAAGGCCAGCACGCCGTCCGGGTTGATGACCTGCCTGCAGGCATGCGCGCTTGGACACGTTTCACCGAAGCCGCAGGGATGGCAGGGCATGTCCGGCTCCAGGCACAGGCAGCCTGGCAGGTAGGGGCCGGTGTCCCACGGCTGGGCCGTGGCCAGAAAAATAGCCAGGCACGGCACGCCAAGGCCAGCGGCCAAGTGCATAGTGCCGGTGTCGTTGGTGATGAGCAGCGAGCAGGCGCTTAAGGCCGCGGCCAGCTCACCCAAATTCGTGCCGCCGACCAAGTCCGCGCAGGGGACGTGGGCCTCCGCCTTCAGCCGTTCGGCCAGGGGCCGTTCCGATTCCGTTCCCACCAGCACCGGCGTGAAGCCGGCCTGGGACAGCCCGCGCGCAACCTGGGCGAACCGCGCCACCGGCCAGCGGCGGTGCTCCGCGCTGGCGCCGAGCTGCACAGCCACGTACCCGCGCCTGGGCGCCGGGGCCAGGCTGAGAAGCCGCTCCCTGGCAAGGGCCTTGTCCAGACGGGCTGGGCCGCGCAGGCCAAAGCCGGACGCCATTTGAGCGGCGGGATCGGCAGCGCTGGCGATGCGCCGGAATATATCGACAACATTGAAAGGGCTTGCCCCGCGCGTGGCGGCCGCAAGCTGCAGGAAGGCCGCCCAGAGGCTTGTGTCGGCGTTGAAGCCGTGCTCGTCCATGGCGAAACCGATAACCCCGCCCGGGGCAAGGCTCCTGGACAGCAGCCGCGCAGGCTCCGAAGGCGTCAGATTGATGACAACGTCGGGAGGGAACTCCTGCCGCACTGCGTCCAAAACTTGGCGGTGCACCATGAGGGCGGCGCGCCAGTCCTTGTCGAGCCGGGCCAAAATCCGCGCTCCCGGCAGGGGGAACACGGCGTCGAGCCCTTGCATGAGCACCGCGGCGGAGGCGAAATTATCCAGGCACACAAGCCCCACGCGGTGCCCTGCGGCCTTAAGGTCCGCAATGGCGGGCTGCGACTGAAGCAAATCGCCCAGGCGGGTCAGGTTCAACACAAGGACATTCATGGGTGCTCCTGCAGAATTTTCTCTTCCCCGGTAAAGCAAGAAGCCTGCCGTCCACGCTATTTTCCACAGCGCCCCAGCCGCTCACCGGAATCCGCCACCCGACACGGCCGCTGACCAACGGCGAACGGCGCAAATATGCGGGTGAGTGTTCAACCGGCGCAAACGCCTGCTCACCGGCGCAAACCCGCCGTTTAACGAAAGAAGCTGTCGCACCTGGGAAAACCTCTTTACAGCTGTTTCGTGAGGACGGCGCGCGCCACCCGGACGGACCGCAACGCGCCAGCCGCCGCAACCGGAGCATCACCAACAGCAGGAGGAAGCGACATGAAAAGAGACGCACGGACAATCATCGCATCACCGGAATTTCAATCCCTGGTGGCGCGCAAGGGGCTCGTCTCAGCGATTTTGACCGTCGTCATGCTGGGGGCGTACTTCGGGTTCATTCTGGTGCTGGCCTTCGACAAGTCCCTGCTTTCCACCCTGCTGGCCGACGGCCTGAGCCTGGGCATTCCTGTGGGGCTCGCCATCATCTTTCTGGCCTGGGCGCTCACGGGAATCTACGTCTACTGGGCCAACACCGCATACGACAACGCCGTGAACCAGATCCGCAAAGGATTGGAGAGGAGCGAATAATGGACCAGTTCACCACCACCATCGGACAGCCGAACCTCACCAGCATCCTGTTCTTCATCGTGTTCATCTCCACCACCATCGGCATCACGTACTTCGCCGCCAAGCGCACCAAGACCACGGCGGAGTTCTACACCGCCGGCGGCGGCATCTCCGGCTTCCAGAACGGCCTGGCCCTGGCCGGAGACTACATGAGCGCGGCGAGCTTCTTGGGCATCGCGGGGCTTGTGTCCCTCAAGGGCTACGACGGCCTCATCTACTCCATCGGCTTCCTCGTGGGCTGGCCGCTCATCATGTTCCTCATCGCAGAGCCCCTGCGCAACCTCGGCAAGTACACCTTCGCCGACGTGGTGGCCTACCGCCTGTCGCAAAAGCCCATCCGCATCGCGGCCAGCGTGGGCTCGCTCATGACCGTGTGCTTCTATCTCATCGCGCAGATGGTGGGCTCCGGCTCGCTCATCAAGATGATGTTCGGCCTGCCGTATGAGGTGGCCATCGTGTTCGTGGGCGCAGTGATGATCGGCTACGTGCTCTTCGGCGGCATGCTCGCCACCACCTGGGTGCAGATCATCAAGGCCGTGCTGCTTCTCGGCGGGGCCACGGTGCTCGTCATCATGGTGCTCTCCAAATTCGGCATGAACCCGGTGAACCTTTTTGCCGCGGCCCAGGCCAAGTACGGCCCCCAGGTGCTCGCCCCCGGCGGCCTGGTGTCAAACCCCTGGGACGCCGTGTCCCTCGGCCTCGCCCTCATGTTCGGCACGGCGGGCTTGCCGCACATTCTCATGCGCTTTTACACCGTGCCCGACGCCAAGGCCGCCCGCAAAAGCGTGTTCGTGGCCACCGGCTTCATCGCCTTCTTCTACATCCTCACTTTCATCATCGGCTTCGGGGCCATGGTGCTCGTGGGCCAGGACGTCATCGCCGGCATCGACAAGGGCGGCAACATGGCGGCCCTGCTCCTGGCCGAGGTCACGGGTGGCACCATGTTCCTCGGCTTCATCGCGGCTGTGGCCTTCGCCACCATCCTGGCCGTGGTGGCGGGCTTGACCCTTGCCGGGGCCACGACCCTTTCCCACGACCTGTACGTAAACGTGTTCCGGGGCGGCCGCGCGGCGGAACAGGAGGAAGTGCGCGTGGCCAAGATCGCCACATTGGGCCTTGGCGTGGTGGCCGTGGCCCTGGGCCTGGCCTTCAAGGGGCAGAACGTGGCCTTCATGGTGGGCTTGGCCTTCGCCATCGCCGCCAGCGCCAACTTCCCGGCCCTGTTCCTCTCCATAACCTGGCGCCGATTCA